>Ga0335077_10001001_pt1 | contig 32900 bp, 24 predicted proteins | sample Lox_Sample_31_FD_207151 | JGI IMG/M metagenome (GOLD analysis project Ga0335077, IMG submission 207151) | Soil microbial communities from Loxahatchee National Wildlife Refuge, Florida, United States - Lox_Sample_3.1 | ecosystem: Environmental > Terrestrial > Soil > Wetlands | place: USA... | reverse complement strand
GAATCGTGACCACCGCGGTCGCACCGCTTCCGCCCAGGTTCTGCGCCAGGCCCAGCGAATGCCGCGCGATCTGCCGCTCGCCCGCTTCCCCGCGAATCTGCATCACCACGTCGCAGATCTGGCCGACGCCGGTCGCGCCCACCGGATGTCCCTTCGCCTTCAGACCGCCCGATGTGTTCACGGGCCGCGGTCCATTCAGCGCCGTGCATCCCTGCTGCACGTAGGGACCGCCTTCGCCTTTCTTCACGAACCCGAGATCTTCCGTCGCGATGATCTCCGCGATGGTGAAGCAGTCGTGCACCTCGGCGAACTGGATCTCGTTGGGCGAAACGCCTGCCATTTTGTACGCCTTGTCGGCCGCGGTCCGCACCGCGCGGAAGGTGGTGATGTCGTCTTTTTGATCGAGCGCGACCTGGTCCGAGGTCTGTGCGATGCCCAGAATCTTCACCGGCTTGCCGGTGAACTCCGAAGCGCGCTCCAGCGGCGCGATCAGCACCGCGGCCGCGCCGTCGCTGATCAGAGAACAATCGTAGACGGTGAGTGGATCAGCGATGGGCTTTCCAGCGAGCGCCTGCTCGATGGTGATCACTTTTCGCATGTGCGCCTGCGGATTCTTGGCACCGTTCAAGTGATTTTTAACCGCTACGGCTGCCATTTGCTCGCGGGTGGTCCCGTATTGGTACATGTGGCGCCGCGCGATCATGGCGAACAGCGCGGGAAACGTTGCCCCGGCGCGTCCTTCGCCGCACATGTCGCCCGCGCCAGCGAGGATTTCAGTGACTTTCGGGGTCGGCTGCGAGGTCATTTTCTCGACTCCGCCGACCAGCACCACGTCGTATAACCCGGCTCCCACAGCCGAGACTGCGTGAAACAGCGCAGAGCCGCTCGAGGCGCAAGCGGCCTCGAAACGCGTCTCGGGAACTCCCGTAATTCCCATCGCGCCAGCTATATAAGGCGCAAGGTGATTCTGGCCGACGAAGGAGGGCCCGGCAAAATTTCCCAGGTAAAAAGCCTCCACTTTTGATGGACTTACGTTTGCATCTTGCATGCACTTCTGGCCCGCTTCGACGGCCAGTGAGCGCAGATCGCGGTCCGGGAACGCTCCGAATGCGGTTTTGCCGATGCCAATTACGGCCACAGGTCTCATATACTGTTTAGAATACCGCGCGTGGTCGATAGATTCACATGCACGTTTGAGGGAGCCGAGGCGTCAATGAGTTTTAGATGGCGACTGCTGCTATATCCGCTCTCGAGCGTTGGCGAGGTGGCATGAGCGAGGCTCCCGGCTCGACCGGTTTCGACGCGACGTCGCTATCTTCCGATCAGCAGACGCGGTTTGTCAACGAGAACCTGCGGCGCGTGTTCCTGCTGATCTATCGCATCGTGGGTAACGTTCCCGATGCGCAGGACCTGACCCAGGAAGCCTTCATCAAAGCGCTCCAGCGGCAGGACCAGTTGAAGGATCTGGACAAGGCCGCGCACTGGCTGTCGCGCATCGCCAGCAACACGGCCATCGATTTTCTGCGCCGCGCCGGGCGCGTGAACTTTTCGGAACTCGAAGATCTCCCCGAGCCGGTGGCGAAGTCGCGCGAGGAGAGCCCCGAAGACCTGCTGCTGCGCGCGGAGCGTCGCGAGTACCTGGAGGGCGGCCTGGGCGTGCTGACGGAGCGGGAGCGCACGGCCCTGCTGCTGCGCGATGTGGAAGATCTGCCGGCCGAGGAAGTCGCCGCGCGCCTGAACTGCTCCAAGGCGACGGTGCGCTCGCACATCGCCAACGGGCGGGTGAAGCTGCGGCGCTATTTCGAAAGGCGCAAGTCATGACGGCGCACGTTTCCGAGATCGACCTGGCGCTCGCCGCTTCGGGCGACCTGAGCTTGTGGCGCGCCGTGATGCTGCGCCTGCACGTGGCCGGGTGCGAACGCTGCCGGAAAGCGGCGGAGGAGTTTCGCGCCGATCGCCGGCGTGTCCGCCAGATCGCGTCCGAGCTGCCCGCGGGGCTCGATTGGGATCGTGTGGCGGCGGAGATGACCGCCAATATTCACCTGGGACTGGCGGCGGGCGAGTGTGTCGCGCCGCGGCGCAAGAAATCGGCAGTGACACTGAGCTGGAGGCCCGCGGCGGTGATGGCGGGGGTCGCCGTGCTGCTGGCTACCGGATGGTGGCTGAACATGCCGCACGACGCGACGGTCGCGCTGGGACGCGCGCTCAGCTCGGTGGTGCACGGCCGGACCATGGCGCCGTCGCCGGCGGAAGATCCCGGCATGGTGGTGAATGCGGACGAAAAAGGCGTCGAGTTGCGCGAAAACGGAGGCAGCCTGGGAATTTCCGAAGGCTCCGCGCCTCCGCTGGCGGTCACGGTGAGCGTGCCGGGATCGGCCAGCGCGCGATATGTGGATGGGGACACCGGGCAGGTGACCATCACGAGCGTCTATGCGCAGTAGCATCGCCATCTTCGTTCTGGCGTGTTTTGCTGCGGACGGCCAGAGCCTAAGCCGCAAAGTGGATTTCCCCGCCGATTCGCCGGTGGCGCTGGTCTCCGACGATTGGGGCGATTCGAGCGCCAATGCGCGCGGCGGCGCGTTCTTTCTGGACGTGCATGCCTCGCTTTCGCTGCGCAACGTCAGCCAGAAGCGTGTGCGCGGCATCACGCTGTCGGTTTCGGCGCAGGATATCGCGCCGGGCGGCAAAGGGTCGGTCTCCATTCCCAGCCTGGACGCGGCTCCGGGCGACGTTTTCCCGGTGCGCATCGATCTGCGGCTGCTGCGCCCCATCGGATCGAACGCCGCGGTCGAGGTGAAGCTGGACGGAATCCTGTTCGACGATCTGAGCTTTTACGGTCCCGACGTCCTGCATTCGCATCGCAGAATGGCGCTGTGGGAGCTGGAGGCGCGGCGCGATCGCCAGTATTTCAAGAAGCTGCTCGAAACTGCCGGCCGCGACGGGTTGCAGAAGGGAATCATCGAGAGCCTCGCGCGCCAGGCGGACCGCGCGCAGCCCGGAGTGCAGATGGCCCGCGGCCGTTCGACCAACGCTGATCCGGAGCGCGACGTGGCGTTCGCGTTGCTGGAGATCCCCGAAGCGCCGGTCCAGCCGACCTCGGGAACGGCCAAGATCGCCGGCAACGAAGCCCACGCGCCGCATTTCGAGATCCACAACCGCGGCGACCGGCCGGTACGCTACCTGGAAATCGACTGGGTGATCAAGGACCGGCAGGGCCGCGAATTCCTGGCCGCGTCGATGCCCGCCGACGTGAGTGTGGCGCCGGGCCGCTCGGGCGAAGTGGTGGAAGATGCGGCGCTGCGCTTCACCGCGCCGGTCGAGAGCATGAGCGCGTTTGTGTCCACCGTCGGATTCGCCGACGGCTCCTACTGGATTCCCACGCGTGCTTCGCTCAGTGACGCACGCCTGCGCAAGCTGATCGCGCCGTCGCCTGAGGAGCAGCGGCTCACGCAAATTTATCTCAAGAAGGGTTTGCCGGGGCTGATCGAAGAGCTGAAGAAGTTCTGAGCAAGCTGCCGACCAACGCGCGGCATGAATGCCGCGCCTCAACGCTGGCGCAACGAGGCGCGACAGTGATGGAGCGCGTTGGTCGCCGATTACTTCTTGCGACGCGGCGGCTTGGTCAGATCCGATCCTTCCGGCGGCAGTGAAAACAGATCGTCGGCCAGATCCGTGTTGATCTTCACGGTTTCCGAAAAAATCTCATAGACCTTCTCGCCGTTGCGCTCGCGATGGATCTGCTGCGGCCACATCACGCCGTCGTCCTCGCGGTAGCGCGAATAGAGCGTCACTTCGTCGTCCTGCTCCTTGGTCTGGTCGTTGAACCGCTTGTACTCCTGGCGAACGGGCAGCCCAGTGGACTGATGGAAATACACCGTGACCAGGCGATTTTGGGAATCGGTGATGTCCACGATCTCCACCGGCATATTGTTGAACACGTCGGCGCCGCGCGATTCGAAGATCATGCCAGGCTCGCGCAGGCGCTGGCGCAGAATGTAGAAAACATCGCGCAGCGTGGTGTCGCGATAACGCTCCAGGCGATCCTTGGGCAGTTCCTTGACGCCGTGCCAGGTGATCTCCCAGCCGCTCTTCTCGGTGAACAGCACCGCACTCTCTTCCTCCTTGCCGAACGCCTCGCGCTCGCGCTGGCCGATGAAGGTTCCGGACCGGCCTTGGGGAACGGTGATGTAGCGCGTATAAATGGTGGCATCGTCGCGGCCGGAAATCTGGTCGCGGTAAAACGAATAGGCGCGCCCGTACTCGGTGCGATCCTCCATGTGGAGAAATTTTTCTCCGCCCAAGCCCTGGACCGCGTTGTCGATGATCTTCTTCCCGCGCTGTTCGGCCGGAGAAACCGATTGCGCGGTCAAAAGTCCCGCCGCGCAGGCGCCGAAAACGAGAAACACCCACTTCATACAAACTCCTACAATGTTGGCGAATCGTTGCCCAGCAGCGCGCGGCGCACGATCTTGATGGGCGGAAATCCCTGCTGCATGAATGCGTCGTGGAACTGCTCCAGCGAAAATTGCGATCCTTTCATGGCGCGATAGTCCTCACGCAATTTCAAAATCTGAAGCTTGCCCAGCGTGTAATACAGATAGGTCGGGTCCGAGGTGCCGCGCTTGGTTTCCTTGAGCGCGGATTCGTGAGGCTGATAGCCTTCCTTTTCGAAAAATTCGACGCCCTGATCCATGGTCATCTTCCCCGTGTGCATCTCGATGCCGACGATGAAGCGCGCATCGCGCAGCAGCGCGTCCTGCAACTGCCCCAGGCGCATGCGCGCGTCACTGGAAAATCCCTCGTCGAGAATCATCTGCTCGCAGTAATGCGCCCAGCCTTCCGCATTCGAATTCGCGCCGAGCAGCTTGCGCACGCGTGAATGCACCCGCTGCATCCACAAAAACTGGACGTAATGGCCGGGGTACGCTTCGTGATCCGCGGTGCTCAGGATAGTGCCGCGATTGAAACTGTGCATGTAATCCTCGACGCGCTCCGCTGGCCAGTCCTTTTCGGGAAGCGTGACGTTGAAGTACGCCTGCGTCGCGACTTTTTCATACGGACCGGGCGTGTCCATCGACGCGAAAGTCAGCGCACGCGCGAACGGCGGCGTTTCTTCGAGGATCGGCAGCACCGGCGAGGGCAGCGTAATGATTTTCTTCGCGACAATGAAATCGCGCAGCTTCACGCATTCGTCGCGGAACGCTTGGAGAAGCTGATCGGCGGGCGGATGGTCTTTCTCAAGATCGTCCAGCACCACGCGAGGCGTCTTTCCCGGGTCGATCTTCGCGGCGACCTCCTTCAGCCTGCGCTGATTCGCGCGCAGATCGTCGAATCCGATCTGGAGCAGGCGGCCGAGCGGAATGTCGACCATTTCTTCATAGGCGAGTTTCTTGGAGAAATTTTCAGCGCCCAGCCGGAAATCGCCGTTGGAGCGCGGCAGCAAGTCGGCACGAAGAAAATTTTCGTAATCCTTGAGCGCGGCGATCACGGCTGCGTTGCTCGCGTGGAACTGATCCAGCACTTTCGCTTCCTTCACCTGGCCGAACGCGAGCGGAACGTCATGCTCGAAAAACGCCACGATCCCGGGGAGTTGCTCCAGCGCGATCTGCGTGTAAATTTTGGGCGGATTGTCGAGATTCGCGCGCGCCTCCATCAGCATCTTGGGCATGGCGCGCTCGCGCGAGATGAGCGACTTCAGCCGCGCCTCCGGAGGCGCGAACGTCCGGCTCATGATGGTGAACGCGCTTCCCGCGATTCCGCTCGAATAATTATCCGGATTCCTCTGCCAGCTTCGAATGGTTTCGAGATCGAGCAGCGCGGCGCGAATGTAGTTCAGCACCAGGTCGCGATCGGCGTCCTCAGGTTGTGCGGCGAACTCGCGTTCGAATTTGTGCAGAATCTCGACGCGCGCGCGGACTGCCGCTCGCGAAAAATCCTCCAGGCGACCATCGTAGGTGTGGATGCCGGCCGAGGTGGCTCCGCTCGGGTTATAGGGGAAGTAATATTCGTCGAAAAAACGGTCGGTGAGAGATTTGGCCGAGCCGGCGGCTGCAAGGATCGTCATCAGCAAAAAGAGTCGCAACCCTCATTGTGCCAGAGCGCCTGAGCCGCCGGCACACGACCGCTTTGTCGAATCTAGTGGCGCGCCTCTGTCATTCGTGCGCGCCTGACCGCTCCGTGACCGTCGCGGCTCCGCTCGCGAGACCCGCGATCGGGAGGCGTAAAGCGGAGCCGCGCGCGTCAGCAAGCGTTCTTGGCGCGCTGAAAAACTAGCTGCCGGGGTGGTACTCGCGCTCGGTGTGGCCTTTGAGCTGCGAGCGGTAGAAGTAAACCTCACGCAGGTTGCCGGTCGCGTAGCGCTCGGCTTCGTCGTCGAAATGCTTCGACTTCGGATCGCCGCTTTCGCCGCCAGCGGTGACGGCCTTGGCGCGGACCTTATCGCCGAACTCGACCACGGCGACGAAGCTGTTTCCGCTCGATCCGTACCATTTCTTGGTGTTGGGATACGCGCGCGCGCCGAAGGAGGCAAGCGAGCCCCATTGTGACGACGTGAACGCGACAGGAATGCTCGGCGCGGCGTCGTCGAAATGCGGGGCGATGTCGTCGTTGATGCGCTGGAAGCGGTTGATCTCGCCCCACGGCGTTTTCCACGTGCCGAAGTCGGCAGCGAGCTTGTCGGAGGCGGCCACGAGAGATTCGAGAAGCGTCTCCGGAGGGGCTGACGCGATGTTATCGCCGAGCAGATTCCGGCCTCTTCCGGCGCCGCGCGTCCGGCGCTGCACCTCGTCACCCCAAAACACCGCGAGCGAAGTCGGGACGGACGACGCGGACCAGCGCAGGTCCCATTTGCGCAGCATCGCGATTTGATCTGCAAGCTTCGCCTTCATGGGGCTGGACGCGTCGAGGGCATCCCAGGCTTTGACCAGCGCGGGGATGGTTTTTTCAAACCAGGGCAGATAGCTGTCGTACGCGGCGGCCATCAGCGAATCGAGCGTGAAATCCTTCTTGTTTTCGAGAACGCGGATGGCATGCAGGCCGCGCGCGGATTCGCCGCCGTTTTCGACGTACGCGGGATAATTTTCGCGCTTGGGACTGCTGGGACCCGCGGCCGACCACGGCCAGTTGTTGGTGTTGTACAGCCAGCCGCTCGCCGGATTCAAAAGATGCGGCGTTTCGTCGATGTTGAGCAGGCCGTGCCATTCGGTTTCCGGATCGCTGCCGTCGACGGGCTTGGTCCAGTCGAAGCGGGTGTCGCGGCGGGGAATGAAATTGCCGTGGAAATAAGCGATGTCGCCGTCAGCGTCGGCGTAGATGGTGTTGTTCGACGAGTTCGCCTTGAGCTCCATCGTGTCGAGATATTGCTTGTAATTTTTCGCCTTGGTGCGCAAGTAAGATTGCGTGAGCGCCTTCACCGGCTCATGCATGATGCGGAACGCGTCCCATTTCCCGTTGATTTCGCGGACGATGGGTCCGTGATGCGTGCGGTACACCGTGAATTTGCGCTCCGCCATGCCGTGATCGGTTTTATAGGGGACGGTGATTTCGCGCGTGATCAGGGGGCGCTCTTCATTGCCGTACTTGTAATACAGGCGGCCGTTCTTTTTGACGATGGTCTCCAGATATTCGTCGATAGCGTCGACGCCGCTGGAGGTGTGCATCCATCCGACGCGGTCGTTGAATCCCTGGTAGATAAAGAACTGGCCCCAGGTGACGGCGCCGTACGCGTCGAGACCTTCGTTGCTGGTCATCTCAAGCTCGGAGCGGAAGTAGAAGGAGGTGTGCGGATTGATCAGCAGCAGCGCATGATGATCGCGCGTGTTGGAGGGCGCGACGGCGGCGCCGTTCGATCCGCTGGGCTCGGCGAATTCGTCGTCATCGTTGGCAGCGGTGGCTGGCTCCGTGGTTTTTCCGTAGAAAGCTTCGAGCTGGCCGAGGTTGACGCGCTCGATATCGCCGCCGATGCTGCCCTCGCTGAAGCTGAGGGCCATCCACGGCTCGAAATGAGTGATGACGCGCGGCTTCACCTCGGGGTGCTTGTAGAGATAAAAATTGAGGCCGTCGGCCCAGGCGACCATCAGTGTGCGGAGCCAGGGTGGAGTTTCGCCATAGAGCTGCTGGAGCTCGGCCGGGTCGATGAACAGCTTCATGCGCAGATCTTGCCAGATCTTGGACTCGCCCTCGGTTTCCGCGAGGCGTCCCATGGCGTTGATGTAGTTGGTCTCGACGCGATTGAAATCGTCCTCGCACTGGGCGTAGATCATGCCGAAGACGGCATCGGCGTCGGTTTTGCCGTAGACATGAGCGATGCCCCAGTTGTCGCGAATGATGGTGATGTTGCGCGCCTGGCGCTCCCAACGGGCGGCGTCGGAAGACTGATCGGCGAAGGCCAGGGAAGCGGCGAAGAACAGGACGAGGGTGAATCGCTGGTTCATTCCCTACATTCTAAGCGTTTCCTCCGATCAGGACAGCCAGGGTGAGCTCGGCCGAGCGTTTCCAGGTAAAGGTTCGGGCGCGCTGCGGACCGGCGCACGCGAGATGGGCGCGAAGCGGCTGATCCGAAGTGATGCGGTCGAGCGCGCCCGCGATGGCGTCTTCGCTGAGGGGATCGAAAAACAGTGCGGCGTCGCCGGCGACCTCGCGGAGCGGAGGGATGTCGGAGCACGCGACGGGAAGTCCGGCGGCCATGGCTTCGAGGACGGGCATTCCGAAACCTTCGAAGGTCGACGGGTAGATAAAGGCAAGCGCGCGGGTGTAGAGATCCAGAAGCTCCTTGCGCGCGAGCCATCCGGTGAGGCTGATGTCCGGTGTGACCAGCTTTTCGATTTCGCCGGTCTGGAATCCGCGCAGTCCGGCGACTACCAGCTTATAGTCGCGCTTGCGGCGGGTGTAGGTGCGGATCAGGCGCGGAATGTTCTTGTGCGGATGCAGCGTGGAGACGCACAGTACATACGGATCAATGCGCGAGCGGTCGAGTGAGAAAAAACCGGCGTCGACGCCATGGGGAATGACGGAAATCCGGCCGGAGGCGAAGGGATAAAAGCGCGCCACGTCATTGCGCGTGGCCTCGGAAGGGGCGATGAGAGATCGTGAGCGGCGCGCGGCGGCCCACACCAGCAGTTTCCAGAAGGGCAGGTCGAACCAGCGGAAATACTCGGGATGGCGCCGATGCTGGAGATCGTGAAAGACGGTGACCGAGGGGCGCGAGGAAAAGACGGGCGCGGTGAAACCGGGATTGAAGATGACGTCGAGTCGATAGCGCGCGGCTTCGAGCGGCAAAACGATCTGCTCCCACAAAATCCGCGCGGGACGAAAACGCGCATGGACGGCCTGCGGCTTCCAGTGGAAATTGGCGCGCTTGGGAGTAAGGTCAGCGCCGGTTTCGAGGTTCGTAAAGACAAAATACTCGTTCGCCGAATCGATTTCGGCGAGCGCCTGAAGCAGCTCCCGGAGGTAAATTTCCGTGCCGCCGACACCGCCGGGAATCAGGTACAGCGCGTTGACGCCGATGCGCATTTAATAGCGCGGCTGCTGGATCACGCGCTGGTATGCCGCGCAGCCGCCGCTCGCGCGGCTAAGCTGGCAGGCGCGCTGATACTCGCGCGCGGCAGGGTGATAGTCGCCCTTATATTCGTAAATCTGGCCGCGAAACATGTAGGTCATCGCATAATTGGGGTCAAGAGTCTGGGCGATGGCGAGCTCGTCCATGGCGGTATCGAACTGCTTGAGGTTGGCGTAGGCGATCGCGATCTGGGTGTGGACATGCGCGGTGTTGTTGATGCGCGCGGCTTCCTGGAATTTTTCGATGCCCTCGCGCCACCTGCCCGCGCAGCCCAGGGCAAGCCCCCAGTCGATCAACTCGTCATCCTGCCCAGGCTTGAGCTGGGCGGCGACGGAATAGTTGTCGGCGGACTTGGCGCACAGCGAATGATCTCCCGCCTGGCCGGCCTCGAACTGCGCGAAGGCGAGCTGGAAGCGCGGTCGATATTCGTTCGGCGCTTTGTTGACGCTGTCCTGCCACAGCGTGAGCGTGCTGGCCCACACGCGATTGCGCTGATAGGTGAGGATCGAGCACACCACCAGCGCCGCGGCGCCGATCGCGATGGTGCGTTGTATCGTGAGGCGCCGGAGAAACTCAGCGCAGACCAGAATCAATCCGAGGAAGGGGAGATACAGGCGATGCTCCGCCAGCGGATCGCGAATGGGAACGATGGAAGAAGTCGGGGCGATCAGCAGAAAGAAGACCAAAATTCCGTAAGAGGCGAGCGGAAAGCGGCGGCGGTAGATCCAGGCGGCTGCGAGAAGCGCGACCAGCGCGATCAAACCGAAGATGGCGCCGTGCTCGAACAGATTGTGGGAGACGGGGACGTCGGGCGCGATGTTTTGTCCGTAGGGCAGGAAGAACATGCGGATGTAGGTCCACAGAACGCGGCACTGGGTGCAGAAGAAGTCCAAGGGCGTCATGCCGGGCACGCTGAATCCGGCGGAATTGGACTGGCGCAGCACGTGGGCGACGAAGAACGCGCCGGCGATGCCGGCCGCGGCGATCAGTCCGTAGAGGATCCCGTTTTTGCGAAGGCCGCCGCGACCCCAGAAATAATCGGTCAGCAGGAGGAGGGCGGGAAGGGTCAGCGTATGCTCTTTGACTGCGATAGCGGCGCCGAATAGAACCAGAACGGCGAGAGAGCGCAGTAACGTGATGGATTCAGTCCGGCGATAGAGAAAGACGGCGAATGCCGCGTAATAAAAAAAGACGCTCAATAGCTCCGAACGGCTGGCGACGTAGGCGACGGACTCGGTTTGCAGCGGATGAAGCATGAACAGCGCCGCGCCGATGATCGCCAGCGCGGAGCGCATGCGTCCGGTGACGCCTGCCCACTCGAGAATTTTCCACAGAATCAGCGCGACCAGGATGGAGACGAAGGAGTGGATCAGGACGTTGGTTTCGTGAAACTGCGCGGAGTTCGGCTTGGGGTCGGGGCTGAGCTTGTAGTCGATCCAGAAGCTGAGCATCAGCAGCGGACGAAGGTCGTTGACGAAGCGCGAGATCGCGGCGGTGCGATCCGGCGCGAAGAAGGGGAGATAGCGGTCGTCGTAAACGAAGTAGCCGTTGATGGCCGGCGCGTAAATCTGAAAGGCGACGATGATCGCCGCGAGTCCGAGCGCCCAGGGCATCCAGTTGAAGCCGCGCGGCGCGGGGACGGCCCTGGCGGCGGGTTTAGTTTCCTGCGGTCGCTTGGTTTTTTTCATCGAGATTGGTGAGGCGGAATTCCAGGATGGCGACGCGTTGCATCAGCGCGATATTGGAATCTTTCAGCCGGGAGATGACCAGGGAGAAGCGGTACAGCACCACCAGAAAAACCGCGCCGGAGACGATCAGCAGCGCGAGCGGTGCGTTGTTGACGCCCAGGCCGGCTGAGAGCCAGTCCTGGAGGGCGCGCCAGCGCGCCAGAATCAACAGGACCACGCCCGCGACGAGCCAGCTTACCGAATATTCCGTGCGGATATGCTCGCGCCGCAAGGACGCGAGCACCAGGGCGATCAGTGTCAGGCTGAATGCGGTGGCGACATTGACAAATCGCATACCCTATTTTCTCCGTCCTTCGAATTTCAGCACATTCACGAAGACGCCGAGCAGCACGTGCACCGGATAATACAGCGACCGGAGCGCGGTGATGGAGCTGCGTCCGGCGCGGCGCGGGCGCATGGCGCAGGGCACTTCGACAAAGCGAAAGCGCTTGCGCTGGAGCACCACCAGCGCCTCGATCTCGGGGTACTCGAGCGGAAAGCTGCGGCTGAACAGCGCGAGCGCGGTGCGGTTGACGCCGACGAAACCGGAAGTGGGATCGCGCACCGATTTCCCCAGGATGGGACGCAGCATGGCTCTAAAGAACACGATGCCGGCGTGCCGCAGAAATCCGGAATGACTGCCCTCGCCATTGAGGAAGCGCGAGCCGATCACCATCTCGCAATTCTCGCGTTGCAAGGCGTTGAGGATTTTGGGGATGAAGCGCGGGTCGTGCTGGCCGTCGCCATCGACGCGAATGACATAGTCGTAGCCAAGCTCGAAGGCGAGCCGGTATCCCGCCTGAACGCAGCCGCCCAAGCCAAGATGGTAGGGGAGCGGAAGCACGCGGGCGCCGGCCTCGCGCGCGACGTGGGGCGTCGCATCAGTGGAGCAGTCGTCGACCACCAGAATGGGCGTGCCTGGCACCACCTGGCGCACCTCGCGAACCACGCTCGCCACGGCGCCCTCTTCGTTATAGGCGGGAATCAGGATGAGCAGGCTGGGGTGATTCACAAGGCCGCCAGTTGCCGGATGGGGATGGAATTTCTAGCGAGCAGGTCGCGGAACTGTCGCGGGGTGAGCCGCGATTGGGCGAGAATGCGGCGGCGCTCGGCCAGCAGGCGCGGCATGCGAAACAGAGCGGAAGCGTGCGCGCGCAGAACCAGAAAGGGGAGCATCGCCGCGGAAAATCCGGCGCGGCGGAACTCGGCCGCCTTGCCCCGTCCCTCGAGAATCGAGGTGAGATGAAAAAGGTAGCGCGCGGCGGCGTAGAACGGGGTCCTGAGGAGCATCGCAAGCGGCAAATTTTTGATCGCGGTGTACAGGCGATTGCGCTCGACGTAGTAGGCTTTGAGCGGTGAGGCGCGGCCGGCGGAGTGCGAATAGCGATGCTCGACCACCGCGCCGGGAACGTAGGCGCACTCCCATCCGGCGCGGCGCGCGCGCAGGCCCAAATCAGTATCCTCGCAGTAGAGAAAAAAGGTTTCGTCGAACAGACCGATCTCGTCGAGCATTTTGCGGCGATACAACGCCGCTGAGCCGCTGGGGCACAGGGCGTCGGTCGTGGCGGCGAATTTTTCGGGAGCGTCGCCGTGGCCGCGCTGCTTGCTGGACCCGTCGGCGGCGATGAGCATGCCGGCGGAATCGAGTTTTCCCGAGCCCGACAGGCGCACTTCGGAAGCGAACATACCGGCGCGCGGGCGCGCCTCGGCCGCGCATACCAGTTTTTCGAGCCAGCTTGGGGAGGGCTCCGAATCGTCGTTGAGGGCGGCGATATAGGGCGAATCGGAGGCGCGGATCGCCTGGTTGACCGCGCGTCCGAACCCGGCGTTTTGCAGGTTGGCGATGACGCGCACACGAGGACCCACGGCCCCTACACGATTCTCTCCGCTGTTATCGACAACCACCACTTCAAATCGCTCGAAAGTTTGAGATTCCAGAGCGCGTAAGCAACCGGCAAGGGCGTCGTCCGCGCCCAGAGTGGGCACGACCACGGTCACTAGGGATGCCGGCAAGAGACGATTCTAACAGGTGGGGCGCGGAGGCTCAAACGCGGCGAGGGGACCATCCCTAAGAAACAAACAGGCGCAGGACGCTTGATCCGGCGACGCCGGTCAGAGCGGGCCAGAAAACGGGAGCGGGTCCGCTTCTTTGAAACTCTCCGTGCACCGCGTGGCCGCCAAGATACAGGAAGCATCCGCCGGCAATGGCGAGCACGGCGTACAGGCTGGACGGATGTAAGTACGGCGCAACAGCGATTTGAATCCCGCCGCCGCCGAGCGTCATCGCTTCCGCCAACGCGCACCAGACAATCGCAGAGCTTCGCGAGCGCATGGCGGCGCGCGCGATCACGCCCAGCGCGAGTCCTTCGGGCAGCTTATGAAAGCCGATGCCGATCAGAAAGGCGCGGGTAAAGATGGGCGAGGCGTTAGCGGCGGCCGCGGTCCAGCCGTCGAGTGCGCTGTGCAATCCCGCCGCGATCAGCAGCGGAGCGGCGAAGCCGTGGAGGCGCGTCGAGCACTCGGCGTGCTGGTGATCGGTGGAGCAGGCGGGGCACACCGGATACACGAAGCGGTCGATAACGGCGAGCAGCGCGAGGCCCGCCAAAGTCCAGCCGAGCGCGCCGGGCCAGCCGAAATATTCCGCCATTTCCGGCAGAATCCAGACCAGCGCGACGCCGATCAGCACGCCGCCGCCGAACGGGAGCATGCGGCGCGACCATCCGCGCACGGACTCGAGCACCGCTCCGCACACCGCCGCTAACACGGCGACAGCGGTGATTAACAGCAGGGAGAAGGGCACTCGCCCATCAGTATACAATGTGCGATGATCTAAGGTTCTATGGAAACTCCGGAAACTACCCGCAGAGGGTTTTATGTAGCCGCTATACAGGGGCTCGGCGCGCTGATCGGAGCGGCGCTGGCGGTCCCCGCGGCGATTTATCTATTGGTCAAACCCAGTAGCAAGAGGGAGGCGCAATGGGTACAGGCGGCGGACGTGAATCAGTTGCAGGTGAACAAGCCTGAGGAAGTGATGTTCCGCCGTAAGCGCATCGACGGATGGCGCACGGTGAATGAGAAGACCACGGCGTGGGTGGTCAAAATGAACGACCAGTCAGTGGTGGCCTTCGCGCCCAACTGCACGCACCTGGCGTGCGCCTATCACTGGGACGCGCAACAGAACAGCTTCATTTGTCCGTGTCATGCTTCGGTGTTTTCGGTGGACGGCAAGGTGCTTGCGGGGCCGGCTCCACGCCCGCTCGACCGGTACGCCTCGCGAGTGGAGAGCGGAAAGCTGATGATCGGGCAGACCATCATCAAGTCCGCGTAACGGAAAGCCATGTTCAAGAACGTTCTGGATTGGGTGGAGCATCGCACGGGCGCGATCGGCGCGGTACAGCACTTCTTATACGAGGATATTCCCGACTCCGCCGGCTGGCACCAGGTGCTGGGCAGCGTGGCGATATTCGCGTTTCTGACACAGGTGTTCACGGGAATCCTGCTGGCGTTCAACTACGCGCCCACGCCCGGCGACGCCTACGACAGCCTGCGCTACATCGTGACGGAACTGACCGGAGGGTCGCTGATCCGCGGGCTGCATCACTGGGGCGCGAGCCTCATGATCATCGTCGTGGTGCTGCACATGACGCAGGTGTTTTTGTGGGGCGCCTACAAGAAGCCGCGTGAGGCGACCTGGATCCTCGGCTGCATCCTGCTGCTGTGCACGCTGGCCTTCGGGCTCACCGGATACCTGCTGCCGTGGGACAACCGCGCGTACTGGGGCACCACGGTAACCACGCAGATCGCGTCGCAGGCGCCGGGCGCGGGCCCTTACATTTTGCGCCTGCTCGGCAGTGAGGGCGGGGCCATCGGCGTGGTGACGTTCGCGCGATTTTACGCCGTCCACGTGCTGCTGCTGCCTCCGCTGGTGATGGGGCTGATCCTGATTCACGTGATCCTGGTGCGGCGGCACGGCGTCGCGCCGGCGCCCGACGATTTCAAGCCGAAAAAGAAGTTTTATCCCGAGCAGGTGTTCAAAGACACCGTGGCGACGTTCCTGTGGTTTGCGGTGCTGATCGGCATGGCGATTTTCGCCAAGGTACCATTGGGCCGCGCCGCTGATCCCACCGACACCACCTTCATCCCGCGTCCTGAGTGGTATTTCCTCTTCCTGTTCCAGATGCTGAAGCTGTTCAAGGGGCCGATTATGGAGGTCGTCGGCAGCTTAGTGATTCCGACGATCGCGATGCTTCTGCTGTTTGCGACGCCGTTCATCGATCGCGCGAAGATGATCAGCATTCGCAGGCGCACCGGCGCGATCGGGTTGGCATGCTTTTTTGCGCTGGGATGGGCGGGACTGACGGCGCGCGCGGTGCAGACCACGCCGCCGAGCACGGAAGCGGAAGAAGCGGGCTTACAGGAGATTCAACCCTGGCAACAGATTCCTCCCGATCAGCTCGCGGCGATCGGCTTTTTCCGCAAAGACAATTGCACGAGCTGTCACACGATCGGGAAGGCCGGCTCGGCGCCGGATCTGGCCGTCGCGCCGTCGCAAAAGCCGATGGACTGGCTGATGCAGCACTTCCGCCAGCCCGCTCCGAACACGCCCGCGACCACGCTGAACGCGCTGCAACTGCGGACCCTGGCGACCTTCGTTACCAAGCGCGACGACCAGGCGGTGGACGCGTGGAAAGACGCCCCGCAAGACGCCGTCGAAGGCGCGATGGTATATCAGAACAGCCAGTGCGCACTGTGTCACCAGTTGAACGGGGTCGGACAGCAGGTGGGCCCGCCACTGAACGGAGAGGCGGACAAGCGCACGCGCGAGTGGCTGGAGAGCCATTTCAACGATCCCAAGAGCATGTCACCGGGTTCGACCATGCCGGCGTACAAATTCAATTCGCACGACATGGATCGGATCGTGAGTTACTTGCTGGCGATTCCGAAGCAATAGTCGAAAGCGACTAACATGCCGTTTCTTGTTTGCCGGCCTGCTCAAACGATGGTAACGTGATAACCGTAATGCTACTCAAGCGCGAAACGGTTACCAAGCTTGCGTCTTTATCTGCGATTGGCGTGAGCGCGGTGGTTATGGGCGAATCCACGGCAATTGCCGGCGTCATTTCCTCGGGTCTTATCAACGAAAGCGTGGGCTTTAACGGTTCGGCGTCGCACTTCAGCGTGACGCTCGGGACGCTCGGGAAATTCAATTTTCAGAGGACCCAAAGAAACGTAGGAAGCACCGGCAACGCGAAAATCCGGCGGATCTACGGTACCGGCGTTTCGGGAGGGCTCAAGTTCGCTGCCGTGAGCGGGCACATGCAGATTTTCGGTGCCAGCGCGACGTGGGGCGAGCGAAGCGGCTCGGGAACCAAAGAAGCACTCGGGAAACGATTCTTCGGTCTGAATACCTTTTCGCATTCGACCTCCGGCGGAAATCCGGCCTTCACGGACAAATACGCCCTGTTTCACTTCGGGCCAAGCGCCGGCGACTATGGCTGGGTCGAGTTGAGTCTGCAATTGGCGAACGCTGGAGGCTCCAGCGGCGCGAATGGGCCGAATGTCACCATCGTGTCCTACGCGTATGACAATGACGGCGTGATCCTTGCCGCCGGAAGCGAAACGGAATCACCCGAGCCCTCGACCTTCGAACTGAGCGGGCTGGCCGCTCTGGCGCTGGGCGCGGCCGGAGTTCGCCGCTGGCGCGCGGTCCGCGCCAAGCCACGCGAGTAAGGCCCCCGGGCGGCCGAAGACCGCGTAAGTGAACGGAACGCGCGATACAATTCAATTGAATGAAACGCGCGTGTTTGCTGCTGATTCTTTCAATTGCCGCGTTTGCGCAGAAGAAACCGGTGACCCTCGATGCCCTCAACCAGGGCGGCGGCCGCGGAGGGCGCGGGGGTGGTCCGGTGACGTGGGCGCCGGACGGGAAATCGTTCGTATTCCGGCAGGGCCGCGCGCTCATGCTGTACGATCCGGCGGCCAAATCGTCCAAGGAAATCGTCAATACCGAAGCGCTCGACGCCGCGGCCGTGAAACCGCCGCCGGAAACAGGACCGTTCGACTGGACCAACCGCCGCGCGCGCGTCTCGGGCGGAATTCAGTGGTCCCATTCCGGAAAAGAGCTGCTGTACGAATCGGGCGGCGATCTTTTCCTGATCCACGTCGAGACCGGCAAGTGGGAGCAGCTCACCAAGACTCCGGAAATCGAGCGCGACCCGCAGCTGTCTCCCGATGGAGGCAAGGTCGCGTTCCGGCGCGGCTACGATCTGTATTCGATCGACATCGCGTCGGCGAAGGAGACGCGGCTCACGCATGGCGGCACGGCGACGCTGATCAACGGCGGACTCGATTGGGTATATCCGGAGGAACTGGATTTATCGACCGCGTTCTGGTGGTCGCCCGATTCGAAATCCGTCGCGTACCTGCAATTCGACACCAGCCGCGAGCCGCAGTATCCCCACGAGGACCTGCTGCACGTCCACGCGATCTATGAGCCGCAGCGCTATCCGCAGGCCGGCGAGCCGAATGCCGACGTTCACCTGGGCGTGGTTACAGCCGCGGGCGGCGCGACGAAATGGCTGAACGTCGGCGATACGCGCGATTCCTACCTGGTGGCGCGCGCGGGATGGATGCCGGATTCGCGCAGCGTGTACGTGATCCGGCTGAATCGTGTGCAGAACAAGCTGGAAATGTTTTCGACCGACGTCGAATCGGGCGCGGCATCGACCATTTTCCGCGAGTCCGATCCGTACTGGATCAATCTTCAGGGCGACGCCGAATTTCTTCCGGACGGCCGCCACTTCCTCTGGACCAGCGAGCGCGACAACGGATTCCGTCACATTTTCTTGTATTCGAACGACGGGAAAGAAGTGAAGCAGCTCACCCGCGGAGCGTGGGAAGTGAAGCGCGTCAACGCCACGGGGGCGAACCGCGTGTACTACAGCTCGGACGAGGGAAATTCGCTGGAGACGCATTTTTATTCGGTAAAGCTGGATGGCGGCGGCAAGATCCGGCTGGACAAGACGCCGGGGACGCACTCGATTTCGATGAGTCCCGGCGCGTCGTATTATCTCGATACGCACTCCACGCTCACGGACCCTCCCGAAACGACGCTGCATTCGGGCGACGGCGCGGAACTGGGCGTGTATCGAGCCGCGAACCGGCGCCAGATGGACGAATATGACGTTCTGCGAACGGAGCTTGTGACGTTCAAGACCCGGGACGGTGTGGAGCTCCACGCGCGGCTGATCAAACCCGCGGGATTCGATCCGGCGAAGAAATATCCGGCGATCGTGGACGTGTACGGCGGTCCGGGCGTGGCGCTTCCCGTGCACAATTCCTGGCCCGGCGTGCTGAACACGGACCAGGTTTTCGCGCAGAAGGGCTATGTGATCTGGCAGGCGGAAAATCGCGGCGGGATGGGTCGCGGGCACGCGTTCGAGACGGCGATTTCCCGCCAGCTCGGCGTGACGGAGCTGGCCGACCAGGTGGCGGCCGTGAAATATCTAGTTTCGCTGGGATTCGTGGATCCGGCGCGCGTGGGGATTCACGGCTGGAGCTACGGCGGGTTCATGACGCTGAATGCGTTGCTCAACGCGCCCGACGTTTTCAAATGCGGAATCGCCGGCGCGCCGGTGACGAGCTGGATGAACTACGACACTATTTACACGGAGCGCTACATGGGTCTTCCTGGCGAAAATGCGGACGCCTACGCGCGCACCGCCCTTCCACCCAAGGCGAAAAATCTGAAAGCGAAGCTGATGATCCTCCACAACATCGAGGACGATAATGTTTTGTTCCAGAATTCGATGCAGATGATCAATGCGCTCGAGCTGGAGCACAAAGAATTCTCGTTTCTGCCGTACCCGCAGAAGTCGCACGGCGTGGGCGGCGTCGCGGCGGAGCAGATGAACCAGACCATGCTGGATTTCTTCGACCGGAATCTCAAGTGATCCAGCGGACGTGCTATCGCGGGTACCTGAGCGAGTAGGCTTCCAGGTACTTCAATCCGCTGCCGGTGTTGTAGATCACGATGCGTTCGCCCCGCTTCAGGAATCCATTCGCGAGCAGTTTCTTAAGCGCGGCCACGCAGGCTCCGCCCTCCGGCGCGGCGAAGATGCCTTCATCGCTCGCCAGCTCGATGCCGGCCTGAATCATCTCGTCATCGTTCACTGCAACTGCCGTCCCGTCGCTCTCACGCACGGCATTCAATACCAGAAAATCGCCGATCGCCTTGGGAACACGCAGGCCGCTCGCGACCGTTTCGGCGTTTTCGAAAAAGTCGCTGTGCGTCTTGCCCTGCTCGAAGGCCCGCACGATGGGAGCGCAGCCTTCCGCCTGCACGGCGATCATCTTGGGCCGCTTTTTCCCGATCCAGCCGAGTTTTTCCATCTCGTCGAACGCCTTCCACATGCCGATCATTCCCACACCGCCGCCGCAGGGGTAAAAAATCGCGTCGGGCAGCTCCCAGCGGAACTGCTCGGCGACCTCGTAGCCCATGGTTTTCTTGCCCTCGATGCGATACGGCTCTTTGAGCGTGGAGATGTCGAACCAGCCCTCGGCATCCTTGCGCTCGGCGACCATCTTTCCGCAGTCGCTGATCAGGCCGTTGACCAGCGTGACGTGCGCCCCGGTAGCGCAGCACTCGATGTAATTGGACTGCGGGACGTCACGCGGCATGAAGATGTAAGCTTCCATGCCCGCGGCCGCGGCGTATGCGGACATGGCGCCCGCCGCGTTGCCCGCCGAAGGAATGGCGACCTTCTTGATACCGAGCTCCGCGCACATGGAAATCGCGCAGGACAATCCGCGAGCCTTGAAGGAACCGGTCGGATTCACGCCTTCGTCCTTAACCCACAGGTCGTCCGCGCCGAGCCGCGCGCCCAGGCGTTTGGTGCGAACCAGCGGTGTCATACCTTCGCCCAAGGAAACAATCGCCGCGGGTTTGGAGACCGGGAGGACGGGAGCATAGCGCCACATGCTGGAGGGTCCGTTGGGAATCCAGTCGCGATTCCAGCTTTCGCGCGCCTTGTCGAGGTCGTAGCGCACCAGCAGCGGTCCGCCGCATTCGCACAGATTATGAATCTGGCCCGCCGCGCGGCGCTTTCCGCAGACGGAGCATTCCAGGTGAGTGACGGTGGTCATGGGGAGAATGCCAGAATAGCGTAAAAACGACGAGTAAGGGGCCGGGCAGACGCCCGGATGAGACCGCCATCCCGACGGAGCGCGCGGGTCAAGAGCGCCTCTTCTTGCGCGGGATGTGCGCGCCCGACCGGCGCGCCTCGCTGAGCGCGATCGCGACCGCCTGTTTCCTGCTGCGAACCTTCTTTTTCCCGCCGGATTTAAGCTGGCCGTGCTTATATTCGCGCATCACTCTTTTGACTTTGCCCCGCCCGCGCGAGGCCGTTTTTCTTGCCGGCATGTAACTTCTAGGACTCCTCGAGGTTGTTGAAAAAAACTGCCTGTTCTGTCCATCCCAAGACGAAACGCGGTGATTCAAGAAGCGCGGACGCAGTGAACAGAGCGGGCTGTCCCTTTTTCAACAACCTCCTGATGGATAGAGTGCGGTTTCACGCGGACTGTTTCGTTTCGCCGTATAATTGGCCATGCCACGCGGGCCGCTGGCGATTCTCGCGATCGCTGTTCTTGCGCCCGCGGCTCGCGGCCAGAGTTCCTCCGCGTGTTCGGCGTGCCATCCGGCGATCTGGGAGAGCTACCGCCTGAGCGGCATGGCGCGGTCGTTTTTCCGTCCCGGGGCGGACAACACCATCGAGAATTACACCAACGCGCACACGTATGATCACGCCGCGTCCGGTATTCATTTCGAAATGATCGAGCGCGGCGAAAAATATTTTCAGCGCCAGTATCAGATCGGTTTCGACGGCAAGCAGACCAACGTTGCGGAATACGAGATCGATTTCGTTCTGGGCTCGGGCAATCACGCGCGAACTTACTTGCACCGTGACGCGGCGAACCGGCTGATCGAGTTGCCCCTCGGCTGGTATGCGGAAGACGGCGGCTATTGGGCGATGAATCCGGGCTACGACCGCCCCGATCACCAGGACGTGGAACGCGCGGTCGGCTACGACTGCATGTTCTGCCACAATGCGTATCCGCGCATTCCCGCAAACGCGGGTCCGCGCTCGGAGCCGGTGTTCTTGAGCGTTCCCGAGGGCATCGATTGCCAGAGATGCCATGGCGACGGAGCACGGCACATCGCGCTTGCGCGCGCGGGCGGACCAGTCGAAGAGATCCGCGCCGCGATCGTCAATCCGGCGCGGCTTGCTCCCGACCGCCAAATCGAAGTGTGTATGCAGTGTCACCTCGAGACGACCAGCTTTTCGACCGCCGGGTCGATCGTGCGCTATGAGCGCGGGCCGTTTTCCTATCGCCCAGGCGAGGCGCTGGCGGATTTTAAGTTGTATTTCGACCAGAAGCCGGAGAACGCGGCCGAGGACCGCTTCGAGATCGTGGGAGCGGTGTACCGGCTGCGTCAATCGCAGTGCTTTCTCCAAAGCAAGGGCGCGATGACTTGCACCACGTGCCACGATCCGCACCGCGCGGAGCAGCCGGATTACACAGGCGTCTGCGAAAAATGCCACGCCGCGAAGCTCGCATCGCTCGAACGCGCGGGACGGCATCCCGCCTCGGCGGATTGCGTCGGTTGTCACATGCCGAAGCGCCGGACCCAGGACGCCGTCCACGTGGTGATGACGGATCATTACATCCGGCGCTCGAAGCCTGCTGCCGATCTCCTTGCAACAATCGCAGAACGTCCGGGTCCGGAGTACCGCGGAAGCGTGTCGCTGTATTATCCAGCAGCCTTGCCGCGCGCCGCCGACGACTTGTATCTCGCGGTCGCGCAAGTGAACGATGCCGCCGGACGCGCCGAAGGCATCGCGCGCCTTTCGGGTGACCTGCGTAAGTTCCGTCCAGAAGCGGCCGAGTTTTACCTGCAACTGGGCGACGCGCTGCGCGCCAGTGGACGTTTCGAGCAAGCGCTCGCACCGTACGAAGAAGCAGTGAAGCGCGAGCCGCAGTCAGCAGCCGCTCACGAACGCCTCGCGCTGGGACTCGCGCGCGCGCGCCAGTACGCCAAAGCGGAAGGGGAGTTCCAGCGGGCGTTGCAACTCGCGCCCGGCGACGCCGCAATGTGGACCCATCTTGGCTTGGCGTACCTGGAACAAAATCGCATGGCCGATGCGGCGGCGGCATTCGAGAAGTCTCTTGCGATCGACGCCGAGCAGCCGGAAGCGTACAACGGCCTGGGCGGAGCGCGCATGTCGGCCGAAGACCGCGCGGCCGCCGAATCGGATTTCCGGAGGGCGCTTCGGATTCGTCCCAACTACGCCGAGGCGCAGCACAATCTAGCCAACGTGCTCGCCGGCGAGGGACGTTTCGAAGAAGCGCAGGATCACTTTGAACAGGCGCTGCGGATTCGGGAGGGCCACAGCCAGACGCGCTTTGATTACGCCGCGATGTTCGTGCGCGAACATCGTCCGGACGAAGCGCAGCGGCAACTTGAAAAAATTCTGAGAGCCGATCCGGGTCACGCCGCGTCGCACGATCTGCTGGGGCGCGTTCTGCTCGAGCAGGGACGGACGGCCGAGGCGATCAGCCATTTTCGTGAGGCGGTCCAGCTGGCCCCCGATTCCGCTCGTACGAATCTCGATCTCGGCTCCGCGCTCTCCAGTTCCGGAAAGATGGCGGCGGCGCGGCCTTACCTTGAAAAGGCCGCGCAGGCGAGCGATCCCGCAATTCGCGATCAGGCGCGGAAGCTTCTTGAAAAGCGATGATTTCCCTCAGCGGTACGCCGCGGCCTGGATTCCATACAGCTCCGCGTATTGCCCGCGCTTCGCCATCAGTTCCTCATGCGTGCCCGTTTCGACCACGCGCGCGCCATCGAGCACCACGATCTGATCGGCCATGCGCACTGTGCTGAAGCGATGCGACACCAGAATCGTGATGCGGCCGTCGCTTCCCGACCGCGCCGCGGCCGCATAGCGCTCGAACAGCGCGTGCTCGGTTTCGGCGTCCAGCGCGGCGGTCGGTTCATCGAGGACCAGCAGCAGCGGATGGTCGCGCATGAAGCCGCGGGCAAGCGCGAGCTTCTGCCACTGACCGAAACTGACCTCGGCGCCCTCGGGCCACGTCGCGCCAAGCTGCGTCTCCAATCCTGAGCGCAATTTTTCGATCACGTCATCCGCGCCGGCGCGGCTGACCGCGGCGATCACGGCGGGCTCATCTTCGAATCGCGGCATGTCGCCCAAACCGACCGTGTGGCGCGCGCGAAATTCGAAGCGGAAAAAATCCTGGAATGCGCCGGCCAGGCGCGCGCGCCATTCCTCCGGCGGAATGCGCGCCAGATCGACGCCGTCGATCAGAATGCATCCGGAATTGGGGAGATACATGCGGCACAGGAGCTTGACCAGCGTACTCTTTCCGGCGCCGTTTTCCCCCACAATCGCGATTACCGAGCCGGCCTTAAGTTCGAGATTCACGTCATCGAGCACTTGTTTGGTGGTGCCGGGGTATGCGAAGGAGACGTGTTCCAGCCGAATCCCGCGATGGAGGCGCGCGGGCGGCATCTCGTTCGCGCTTTCAGCGGCGGCCGCGGCGTAATCCTCCAGCCACGCCATGCGCTTAGACCCCTCGAGCCAGAATCCCCGCAGGAATCCGATCTCGCCGACGGTCGCCGAGATGTAGGCCGACAAGCGCGACCCTGCTGCGAGTACCAGCAAAATATCGCCGGGCGTGATATTCGGCCGCGACGCGACGAAAGCCACCGAGGCGACGTACGCCACCCCGAAGATCGCCCAGCCAGCCACGTGCCACCATGCGCTCCCCCATCGCGCGGAGGCCACAGGCCCGTACCATTGCTCCCACGCAGCGCGGCGATCGCGAATCAGCCGGTCGCCGATGCGCGTGACGCGTACTTCCTTGCCGGGAGCGGCCGTGGTTGCGACATTGAAGAGGTGCCGCGCCAGGCGATTGGCCCAGGCAAAGCGCTCTTCGACCACGCGCTCGACGCCCGGCCTCCAGGACGACGCGATCACGGTCGGCAGCGCAAAAAACGCCAGCAGTCCTAGCAGCGGATCCACGGAGGCGAGCAGCACGACGGTCACGGCCAGCCGCAGAACCCAGCCGCAGGTGGAAAACAGCGATGCGTACATGTGGTCGAGCACGAACACCTGGTCGCGCAGCATGGCAAGGCGATCGAGAAATTCGGGCCGCTCATGATGCGTGATGGTGGCGACCGAGGCCTGGAGCCGCGCGATGTGGGATTCGAGAGCGACCGCGACGCGGTCGCGGAAACGGCGCTGCGTGCGGTCGCTGATCACGCGCAAAAACCACGTCGCCGGCGCGGATACGCCGAGTCCCGCGGCCGATGCCAGCAGCAGGGTGTGATTCTTTTCGAGCAGGCCGTCGGCGATCAGCTTGATCCACAGCGCCATCAGCGCGTCGGGCAATGCCGCTGCGAGCGAAAGCGCGAAGGACACGCCCAGCAGCGCGGGCTCGGCTTCATAAGCGCGCTTGAGCGCCCGCCACATCGACGGCAGCGCCGGCGGGAGTTTGTCAGGCGAGGACATCCAGCTCGACTCCTTCCTCGCCCGCGCCGAATCGCGAAGCTTGCAGATCGAACATGGTACGGTATCGGCCACCCAGCGTCATCAGCTCGTCATGGGTGCCCAATTCGATCACGCGACCGTGTTCGAGGACACAAATGCGGTCGGCTTGGCGCACCGTGGAGAAGCGATGCGAAATCAGGATGGTGGTAACGCTGCGCGTCGCACTGAGAATGCGCTCGAAAATCTCGGCTTCGCCGCGCACATCGAGCTGTGCCGTGGGTTCGTCGAGCAAAACCACGCCTGCGCCGGTGTTCACCGCGCACAACGCGCGGGCGAGCGCGATGCGCTGCCACTGGCCGCCGGAAAGGTCCGTGCCGCCTTCGTAGCCGCGCGCCAGGATCGTATCGAGTTTCGCCAGATTCGCTCCGCCGGCGTCGGCGAGCGCCGATTCGATCACCGCATCGGGCGCGCCGTGCGGCGCGACGTTGTCGCGCAGGGGAAGTTCGAAGCGGATGAAATCCTGAAAAACCGCAGCCAGGCGCTCGCGCCACGCATCAACGTCGATTTCGCGCAGATCGGCGCCGTCGATTTCGATCGCACCCTCCTGCGGGTCATACAAGCGGCACAAAAGCTTGGCGAGCGTCGTTTTGCCCGCGCCGTTCTGCCCAACGATCGCGAGCGACGATCCGGCGGGGATCGTCAGATCGAAATTTTCGAGCACCGGACGATCGGTTCCGGGATACGCGAAGCGGACGTTGCGGAAACGGATTTCGCGCGCGGGCATGTTGCGCGCGCCGCGGGAGCCGAGCACCAGGGCGCCGATCCGATGCATGCTTTCGCGCAGGCGCAGCACCGTACCCACCGGAGCGTCCGCGCTGTCGAGCGCCCAGGAGAATCCTCCGAACGCAATCATGCCCGTCGCCGCCGCGGCGCTCACGAAAGTCACCAGCCGCGCAAAGCTCACCCGGCCCGACGCCGCGTCCTCGGCGAGCCTCCAGAACACGAACAGGTTCGCTGAGACTACGATCAGAAGGCTCCAGATCACGGGGCGCTCCCGCAGGCGCGTCGCGCGCCATTGCAAATCGAGCAGACGGCGGCGATGCGTGCGGAAACGATCCACCACCCAGTCACCCAGCCCGAACAGGCGCACCTCCTTGGCCGGCGGCGCATCGACCGCCAGCCGATACGCGTAGTCGGCGTGGCGCTGCGCTTCGCGCACCTCCGGCGTGTTGCGATCCTTCCACACCGCGCTTTCGCGCAGCAGCCAGTGCGTCGAGAGCCACGCCGCCATCAGCACCAGCGGCGCCCACCACGTATACGCGGCGAGCACGGCGGCGGACGTCATACCTCCGATCATCTCCACCAGGCCCGAAGCGATGAAGCCCATCGAGACCGTAAGCGGTGGACCGCTGATTCCCAGGTCGAAATCGCGCGCCATCGCCAGATCGGTGGTGAGGCGCGGATCTTCCAGATGACCGACGCCGGGCGGCAGCACGCAGGCGGTGGTGAGCTGATCGTACAGCCACGAGGCGGTGCGGCTGCCCAGATTCTGGCTGATCACCTGGTGCATCGGCGCGGAGATCTGCAACACCACGAAGATCGCGCCCAGAATCGCCAGCGGAACCGCGATCGCGGTGTGGTGCTGAACCGCGCCAATCAGAACGCCCATGGCGATCGCGAACAGTGCGGGCAGAATTCCGCGCAGCGCCAGGATCAGCCACCACGCAATGCCGAGCGCGCCTCCGGCCTTGAGCAGCACGCCGAAAAATTTCCAGGAGTCGCTGGAACGGAGACGATCCAGCATGAACTACAACGCGCTGCGCTTCACGGCGAGCTCGACCGTATCCTGCGGCACGGCGAACTCCTTCACAAATTTGTTGCCCATGAAGCCGAGCTCCCTGATTCCCACCGCGCTCGAATAGTACGCGTCCACAGTCATGCGGCGCACCCAGGCGAAAAAGCGGATCCCCGCGGCGACTTCCGGCGTCTCATTCTTCTTGTACGCGATCTTGTCGAGAATCGCGGTCGAATCCTGCGCCGAGAGCGCGGAAAAATTCGCACCGTATTGGCTCCGCGCGTAATCGTCGAGCCACGCCAGTCCCCCCGAGTAGATCGCCAGCATCTGCGGATTCTGGCTCGAAAGGAGATCGATGAATTCGGTCGCGCCGCCCTTCGACGCGCCGGGCACGATCATTTCGCACAATCCGTGCAGCGTGCTGTATTCGTGCCGCGTCAGCGCCTTGGGCTGATAGACGCCGTTGTTTTTCGCCGCCGCCGTCTCCTGGTGGACGTGCTGCGCCTGCGCGATTCCCAGCGGTCCGGTCAAAGCCGCCGCGGCGATCTGGGCTAATACGGTGCGGCGTTCAATTCGCTCAGACATTGCCTTTCCTCATTTCTTCCGCAATGTATTCGGCGGTGCGCCATGCGAGGGCGCAAATGGTCAGCGTAGGATTCTTATCCGGATTGCTGACGAACGGCGCGGCGTCGGCGACGAACAAATTTTTCACGTCGTGCGCCTGGCAGTATTTGTTCAGCGCGGAGCTCTTGGGATCGTCGCCCATGCGCACGGCGCCGACTTCGTGAATGATTTCGCCTCCGGTCGAGATTTTCTGCTCCACCGGACGCGCGTTGGGGCGCACCTCGCCGCCCATCGCCTCGATGATCGCCGTGAAGGTCTCTTCCATGTGCGCCACCTGCTTGAGCTCGGCGTCGGTCCACTTGAAGTGGAATTTCAGCACCGGAATGCCCCAGCGATCGACCACGTCGTTGTCGATTTCGCAATAAGTGTCCTCGTTGGGAATCATCTCGCCGCGCCCCGCGAAGCTGACGTGGCTGCCGTAATCCTCGTAGATCTTCTTCTTGAGCGAATCGCCGTAGCCTTCCTCCCGCACAGCGAGTCCGGCGAAGCTTCCGATTCCCGGCATCCCGTACCCTCCGCCGATTTCGATGTGATATCCGCGCGGAAACTCGGTCTTCTTGTCCCACAGCCACCACGGCATATAAAGATGAGCGCCGCCCATGCCGTCGGAATTGTAGCGCGGCATGCCGCGCAGCGCGGGAATCGACGCGCCCAGCCCGAAGCCGGTGTTATCGGTTAAGTAATGGCCGACCACGCCCGACGAATTCGCCAGCCCGTTGGTGTGTCCCGGCCCCTTCGAATTGAGCAGCAGCCGCGTCGATTCGCAGCAGCTCGCCGCCAGCACCACCGTTCTGCACTTAATCTGTTTTTCGGTGCGCGTGGCCTTGTCGACGTAGGAAACCGCGCTGACCTTGCCATCGGAATCGGTGATCAGCTCGCGCGCCATCGCATTGGTGATCAGCGTCACGCGCCCGGTCTTCATCGCGGGAAAAACCTGCACTTGCGATGACGAATAGTTGGATGCCGAGATGCAGCCGCGCCCGCACTGCCCGCAATAATGGCACGCCGGACGCCCGTTGGTCGGCCGGGTGATCACCGCCAGCCGATTCGGAATACAAGGGATACCGAGCTTATCGGACGCTTTCTTGATGAGCACCTCGTGCACGCGGGGAGGCGGGCAAGTCTGAAACATTCCATCCGGCGCGCTGCGGATTCCTTCTTTCGACCCGGTCACGCCGATAAACGTTTCCGCCTTGTCGTAGTAAGGCGCGATTTCGTCGTAGGATATCGGCCAATCCGTGCCGATGCCGTCGCGCGAGTACGGCTTCAAATCGTAATCGGCATAGCGCAGCGAAATGCGCCCGTAGTGGTTGGTGCGGCCGCCCACAATGCGCGAGCGGAACCACTGAAACTTCGATCCCTCCGCGACGGTGTACGGCTCGCCTTCGAGTTGCCAGCCGCCGGCGTGCGCGCTGAACCAGCCGAAATCGCGCCCATGTCCGAAGTAGCTGGCGCCGCCTTCGCCCGCCCCGCGATGCGGATAATCATAGGGCCACTTGTGTTCCTTGAAATCGGTCTCCGGGTGCAGCATCGGCCCGGCCTCCAGCAGCGTGACGTGAATCCCGAGGTCGGTTAGCACCTTGGTCACCGTCCCGCCGCCCGCGCCGGAGCCGATCACCACCACATCGGCTATTGGGGCACTGCGTTGGACTTGGAACATACGTCGATTATATGCCTGCGGTGTCGCGTGGGGGTCAAAAGGGGACATCGCTCGTATGAACGCAATGCGCCGATTCCGAGCTGCGCGTAAGCAAGCGGTCTTAAGCAACCTCTGACCGCCGGGACGAAGTCAGTCCGTTGCCGCCACCACGACCACCGGTCGCCGCCGCCGTAGAAACGCCAGGCGCGTGCGCAGGCGCTCCATATACAGATACACCACCGGAGTTGTGTACAGCGTCAGAAGCTGGCTGAACATCAGCCCGCCCACGATCGCGATTCCCAGCGGACGGCGCAGCTCCGCGCCTTCGCCGTGACCAAGCGCCAGCGGCACGCCTCCCAGCATCGCTGCCATGGTGGTCATGATGATCGGCCGGAAGCGCAGCACGCACGCGCGGAAAATCGCGGCTTCCGGCCGCAGACCCTCGCCGCGCTCGGCCTGGATCGCGAAATCGATCATCATGATCGCGTTCTTCTTCACGATGCCGATCAGCAGAATGATCCCGATCAGCGAGATCACGTTCAGCTCGTTCCCGGTGAACAGCAGCGCCAGCAGCGCGCCCACTCCGGCGGAAGGCAGCGTCGAAAGAATCGTGATGGGATGAATCAAATCCTCATACAAAATGCCCAACACGATGTACACTGCGATCAGCGCGGTCAAAATCAGCAGCGGTTCGCTTTCAAGGGATGCCTGATAGGCCTGCGCCGTCCCCTGGAAGCTGCCAGTCACGTTCGAAGGCAGCCCGATCTCGCGTTCCGCGTTTTCAATCAGCGGCACCGCGTCGCTGAGGGAGCTTCCCGTGGGCAGGTTGAACGAAATCGTGACGCAGGGAAACTGTCCCTGATGATTCACCGCCAGCGGCGTGTTGTCCGGGGCGAAGTGCGCGAACGCGCTCAAGGGAACCTCCGTATTGTTGTTCCCGCCGACGTACAGATAATCCAGCGCCTGGGGGTTCTGCCAGAATCTCGGCTCCACCTCCATCACCACGAAATACTGGTTGAGCTGGGTGTACATCACCGAGACTTCGCGCTGGCCGAAGGCGTCGTACAGCGTGTTGTCGATGGTCTCCGGAGAAATGCCCAGCCGCGACGCCGTCGCGCGGTCGATGTCCACCGATTCTTCCAGGCCCTTGTCCTGCTGATCCGTGTTGACGTCGGCCAGTTGCGGAAGCGATTTCAGCTTGGCGTACACCAGAGGCGCCCAGTAATTCAGGTCGCGCACGTTGTCGCTCTGCAGCGTGTACTGATATTGCGCCGCGCTGTTGCGCCCGCCGATACGCACGTCCTGGAAGGATTGCAGGAACACGGAAGTGCCCGGAATCGGCTCCAGCTTGGGCCGCAGCCGGTCGATCACCTGGTCCGAAGTGATGCCGCGCTCCTTGAGCGGCTTGAGTGAAATCTGCATGAACGCTTTGTTGTAGCCGTTCCCTCCGCCGACGTAAGCGTTGACGCTGTCCACCGCGGGATCGTCCATCACCACCTTCACCACTCGTATCACGCGCTCCTTCATGGCTTGATACGAGCTGGCCTGGTCGGACAGAATCTGCCCTCCCATGCGTCCCGTGTCCTGCTGCGGGAAAAATCCCTTGGGCACCAGCACGTAAAGATAGATGCTGAGGCCCAGCGTGGCGAAGGTGATCGCCAGGGTGAGCGGCTGATTGTCGAGCACCCAGCCCAGCGTTTTTTCATAGCCGCGCAGAATCAGGTTGAATCCGCCTTCGCTCATGTTGTACAGCAGCCCGTGCCGCTGCTCGCCCTGCGAGCGCAGCAGGCGCGCGCACATCATCGGCGTCGTGGTGAGCGAAATCAGCAGCGAGAGTAAAATAGCCACGCTCAGCGCGATGGCGAACTCGCGGAACAGCCGGCCGACGATGCCGCCCATCAGCAGAATCGGAATGAACACCGCGATCAGCGAGATGCTGATCGACATCACCGTAAAGCCGATCTCGCCCGCGCCCTGGAGTGCGGCCTTGAGTGGCGACAATCCCGCTTCGACGTGCCGCGTGATGTTCTCGATCACCACGATCGCATCGTCCACCACGAATCCCGTGGCGATGGTCAGCGCCATCAGCGAAAGATTGTCGATGCTGTAGTTGAAAAGGTACAGCACTCCGAAGGTTCCCACCAGCGACACCGGAACCACCACCGCCGGAATCAGCGTGGTCCGCAGGCTGCGCAGAAAAACGAACACCACCATGATCACCAGGCCCATGGAGATGGACATGGTACGCTGCACGTCGCGAACCGAGGCGCGGATGGTCGTCGTGCGGTCGCTCAGAATGCGGACGCGGATCGAGGCCGGAATCGAGTTCTCGAGCTGCGGCAGAATCGCCTTCACCCGGTCCACCGTATCGATGATGTTGGCCTGCGGCTGGCGAAAAACGTACACCAGCACCGCTGGATGACCATTGGCGATGCCCAGGTTGCGCAGGTCGGAAACCGAATCGTCCAGCGTGGCGATATCCGACAGCCGCACCGCCGCGCCATTGTGATAGGCCACCACCAGCGGCGCGTATTCGCGAGCCTTCATCAACTGATCGCTGGTGCTCAAGGTCCAGCGCTGGCGTTGATCCGACAGGCTGCCCTTCGGCGCGTTCGCGTTGGCGCTTTCGAGCATTGTCCGGACATCTTCCAGGCTTAGTCCGAAGCTGTTGAGCTCGGTCGGATTGAGCTCCACGCGCACCGCCGGAGTAGAGCTGCCGCCCACGAACACCTGTCCCACGCCGGTCACCTGCGAAAGCTTCTGCTCGAGAATGGTCGACGCCGCGTCGTAAATTTCCGGAATCGTCAGTGTGTCCGACGTGAGGCCGAGCTGGAGAATGGGCGGATCGGCCGGATTCTGCTGGCGCCAGGTCGGGTTGGAAGGCAGGTTCTGCGGAAGCTGCGCGCGCGCCGCGTTGATGCCCGCCTGCACGTCGCGCGAGGCGCCGTTGATGTCGCGGTCCAGGTCAAACTGAAGCGAGATGTTGGTCGAGCCCAGCGTGCTGGTCGAGGTCATCTCATTCAGCCCGGCAATGCGTCCGAACTGGCGCTCCAGCGGCGTCGCAACGGCGGACGCCATGGTCTCCGGACTCGCCCCGGGGAGCGACGCGCGCACCGAGATCGCCGGAAAATCCACCTGGGGAAGCGGACCCACCGGCAGAAAATTGTAGGCGACCGCGCCCGATAGTCCAAGCGCGATGGTCAGCAGCGTGGTGGCGACCGGTCGCTCAATAAACGGCGCGGAAAGACTCATGCCTGCTCGAAACGTCCCTCAATTCTTGGACGGGGCAATCGCGTATCGGTCGCGGTCATCTAAATCGCCCGTATTCTTAGTCTAGCCTTGGCAGCCTCCGCCCGCACATCTGCCGAAAGGCTAAGCTTCTTTACGTGTCCAAACGACGGACGGCGGATTTCAATCCGCGCGGCGCTTCTAGCGCCGCTACGAGTCGCGAGGCTAAAGCGTCGCGCGGGCTTGAAGCCCGCTGTCCCGACCGCTATCTCACCACCCGGATCGTCCAGAAATCGTCCGCCAGGTTTGCATTCGCCAGATACGCGTACGGCAGCGTGAAATATCCGCCCATTCCCCAATCGACGCCCCAGGAATTGCGGACCAGGAAACGGCCGTGCGCGTCGTCGTAACCCGCGGCCATCACCCCGTGGCCCCCCAGCGCCGTTTCGTCCGCTTGCGGCATCGACGCGATGCCGCTGTGCGCCACGGCGTCGCTTTCGAAACTCTCATACACCGTGAATCCGAACACGAACGGATAACCGGAAGCCAGGCACGCTTTCAACTGCCCCAGATCCCGCGGAACGCGGCTGTATTGCACGGCGGGGTGAAGTTTGCCCGCCTTGTAGCACGGCGCCGGCGGACGATCGGCGAACTTCTGCTCGACATACGGCCACATCGGCTCCGCGCACGCGCCCTGTGACGCCACGCTCTTGATTCCGTCGCGCAGCATCGCGCCGCTGTCGGTGGAAACCGAGCCTTC
>Ga0335077_10001000_pt1 | contig 32911 bp, 32 predicted proteins | sample Lox_Sample_31_FD_207151 | JGI IMG/M metagenome (GOLD analysis project Ga0335077, IMG submission 207151) | Soil microbial communities from Loxahatchee National Wildlife Refuge, Florida, United States - Lox_Sample_3.1 | ecosystem: Environmental > Terrestrial > Soil > Wetlands | place: USA... | reverse complement strand
TCGGGCTTAGACGGGTCGCTCAGCACCGGAGGCAGCCGTGCCTGGACCACAGATACCCGAGGGGTTCGACGTCACCGACCCGGACCTGTATGCGCATCGCGTGCCCAACGATGAGCTGGCCGAGCTCCGGCGGGCCGCCCCGATCTGGTGGAACAGCCAGCCCGATTCCGGGTTCGATGATGACGGGTTCTGGGTGGTCAGCAAGCACGCCGACATCATGGAGATCTCGCGCAACAGCGACCTGTTCGGCAGCTGGGAGAACACCGCGATCATCAGGCACGGCGGCGACATCAAGGACAGCATCGACCTGCAGCGGCTGATCCTGCTCAACATCGACCCTCCGCATCACACCAAGCTGCGCCAGATAGTGTCGCGCGGATTCACCCCGCGCTCGATCAACGGCCTGCGGGACAAGCTGACCGAGCGGGCCGAGCGGATCGTCGCGGCCGCGCTGCGCAGCGGCACCGGCGACTTCGTCACCGACGTCGCGTGCGAGCTGCCGCTGCAGGCCATCGCCGACCTGATCGGGGTTCCGCTTGAGGACCGGAAGAAGATCTTCGAATGGTCGAACACGATGGTCGGCTACGACGACCCCGAGTTCGGCGACGCCGGCCAGATCGCGGCCGCCGAGCTCGTCGGGTACGCGATGGTCATGGCCGAGGACCGCAAGCAGACCCCGCGCGACGACATCGTGACCAAGCTGGTCAACGCGCAGATCGACGGCGGCCAGCTGTCATCGGACGAATTCGGCTACTTCGTGATCCTGATGTCGGTAGCCGGCAACGAGACGACGAGAAACGCGATCTCCCACGGCATGCTCGCGTACTTCGACCACCCCGACCAGTGGGAGCTCTTCTGCGCCGAGCGGCCGGCCACCGCCGCCGACGAGGTCGTCAGGTGGGCAACGCCGGTGACCGCGTTCCAGCGGACCGCCAAGGCCGACACCGAGATCGGTGGCCAGGAGATCAGGAGGGGTGACCGGCTCGGCCTGATCTACCGGTCGGCCAACTTCGACGAGGACGTCTTCGACGCCCCCGAGCGGTTCGACATCATGCGCAGCCCGAACCCGCATCTGGGCTTCGGCGGCACGGGCGCCCACTACTGCATCGGCGTCAACCTCGCCAAGCTGGAGATCGACCTGATCTTCAACGCCATCGCCGATGCCATGCCGAACATCCGGCAGGCCGGGGACGCCGAGCGGCTGCGTTCTGGCTGGCTGAACGGGATCAAGCGGCTCCCGGTCAGCTACGGCTAGGTCGCCGGCACCACGCGCCGCGCTCGTTGAAGACACCGCTGGCGTCCGCGGCGCTGGGCTGAATCGCGCGTAGCCTGGGGTTCCGCGCGATCGCGCGAAGGTGCGGCGAAGGGCGACGATGAGCCGGCAGCGTTCGCACGGCACGCTCGCCGAGCTGCCGACCGCCTTCCTGGCCAGGCAGCGGGCGGCGCTCGGCGGCGAGGCCGACGCGTTCGAGCGCGCGCTGGCCGACCCTGTGGCGCGCGCGCTGCGGGCCAACGAGCGCAAGGCCGGCCTGGCAGAAATCACTGAGCGGCTCGGGCTCGCGGTCGACCCGGTGCCCTGGTGCCCGGTGGCAACCTACCTGCCCGCCGACCTGCGTCTCGGCGATACCGCCGAGCACCGGGCCGGCCTGTTCTACCTGCAGGAGCCGTCGTCGATGGCGGTCGTTGAGGCGCTGCGGATCGAGCCAGGCCACCGGGTGCTCGACGTGGCCGCGGCGCCAGGCGGCAAGGCTACCCACGCCGCGGCCAGGCTCGGGGCCGACGGGTTCCTGCTGGTCAACGAGGTGGTCCGGACGCGGCTCGGCCCCCTGCTCGCCAACCTGGACGCCTGGGGGTACCCGAACACCGCGGTGGCCAGCACCCCGATGCCGCGGCTTGAGCGGGCGCTGGCCGGCTGGTTCGACCGGGTGATCGTGGACGCGCCGTGCTCGGGCGAGGCGCTGTTCCGCCGGCAGCCTGCCAGCCGGGCGCAGTGGAGCGAGGCGGCCGTGGCCGGCGCGGCCAGGCGGCAGGGCAAGCTGCTGGCCTCCGCGGCAGAGCTGGTCGCGGCGGGCGGCCTGCTCGGCTACAGCACCTGCACGTTCGCCGCGGCGGAGAACGAGGAGCAGGTCGAAGCCTTCCTCGCCGGGCACCCCGGCTGGGAGCTTGCCGACCCCGGCGCGGCGCCGGGAGCCGTCCCGGTGCTCGGCGGCCGTGCGCTGCGGTTCTATCCGCACCGGTGCCGGTGCGAGGGGCAGTTCGTGGCGATCCTGCGCGCTCCCGTCGGCGCGCACGATCACCGGTTCGCCGCAGGCGGCGGCGCGCGCGAGCGCGTGGGGGCGGCCGGGCGGCCGAATCAGGCCTGGACCGAGTTCGCCAGGCAGGCGCTGCGCATCGGATTCGATGCCGCCAGGATCAGGCTGCGCGGGCAGGCGTTCTACCTGCTGCCGCCGTCGGCTGACCTGCCCAGTGACCTCGCGCTGCGGCCCGGGCTGCCACTCGGCGCGCTGGTCGGCAGAACCTTCCGGCCGGCCCACGCGCTGGCGATGGCGCTGCGGCCACAGGACGCGTCCGCCGCCGAGGCGCTCACCGACGACGAACTGGCCGCCTTCAGGTCCGGCCGCCCGGTGCCGCGACCGGGACCGCCTGGGTGGGTGCTCGTGACAATGGCAGGCCGCTGGCCTGTCGGCTGGGCGCGGCGCAGCGCCGACGTGCTCTCGCCGCGGCTGCCCGGCCACGCGCGCAGCCGCGGCGCCGAGAGGTAACCACCGCCCCGCGGAGGGCCTGACCTCGCAGTCCGCCCGCCGCGCCCGCCAGTCTGCCCCGCGCTCTGCCCGGTGCGCCCCGGCCCGAGTATCCGGCGCCGATCTCTGACTGCCTGCCGCCACGGCGCGACGATGCGGAACTGCTCCAGGTCGTTATCGAGAGGCGGCACGCCATACGCGGAATTCGGCGGCTGGCGGGCGCCGGAGCCGGGGCTGCCCCGGCTGGTGATGCGGCTGGCCCCGGCTCGTCCGAGCCGGGGCCAGTGTCAGCGCGGCTGGATCATGCGCGGGCGTAGATGAAGACGCGTCCGCCGTAACCGTTCCAGTACCCGACCCGCAGCAGGCTGCCATGGTGGGTGGTGAAGGTCACCGACTGCCAGGCCGGAACCCACACGTTGCCCAGCCAGACGAAGTGGTGCAGCTGGTACCGGTAGATCCAGATGTCCGCGTAGCGGCCGCGGCCGCCGGCGACGTTGCGGATCAGCCAGGTCCTGTTGTACCACGGGCCGTACTGGTAGGCGGCCGTGAGCACCGAGGGATGCCGCATGACCGGCCACATGTAGGTGGTGTAGTAGGTGACGAATCCGTCATTGCTGCCGGCGTACGGGGCCTGCAGCGTGACGGTGGCGCCGCCCCGGTAGTAGGCCACGGTGTAGCCGTTGTTCTGGGCGAAGCCGTTCACCGACGGGTTGTCCCCTTGGGGGTTCTGTCCCTGGTTGGCGACGACGAAGACGCTGCCGGGGACGATGTTGTTCGCGATCAGGATGTCCTGGTTATTGCTGAACGCCCCGCTGGTATTGGTGGTGAGGACCGGCGTGAAGTGACCGGTCTGCACGAACACCGCGTAGTAGGTGACGAATCCGTCGTTGCTTCCGGCGTAGGGCGGCTGCAAGGTGACCGTGTGCCAGTCACTGCTCACGGTGTATCCCGTGCCTGGGCCGAAAGTGGTTACTGGCGGGTCCTGGCCGGGTGGCTGGCCCTGGGTGGCCACGACGGAGACGCTTCCCGGGACGATCCATCCGGTCAGGACGTCCTGGTTATTGGTGAAGTTCCCGCTGGTCATTTCCTGGACAGTGACACCCGGGCCCCAGCCGTAGGCCGGTGCCGTCGGCGCTGCCGCAGCCGTGCCGGCCATGGCGAACGCCGTGAACATGGCCGCCCCGGCCGCCACCAAGGCGGTCAGGCCGACCCGTATCCGTGCGCGTTTCATGGGAAGCCCTCCTTCCCCCGCCCGGGCGGTGTCTCTGCCCGGGCCGCCTGGCACGCCCCCCGTGTGGTAGCACCAGACCTATTCACATATATGATATTCGGTTTTAGCTTGTCTTGCGTTAGAGGCGAAAGCCCTCAATGTGGTCCTCCGATACCGCGGCCGGGCGGAGCCGAACCGCCGCGCCGCCCGGCCACCAGTTGGGCGTCCCCGGGCCGCGGCCCGGGCTGCCCTGTCCCGCGGTGGTGTTGACCCGGCCGACGAGCCGCCATCCCTCGGTGGACAGGAAGTTAGCTAATTGCCATAATGACTTGGTGCTCGATGTCGATCTGGTGAAGGCACTGGCCAGCGACAAGCGGCTGCTGATACTCGACTGGCTGAAGGATCCCGAGGCGCACTTCCCGCCGCAGCGCGACGGGGACCTGGTGCGCGACGGCGTCTGCTCGCTGCTGATCGCCGAGAAGCTCGGCGTCAGCCAGCCGACCTGCGGCGAGCACCTGAAGGTGCTCAGCAGGGCTGGCCTGATCACGGGCACCAAGATAAGGCAGTGGGTCTTCTACCGGCGGGTGGATGACCGGATCGCGACGGCGAAGGAGCAACTGAGCGGTGACTGGTGAACCTGCGGCCGGGCTTGACCTCGGTACCGCGGCCTACGAGCGGCTGATCGCCGACCTCGACACCGCCGGGGCGCGGTACCGCCTCATCGATCATCCGCCGGAGGGGCGGACCGAGCTGGTCAGCGCGCTGCGCGGGCATGACGTGGCGCAGGCCGCCAAGTGCCTGATCGTGATGGTGAAGGTCGGCAAGAAGCAGACGCGGTACGTGCTCGCCGTGATCACCGGCGACGCGCACGTCGATCTCGCGGCCGTGAAGGACCTGCTCGGCGGCACCTACGCGGCCTTCGCCGACCGGGAGAAGGCCGAGGAGCTGGCCGGGAGCGTGACCGGCACGGTGCTGCCGTTCGCCTACCACCCGCAGCTCGAGCTGATCGCAGACCCGGGGGTGCTCGCCGCGCCCGAACTGTACTTCAACGCCGGCCGGCTCGACCGGTCGGTCGCCGTGGCGACGGAGGACTACCACCGGATCGCCGCGCCGCGAGTCGCGCCGATCAGAGCCACGCCCTGATTGGCGCCCTGAATCCGTTTACATCGGCGTCCCGGGACATCGTTGTCGGCGAAGGCAGTGCGATGGCCGCGATGGTGGTTCCGTGACCGGCGCGGGATCAGTCGGGGGTATCGGCGACGACCCACATCGAGAAGTACTGCGAGCCGCCGCCGTAGGCGTGCCCGAGGGCGGTCTTCGCACCAGCCACCTGGTGCTCGCCGGCCTTGCCGGTCACCTGCATGGCAGATTCGGCGAACCTGAGCAGTCCGGAGGCGCCGATCGGGTTGGAGCTGAGCACTCCGCCGGACGGGTTGACGGGCAGCGAGCCGGTGATCTCCGTCTCGCCGGCCTCGGTCATCCGCCACCCCTGCCCGGGCTCGGCGAAGCCAAGGTTCTCCAGCCACATCGGCTCGAACCAGGAGAACGGCACGTAGATCTCGGCGGCGTCGATCTGGTCGCGCGGGCTGGTGATCCCGGCCGCCTCCCACAGCGCTGCGGCCGCGTCGGCGCCGGCCCTCGGGTTCACGTTGTCCTTGCCTGAGAACATGGTCGGCTCGGTCCGCATCGACGTCGCCCTGATCCAGGCCACCGGCTGGTCGGACGCCTCGGCGGCGGCCTGGTCGCCGAGCACCACTGCGCAGGCACCGTCCGATGACGGGCAGGTCTCGTCGTAACGGACCGGGTCCCACAGCATCGGCGAGGCGAGCACCTTCTCCATGGTCATGTCTGCCTGGCGCAGGTGCGCGTACGGGTTGCGCGCGCCGTTGCGCCGGTCCTTCGCTGCCACCATCGCGCCGATGTGGTTCGGCGCGCCTGACCTTCTTATGTAGGAGCGGATATGTGGGGCGAAGTAGCCCCCGGCGCCGGCGAGCACCGGCATCGAGAACGGCGGCGTGATCGACAGCGCCCACATCGCGTTGGACTCTGACTGCTTCTCGAACGCCACCGCAAGCACCCGCCGGTGCACCCCGGCCTGAATCAGGCTTGCCGCCACGACGCCTGTCGCGCCGCCGACCGACCCCGCGGTGTGCACCCGCAGCAGCGGCTTGCCGACCGCTCCGAGCGCGTCGGCCAGGTACAACTCGGGCATCATCACGCCCTCGAACAGGTCCGGCGCCTTGCCGACGACGATCGCGTCGATCTGGTCGGCGGGTACATCCGCGTCGGCCAGCGCTCGGTCGACCGCCTCGCGGCAGAGCCCGGCGATCGAGACGTCGGCCCGCTTGCTCCGGTGGTGGGTCTGCCCGGTTCCGAGCACCGCCGCCCGCTGCTTCACCGCACCCTCCCGCTCGCCGCCGTGGCCAGGGCCGCTGTGGTCAGGTCAGCCCTCTTCACGGTGCCTCCTGTCCATCACGGTGCCTCCATCACGCAGACTAGGTTCTGCTGGAGCGCGGGGCCGCTGGTGGCGTGGCCGAGCGCTACGTCGGCCCGGCCCGACATGATCTCGGCGGCGGCGCTGCCGATTCGTGCGAGGCCAGCGGCGAACATCGGGTTGCCGCACAGCGCGCCGCCTGACGGGTTGATCCGCGCCCCGTCGCCACTGCGGTCGTTTCCGGCGTCCAGGCCGAGCGCCCGGCGCAGGATGATCTCCTGGTGGGTGAACGGCGCGTGCAGCTCGGCGACCTGCGCCCTGCCCGCCCCGGCGGCGGCGCCGGCGGCGACAGCCGACGGCGCAGTGGTCAGGTCCCTGGCGCCGAGCGACGCCGAGTCGATCCGGTGCTCGAATCCGGTGATCCAGGCGGGCCGTGCGCACAGCTCGCTGGCCCGGCTGCCCGTGGCCAGGATCACCACGGCAGCCCCGTCGCTGACCGGCGCGCAGTCGTGCGCGCGCAGCGGGTCGGCGATGTAGGGCTCGCATAGCAGCTCGGCGGCAGAGGTGGAGCCGGACAGCTGGGCGTGCGCATTGGTTATCGCGCTGGATCGGGATCTGACCGCCACCTCTGCCATGTCCTGTTCTGACCAGAGGCCTGCCTCGATTCCCAGCCTGGCCTGCAGCGCGGCGATCGATACCGAGTCGGGCCAGAGCGGCGCGACCAGGTAAGGGTCGAGCTGCAGGGCGAGCACCCGGCGCAGCGTCCCAGCCGAGGACTTGCCGAAGCCATAGGCCAGCGCGATCTCGGCCTCGCCGGTCAGCACCTTCAGCCACGCCTCGTACAGCGCCCATGCGCCGTCCATCTCCACGTGCGACTCCATCACCGGCGGGAACGCACCGATCGCGTCCACCGCGGAGACGAACGAGAAGGCCCGCCCGGCCAGGTAGTCCGACGATCCAGAGCACCAGAAATCGACATCGGCCTTGGTCAGCCCGGTGGCGCCGAACACCTCGTGGAAGATCGGCACGAGCATCTCGACGCCGTTGGTCGTGGCGGGGGAGTGCCGCTCGCTGCGCGCCTGCGCGAAGCCGACCACGGCGACATCGGTCATGATGGCCTTCCTCGGGTCATCACAGGTGGCGGGCGTAGGAGTCGTAGGGGGCATCCGGCTCGCCGGTCGGCTCGAAGTGGTCGATGTTGTGCCCGACGTCCCATTCTTCGCGCGGCTTCCAGACCGCCCGCACCCGCAGGCCCATCCGGACCTCGTCGGGCGGGCAGCCGAGTATCAGGTGCTGGAACGCGATGTCCGCGCCGTCGATCAGGACCGACGCGGCCACGTACGGGCTGGGGAACTTCTGGCCGTGGAACGGCACGTTCACCACGCAGAACGTCGTCACGATGCCGGTGTCCGGCAGTTCCACCTCGTCTTTGGTCGGCACGCCGTCCACCGGGCAGGCGCCGCGAGGCGGCAGGTAGACCTTGCCGCAGGCGGGGCAGCGCTGGCCGATCAGGCGGCCCTGAGCCAGGGCAAGCAGGTAGGCGCTCTCGCCGGGCGAGACCGTGTGGTCGTAGCTCAGGCGGACCGGAGTGGTGATCATCGTCACGGTCTCGGCCGGTTCACCGTGCGCCTTGTCGCTGGCCCCGCTGCCGTCGGCCTGACCGGCCGGTCCGGCCGAGGACTCGGGCTCGAAGCAGGCGATGTCGGTGATGCCCGAGCCCGCACGGTCCGACCAGCGGGGGCGTACCCGCATCCCGGTCGCCATCGCGCCGGCCGCGCCCGCGTCGACCGCGTGCAGCAGCGCGGTGTCGGCGCCGTCCGGTCGGATCAGCGCCCAGCCGAACGGGTGTCCCAGCGGCTGCCCCTCAAGCGGCCGGTCGGTCCAGGTCCAGGTCACGACCGTTCCGGCCGGACCCACCTCGATGAACTCCGCGGGCGGCGCGCCCGTCGCCGAGTCGAACTCGAACGGCGGGGCGTGCACGCGGCCGTCGGATGCCCGAGCCCCGAGCAGGCGCCGTCCCGCGAGCGCGGTCACGAACTCGCTCAGCGTCGGCCCGAGCGAGCGGGTGTAGTCGAACGAGATCTCCAGCGGCGCGTGCAGGGGCTGACCCGCGGACGATGTCACGGATGGAATCCAAACATGGGCCTGGTGGGCCGGGCAAGGGAAATCTAGAACACGTTCTACATTCCGCCTCTGCTCGGGGTAAGGGCTGGTCGGGGTGGCCGGCTGGTCGGGGTGGCCGGCTGGTCGGGGTGGCGGGCTGGTCGGGACGGCGGGCTGGTCGGGACGGCGGGCTGGTCGGGACGGCGGGCTGGTCGGGACGGCGGCCGCAGGAAATGCCGTCGCAGGTGCACCGGGCCGTCGCGCATACTGGCGGACGTGCAGCGGATCTCCGTCGTCGGCAACAGCGGCTCAGGGAAGACCACGCTCGCCAGGAAGCTTGCCGCGGTCCTCGGCATCCCGCACCTCGAACTTGACTCGGTGTTCCACCTGCCCGGCTGGGAGGAGCTCGACAGGCCGACCTTCCGCGCGCGGGTCGAGGAGTTCACCGCTGGGCCCGCCTGGGTCGTGGACGGCAACTACAGCAGGGTGCGCGACATCGTCTGGGAGCGCGCCGACACCGTGGTCTGGCTCGACCCGCCGCGCAGCCGGGTGATGCGGCAGGTGATCGGCCGCACCGTGCGCCGGGCTGCGACCCGGCAGGAACTGTGGAACGGCAACAGGGAGCCGATGCGCAACTTCCTGCGGGTCAAGCCCGAGGAATCGATCATCGCCTGGGCCTGGACCCGCCATCATGTCTACCGGCAGCGCTACCAGGAGGCTCAGGACGACCCGGCCCACGCCCACCTGAACTGGATCAGGCTCACCAGCCCCGACGAGGTAGCCGAATTCCTGCGCACCGCCCCGGCTCGCGCGTAGTCCGGTGCTCAGCGGCCAGGTCTTGGCGTCGGCTCGCCGACGGGTCGGCTGGCCAGGCCCGCACTAGCCGGCGGACTTGGCGCTGGCGGTGGGAAGCCCGCTGACTGACGCAGGCGAGTAGGCAGAGACGAAGAAGCCACGCACGGGCAGGGTCATGTTGATGTTGTGCGTGAACGTGGTCGGCTCGGTCGGTGCCGATGTGTCGAAGCTGATGTGAGTGTCGTCGGCTGGGCCGGTGTTGGGATCGTAGACATGGAGCGTCACCTGGGTCCCGGTGAGCGAGTACCCGTAGGCGAGTACCTGATGGTTCACGCCGAGCTCAGCCGGGTTGGCCGACGCCACCGTGATCACCCCGAGCGGGGAAGGGGTGCCTTGGTCGATATTCGACCTGACCTGCGGCCACTGCTGCTCGATCGTCCGCCACGACAGGCCGCGCTGCGTGGTCACGGTGCGGCCGAGCAACTGAACGGTCGAGTCGCCGTCGGGCAGGTTCATCCACTGGTAGTACTCGGTGGCGCCGCACGGGAGGTTCCATGAGTCGATCAGCCGCCGCACAACGAACTTGTAGAGCGGGCTGCCCGGCGCGGGACGCTGCCGCGGCGGTGTCTCGCGGGCGTACCAGTAGTCCAGCGAGCCGAACGCCATCCCGCCGCAGAGGCCGTTCGCCGCATTGCCGACGGCAATCCGCCCGAACGGCGTCTGGACGGTTACGGCGGGCGCCGAGGGCCAGGAGTTCACGAACCCGAAGGCATTCGCGGACGGGACGAAGGCCGAATTGTCGTTAAGAGCCATTTCGCAAGTATGACCGCGCCGTCCGCCGCTGTCCCCGCAGCCACGCTCAAGTGCCGTCGAGCGCTCAGGTTGTCGTCAGGTCGGCGGGCCTGCGAGCCCGATGGGGCGGGCACGCTGGGGGCGGCGGGCACAATGAGGCCATGGCAAGGATCACGGCGCAGGGGCTGGCCGGGCCGATCGTCAGGTACGCCGGCACGTTCCACCAGGCGATCGGCGGAGGCCATCAGGTCGCCTCTCCGCTCGGCGCCTGGCTGCTGCTCGCGCTCTGCGGACCCGCCACGGCCGGCGCTGAGCGCGAGGTGGTGACCGAGGCCCTCGGCGCCGAGGCGGCCCCTTCCGCTGCGGCGGCCTCCGACTTGCTCGCCTCGCCGCATCCGCTGGTGGCGGCGGCGGCCGCGGTCTGGAACCGGCCAGGCGCCGTGGACCAGGCCTGGCTGAACGGCCTGCCCGCCGTGGTGGAGCGCGGTGACATGCCGAGCCAGGCCGACCTCGATGCCTGGGCTCGGCGTGGCACCTCCGGCCTGATCGAGCGGTTTCCGATCGTGATCGACGAGGCCTTCTACCTGCTGCTGGCCTCCGCGCTCGCGACGAGGGTGTCCTGGCAGTGCCCGTTTGACACCGAGCCGGGAACCGCGCTCGGCCGGTCGAGTCCGTGGGCCGGCCGGCTGGACCGGGTTCTGCGGTCCCCGCTGCGCCCCGGCCACACGGCGTTCATCGCGGCCACCGCGGACGCCGGGGATGTGGCCGTCCACATCGGCGAGGCCAGGGGTGGCCTCGCCGTCGCCTCGGTGATCGCGTCGCCCGGCGTCCGGCCGGCCCACGTGCTGGCCGCGGCGCACCAGGTGGCCGTGGCGCACGTGCTCGGGCAGCCGACCGGCCGGCGCTCCCTGTTCGACCTGCCGCTCGGCGACGCCCCGCTCTGGTCGGTGCACGAGGAGCGATCGGCGGCGGGCGACCAGGAACGTTGCACCGCGGTTCTGCCCGCCTGGTCGGCCCGCAGCGAGCACGACCTATCCGATCCGCGACTCGGGTTCGCGGCCGCCGCGGCGGCGCTCGGGCACGGCGACCCATGGGAGGCCAGGCAGGCCTGCATGGCCAGCTACACCAGGGTCGGCTTCGAGGCGGCCGCGGTCACCGCGATGGGGATTCTGCTCGGCGCGCGCATGCCGTCACGCGGCAGGCTGCGGACAGCCGAACTGCGGTTTGGGCATCCCTACGCCGTCGTGGCCGTCACCGCCGACGAGCCGCCGACGGCGGCAGGACGGCCAGTCCGCACACCGTGGCACGGCCTCCCGGCCTTCTCCGCCTGGATCGAGAACCCCGAGAGCGCCACGGTCAGTGGCCGGTGAAGGTGGGCGGGCGCTTCTCGGCGAACGCGCGCGGGCCTTCCTTGGCGTCGGCGGACATGAACACCTCCATGCCGATCCGAGACTCGACGGCGAACGCCTCGTTCTCCGCCATGCCCTCGGTCTCGCGGATCGTGCGCAAGATGGCCTGCACCGCGAGCGGCCCGTTGGCCGCGATCGCGTCGGCGACCTCAAGTGCCCTGGTCAGGGACTGGCCGTCGGGAACCACCTCGCCGATCAGGCCGATCCGAAGCGCCTGCTCGGCGGTGATGTGCCGGCCGGTCAGCAGCAGGTCGGCGGCGATCGTGTAGGGGATCTGGCGTACCAGCCTGACCGCCGACCCGCCGAGCGGGAACAGGCCCCAGCGCGCCTCGGAGATGCCGAACCGCGCGCTCTGGCCGGCGATCCTGATGTCGGTGGCCTGCAGGATCTCGGTGCCGCCGGCGATCGCCGGGCCCTCAACCGCCGCGATCAGCGGCTTGGTCAACCGCCTGCCCTTGAGCAGCGCGTCGATGACCGACAGGTCCATCCCGGCGCCGCGGAACGAGTCGCCGGGGTGCGTCGACGTCATGGCCTTCAGGTCAGCGCCCGCGCAGAACGCGCCGCCCGCACCGGTTAGCACCGCCACCCTGATGCCGGGATCGGCGTCGACCTCGTTCCACGCCTGCCGCATCAGCGCCATCATTGGCCCGCTGAGCGCGTTGCGGGCGTGCGGGCGGTTCATCGTGAGAATCAGGACGTGGCCGCGGCGCTCGACCAGCGCATGCGGCTCCTCGGCGGCGGCTGCGCCGCCAGGCCCGGCGGCCATGTGGCCAGGCCCGGCGGCCGCGTGGCCCGGGACGGCGCCCGCGTTCCGCGGCTCGGCGGACTGTCCGGACGGCTGCTCAGTCATCACGTCTCCCGTTCGGCCGAGGGTTGTGCGAAACAGTAACAGGTTCTAGTTTCGTCCCATGGCTCTCAACATCGCCGATCTGTTCGAGCATGCCGCCGATGCCGTTCCCGATCGGGTGGCCGTGGCCTGCGGCGATCGGCAGGTGACCTACCGCGAGATGGACGAGCGCACCAACCGGCTGGCACACCACCTGGCAAGCCTCGGGGTCGGCAAGGACGACCACGTCGGCCTGTACGCGCGCAACTCGATCGAGGCCGTCGAGACGCTGATTGCCACGTACAAGCTGCGCGCGAGGACGGTCAACATCAACTACCGCTACGTCGAGGCCGAGCTGCGGTACATGGTCGACGATGCCGACCTCGTCGCGCTGGTCTACGACCGGCAGTTCGCCCCGCTGGTCAGCGTGGTGCTGGCGGACTCGCCCGGTGTCCGCGGCACCGTGGCGATCGATGACGGCTCGGCGGATCTGGGCGAGGGCCCAGGCGAAATCCCCGGCGCCGGCGTTCCTGACGTCCCGTACGACGCGGCGCTGGCCGCCCAGTCGCCAGACCGTGACTTCGGCCCGCGCAGCGGCGATGACATCTACCTGCTCTACACCGGCGGCACCACGGGTTACCCCAAGGGCGTGCTGTGGCGGCAGGAGGATGTCTGGCGGACTCTCGGCGGGGGCATCGACTTCATGACCGGCGCGCCGCTACCCGACGAGTGGGCGCAGTCGCGCAGCACGGCGAACGGCCCCGGCATGGTCAAGCTCTGCGGGGCGCCGCTGATCCACGGCAGCGCCCAGTGGACGACCCTGATGAGCTTCTTCACCGGCGACACGGTCGTGCTGCTCCCGCAGTTCGATCCGCACGAGGCCTGGCGCGCGGTGCAGCGGCACAAGGTGAACGTGATCGTGGTCGTCGGCGACGCGATGGCGAGGCCGCTGATCGATGCCTTCGCCGCCGGCGGGTACGACGGCTCGTCGGTCCTCTCGCTGTCATCCAACGGCGCCCTGTTCTCCCAGAGCGTCAAGGACGCGGCCTTCGCCGCGCTGCCGAACGTGGTGATCACCGATGCGATCGGCTCCTCGGAGACCGGGTTCACCGGGCTCGGGTTCGCCAGTTCCGGCGGGCAGACGCGGGGCGGGCCGACCGTGCATCCGGGGCCGAGCACGATCGTGATCGACGACGCCGGGCACCGGGTCGGCCCCGGCGAGATCGGCCGGATCGCGCGGGGCGGGCATGTGCCGCTGGGCTACTACAAGGACCCCGTGAAGACCGCAGCCATGTTCGTGGAGGTGGACGGGGAACGCTACGTGGTCCCCGGTGACTTCGCCAGGGTCGAGGACGACGGGACGGTCACGCTGCTCGGCCGCGGCAACGTCTGCGTGAACACCGGCGGGGAGAAGGTCTTCCCCGAGGAGGTCGAGGGCGCGATCAAGGAGCACCCCGACGTGTTCGACACGCTGGTGATCGGCGTCCCTGACGAGCGCCTCGGCCAGCGGGTCGCCGCGATCGTGCAGCCAAGAGACGGCGCCAGCCTGGACCTGGCCGACCTTGAGGCCGTGGTCCGCAAGCACGTGGCCGGGTACAAGGTGCCACGCACGGTGTGGCTGACCGACCACATCGGCCGGACTCCGAGCGGCAAGGCCGACTACGCCTGGGCCCGCCGGTTCGCCGACGAGCGGCTCGCGGTGCCGGTCACGGGGGACGGCCCCCCGGCGGCGCGGGCCGGAGCCTGAGCGATGGCGCTGCGCACGCCGATCTGCGATCGGATCGGCATCGAGCACCCGATCTTCGGCTTCACCCCCTCGGAGCACGTGGCGGCCGCGATCAGCCGGGCGGGCGGCCTCGGCGTGCTCGGCTGCGTCAGGTACAACGACGCCGACGAGCTCGAGGCGGCGCTGACCTGGATGGACGCCAGCACGGACGGCCGGCCGTACGGCGTGGACATCGTGATGCCCGCCAAGGTCCCGGTGGAGGGCAGCCAGATCGACCTCGGCCAGCTGATCCCGGCCGGGCACCGCGAGTTCGTCGACGAGACCCTGCGCAGGCTCGGCGTGCCGCCGCTGCCCGCCGACGAGGACAGGCGCGACGGCGTCCTCGGCTGGCTGCACTCGGTGGCCCGCGCGCACGTCGAGGTGGCGCTGCGCCACCCGGTGAGGCTGATCGCCAACGCGCTGGGCTCGCCGCCCGACGACGTGATCGCTGCCGCGCACGAGCACGGGATCGCGGTCGCCGCGCTGGCCGGCAAGGCCGAGCACGCGGCCAGGCACGTCGAGCGCGGCGTGGACATCGTGGTGGCCCAGGGATACGAGGCAGGCGGCCACACCGGCGAGATCGCCTCCATGGTGCTGGTTCCCGAGGTGGTGGACGCGGTGGGCGGGCAGGTGCCGGTGCTCGCCGCCGGCGGCATCGGCTCCGGGCGCCAGATCGTGGCCGCGCTCAGCCTCGGCGCGGCCGGGGTGTGGATGGGGTCCTACTGGCTAACCACCCAGGAGTACGCGCTCGGCTCGGGTGTCTCCGGGCTGCGCGACGCCCTTCTCGCCGCGACCTCGTCGGACACCGTGCGGTCGCGCATCTACAGCGGCAAGCCGGCCAGGCTGCTGAAGAACGACTGGACCAACGCGTGGGAGGAGCCAGGCGCGCCCGAGCCGCTGCCGATGCCGCTGCAGAACCTGCTGGTCAGCGAGGCGCACCAGCGGCTGATGGAATCGGGCAACCCGGCCGTGGTGCCGATGCCGGTGGGCCAGATCGTCGGCCGGATGAACGAGGTCCGCCCGGTCGCGCAGGTGATGACCAGCCTGCTCGCCGAGGCCGACGAGGCGCTCGCCCGCCTGGACGCGCTGCGCTGACCTGACCGCCGCCTGGTCGGCCGTCGCGGCACGCGGCCCCGCTCCCTTGGCCCGGGTGACGTGCTGGGATACTCGCCCGGTGACCTCGACGCGGCGCGGATTCCTGCACTCGGCCGGGCTGGCCGGCCTGGGCGCCGGCACGCTCGGCGTCCGGGCCGCCCGTGCCCCGGCGCGCGCCAGCAAGCCGGCTCCTGCGGTGAGCTTCCATGGCGCCCACCAGGCCGGCATCGCCACCCCGGCCCAGAACTTCCTCCAGCTCGCGTCGGTCGATATGGTCAGCGACTCGCTCGCCGACCTGCGCAACCTGATGAGCGCCTGGACCTCGGCGGCGGTCCTGATGGCCGCTGGCCAGCCGATCGGCTCGCCGTCCACCGGCCCCAGGCCGGCCGTGGACACCGGCGAGGCGCTCGGGCTCTCCGCCGCGGGCCTGACCGTGACCTTCGGGTTCGGTCCTTCGCTGTTTAACAAGGACGGCACGGACCGGTTCGGGCTGGCTGGCCAGCGGCCGGCCCCGCTGGTCGACCTGCCGTCGTTCAGGCACGACGCGCTGCAGGCCTCGATCAGCGGCGGTGACCTGGTCATCCAGGCGTGCTGCGACGACCCGCAGGTGGCATTCCACGCGGTGCACGAGCTGATCAGGATGGCCCATCCGGTGGCCAGGCCGCGGTGGCTGCTCGCCGGGGCCGGCCGCACCGGGAACAGCACCGTCCAGGTCATGCCGCGGAACCTGATGGGCTTCTTCGACGGGACCGCGAACGTCATGGTCGAGGACGGCTCGGCACTCGACGAGTTCGTCTGGGCCGCGGGGCCGGCCTCTCCCGACTGGATGGCCGGCGGCTCCTACCTGGTCGCGCGACGAATCCAGATCGCGCTCGGACGGTGGGACGCCGCGTCGGTGACCGACCAGCAGCAGACGATCGGCCGCACCAAGGTGACCGGCAACGTGCTCGACCGGCTGCCCGAGCACGCGCACATCAGGCTGGCCTCGCCCGGGCGCAACGGCGGCGAGCGGATCCTGCGCCGCGGCTACACCTACGTCGACGGGCTCGAGGCGGGCTACGGCGCGCCGGCCACCGGCCTGATGTTCCTGTGTTACCAGCGCGACCCGCGCAGCCAGTTCATCCCGATCCAGCGCCGCCTGTCCGAGGGCGACGCGCTGAACACCTTCACGACGCACATCGGCAGCGCGATCTTCGCCTGCCCGCCTGGCGCGCCGGCCGGCGGCTACGTGGGCCAGACGCTGCTGCACTGACCGCTGGCTCACCGTGCCACGGTGGGACATCGGCGCCGCGCCGTACGGCGCGGCGCCGCCCGCTACTGCGGCACTGGCTGCCCGGTCCAGGTCTGCCCGTGGTCGGCGGTGTGGAACGCGACATACCTGCCGGTGCCCTGCATAAAGCCGTGCGAAAGGTTGATGAACGAGATCGGTGCCGCAGGCAGGTTCATCGCCGAGCCGGTGTACGTCCACTGCTGGCCGCCGTCGGCCGTCTCGATCAGGCTGCCAGGCGCGCTGATCACCCAGTGCATGGCGTCGATCGGGTCGAACCACCAGCCCGGAGCCTCGTCGCGGTGCCGCCCGCCAAGCTGGACTCTGCCGGCGATCTGCCAGGTGCGCCCGCCATCGGTGGAACGCTCGATGACAAGGCCCGACCTGCCGACGGACACCGGCACGAGCACGATCGCGTCGATCCCCGAGCGGGCCGGCCTGACCTGCCCCACGTCGATGCCGGGGGTGGCCACCACGGCGCCCTTCGGCGTGCTGCGCAGCGTGCCCGCCCACGGGCCCCAGCCGCCCGCAGGCGTGCGCAGCGGCGACGCGGTCCAGGTCCGTCCGCCGTCGCCGGTGCGCCAGACCCGGGGCGGGTCCGATCCGTGACCGCAGGACCCCTGGCTGATCCAGCCGTCGATCGGGTTTACGAACGTGATGGTCGGCTGGTCGAGGCAGCCGCCCTGGCCAACGAAGGTCAGCGCAAGGCCCTGCAGCGGCAGCCCCTGCCCCGGGAGGCGGTGCCAGGTCCGCCCGCCGTTCGACGTGGACCACAGCTGCATCCGCTGCTTCTCGTCGGGCAGCGGGCTGGCCGACGGGTCGCCTGGTGCCGATCCGGCGGCCAGCACCCAGCCGTGCAGCAGGTCGGCGAAGTAGACCTGGTAGCTGGGCGCGAAGCCCGGGCCGGTGATCTCGCCGGGCAGCGCCGCGCCGCGCGCCCAGGTCCGGCCGCCGTTCGTGGTGCGCAGCACGATGGTGCCGTCGCCCTGGCCGCCGGCGTCGGGCAGCCGCTGGACCGCCCAGGCGGTGCCGCCGCCGAAGAAGAAGCTGGCCACCAGGCTCGAACCGGGTGACCGCCCGGGCTGGACGATCTTCCAGACGCCGCCGCGGTTGGTGCTGCGCAGCAGGCCCTCGGCGCCGTTGACCCGCCGGGAGGACCAGATCACCCCCTGGCTGGTGGCCAGCAGGTGGGCAGAACCGGCGGGTGCGGCGAGCACCGGCTCGCCGGGATGAGCGTTGCCGCAGCCGATCAGGCCCAGCGATATCGCCGCGGCACCGGCCGCGCCGGCGAGCCGTCGGCCCGGTCCACGACGCGCCTCACGGCACCGTCCCGGCCGGTCGGCAGTCATATCCGCTCCCACGTCGGCTCGATCTAGATCGCCCTCTACCGTTGGACGCTGCATCGCGCAGCATAGTTGCCGGGTCGGGCGTTCCTCGTACGCTAACGCGGGTCAGGCGTGGGCTGCAGCCGCCACGACGTGCCGTTGAACGACTCGGCGAAGGTCTCGCCGCCTACCGTGCCCGCGGCCTCGCAGCCGGCCGGCCGGCAGGACACGGTGAGCCCCTGGGTCGCCCGCGGGACGGGCGGCGCCGCCATGCGCGAGATCGTCCAGGCCGAGCCGTTGTAGCTCTCGGCGAACGGCACCCCCAGGTTGTAGTCGCCGACCGCGACGCAGTGGCTCGGCGTGAGGCAGGACACCCCGGTCAGCTCGCTGTACCCGATCCGGTTGTACTCCGGCGTCCGCTGGACGCGCCAGCCCTTGCCGTTCCACCACTGCGCCAGGGTTGTCTTGCTGCTGACGGATCCCACCGCCAGGCAGGAGTTCCCCGCCAGGCAGGTCACGGCGCTCAGCCGGTCCCGGCGGGCGACGTTCAGCGAGGGGCCGATCCGCCAGCGGGTGCCGTTCCAGAACTCGGCGAGTATCAGGTCCCTGCTGTGCGAGTTCGGCCGGGCCGTGACCCCGGTCCAGTAGTCGCCGACGGCCAGACACGCGCCCGGTGCCGAGCACGAGACCCCGGCCAGGGTGACCGAGTTCGTGTTGCTCGGCAGCGCGGGCATCGGGATCGCCCGCCAGGCGCGGCCGTTCCACATCCCGGCCGCCTGGGCACCCGCACTGGTGGTGCCGACCGCGACGCAGGATGACGCCGTGGGGCAGGACACAGCGTCGAACGGGCTGGTCCGGCGCTCGACCCGCCAGATGCGGCCATTCCAGGCGATGACCGGTGACCCGACCGCGGTGCAGGACGACGGGCCGGCACAGGAGATCGCGGTGAGACTGCCGTCCCGCGCGTCGGCCGGGAGCCGCTCGACCCGCCAGGTGCTGCCGTTCCAGCGCTCGACCAGGGTGCGCCGCGGGCCGGCGCCGTAATAGTACGAGCCGACCGCGATGCAGGAGTTCGGTGCGGTGCACCAGACGCCGTTGAGGAAGTCGGCGCGCTTGACCGCGGACGTAACTGGCGTTGACGCGGCCGATGTGGCCGGCCGGGACGCCGGGCCGGCGGCGCCGCACCCGGCGAGCACTCCAAGGCAGAGCATGGCCGCGCAGATCGCGCTCAGGCGGCCTCTTCCTAGCACGGACAATGCCGCACCTCGCTCTCGGTTTCCCCTCCGTTTCTTACGACGACGCGGCGTCGCCCGCGGTTGTGGCCGGCGGGCGGCGTGCCACCCGCGAGCACGCCGGGATCGCAGCGCGGCCGGCGACGTGCTCGCCAGGCTCGTCGTGGCGAATCGGCACGCCAGGCGCCGCACGCCTGGCTGCCCGCGCCCGGCGGGCGCTCGCGGGCGAGGCTCGGACCCAGGCTCAGTCCGTCTCGCGCTTCCAGCGCGTCCGGCCGAACAGCCGCCTGATCACGTCGTGCAGCTCGTGCCCCGAGCCGTCAAGCGCGTCCACGTGGTACACCGGGGGCCCGTCCGGCGGCGCCAGGCTGGCCGCCTCCTCGTCGGTGAGGCTGCATCGGATTCGTGCCGTGGTGATCTGCGTGATGTGGTCGGCGTCGATGAAGCGGATCCCGTGGTGCGTCGCGATCACGATGCCCTCGAACATGTCCAGGTCATGGACGGCGAGCACGTGCTCCAGGGTCCCGATCTGGGTATCTGAGCTGCTCAGCACCGGGGTACCCTTGGCGGCGCCGGCGTAGGAGATCGGTGTTTCCTCGGTCATCGCCCATCCTGTCTGCTGCCCGGCCTGGTGCCGGACCGGCTGCCGGCCGGCGCGTTCACCGCGCACTGGGACGCTACCACCGGCGAGGGTCAGCCTGCGCCGGTCGTCACGGCGAGCGCGTCGCCGAGACGGCGAAGCTGCGCGGTCGCGCCGCCGAGCGCGAACTCGTTCCGCTTCGCGGCCCTGAAGTACCTGTGCAGCGGATAGCTGGTGTCGATGCCCACCCCGCCGTGGATGTGCACCGCGGTGTGCGCCACCCGGTGGCCGCCGTCGGCCGCCCAGAACTTGGCCGTCGCGATCTCCTGCTCGCACGGCAGGCCGGCCTCCAGCCGCCAGGCCGCCTGCCACATGGTCAGCCTGATCGCCTCGACGTCGATGTAGGCGTCGGCCAGCCGCTGGGCCACCGCCTGGAACGCTCCGATCGGCCGGCCGAACTGCTTCCTGGTCCTCGCGTACTCGGCGGTGAGCTCGAGCGCGCGCTCGGTGACGCCGAGCTGCAGGGCGCAGAGTCCGACGGTGGTTCGGTCGACCAGCCAGCCGGTGGCGCCGGGCTCCGGGACGGAGCCCGGCGCTGAGCCCGGCGCGCCAAGCAGCCGGTCCGCGCCGAGGCTTACCGAGTCCAGGTCAAGCTCGGCGGCGCCCGGAGAGTCCACCAGCCGCTGCCGCCGCACACTCACCCCCGGGTCGGCCGGCTCGACGCAGAACAGTGCCGGGCCGGCCGCAGTTGCGGCCGAGACGAGGAGCAGGCCGGCGCTGGCTCCCGCGGGCACAGCGGTCTTCCTTCCGTCCAGCCGCCATCCGCCCGGCGTCGCCTCGGCCCGGGTCGACGGGTTCCGCGGGTCGCCGGTTCCTGGTTCGGCCTGCGCGGGCGCGATGACCAGGTACCCGGCGCCGGCCGGCGCCGCCCACCGGCCGACCTGCTCGTCCGTGCCGAACCTGGCCACCACCGCGGCGCCGGCCGCGATCGACTCCAGGTACGGTGCTGGCGCCACCGCGCGGCCCACCTCGGTCAGGATGCCGCACTGCTCGGCCAGGCCGTAGCCGTCGCCGCCCGCGGACTCGGGCAGCGCGGCGGACAGCACGCCGGCCGCCGCGAGGTCGGCCCACAGCTGCGGGTCGAAGCCCTCGCCCGCCCGATCGAGCTCGGCCAGCCGCTCGGTGGTCGCCCGGTCGGCGAGGATCCGCCTGGTCAGTACGGAGAGTTCCTCGTGGGCTTGCGTTACGGAAAAATCCATGATCACTCCGTCCCGGCGGACCGACCGTGCGGCCTTCGCCCCGAGGCCGTCATCGCTTGTAGGGCTGGCCGAGCGCCAGCATCGCGATCATGTCGCGCTGGATCTCGTTGGTGCCGCCGCCGAAAGTGAGGATCAGCGCTGACCGGTGCATCCGCTCGATCCGGCCAGCGAGCACCGCCCCGGGCGAGCCCGCCTGCACCGGGGCGGGCGAGCCGAGCACCTCCATCAGCGCGCGGCAGGCCTCGATCGTCAGCTCGGTGCCGTAGATCTTGGTGGCCGAGGCCGCGGCCGGGCCGAGCGGCAGGCCGGCATCCGAGCGTGCCGCGATCTGCCAGTTCAGCAGCTTGAGCACCTCGGTGCGCGCGTGCACGCGGGCCAGGAGGAGCCGCACCCACTCGCTGTCGATCAGCCGTCCGCCGCCGACCGGCGCCGGAGTCTGCGCGGCCCACTCCCGAACCTCGCGCAGCGCGGTCTGCAGCGGCGCGGCCGAGGTCAGCGCGACCCGCTCGTGGTTGAGCTGGTTGGTGATCAGCGGCCAGCCCTGGCCCTCCTCGCCGACCAGGTAGCGCGCCGGGACCCGGACGTCGGAGTAGTAGGTCGCGCTGGTGGCGACCCCGGCGAGGGTGGGCACCGGAGTCCAGGAGAACCCGGGGGAGTCGGTCGGCACGATGATGATCGACAGGCCCTTGTGCCGGGGCGCCTCGGTGTCGGTGCGGCAGGCCAGCCAGACGTAGTCGGCGTAGGCGATCAGCGAGGTCCACATCTTCTGCCCGTTGATCACGTACTCGTCGCCGTCCCTGACCGCGCGGGTGCGCAGGCCGGCCAGGTCGGTACCCGCCTCCGGCTCGGAGTAGCCGATCGAGAAATGCAGCTCGCCGGCCGCGATCCTGGGCAGGAAGAACGACTTCTGCTCGTCGGTGCCGAACCGCATGATGGTCGGGCCCACGGTGTTGATGGTCAGGAACGGCACGGGCACGCCAGCCGCGGCCGCCTCGTCGGTGAAGATCAGCTGGTCGGTCACGGTGGCGTCGCGGCCACCGAACTCGGCCGGCCAGCTCAGCGTCAGCCAGCCGTCGGCCCCGAGCTGGCGGACCACCTCGCGGTAGGCGTATCCGTCGCCGTAGTCGCCGCCAGTGGCGGCGAGGCTGGCCCGGCGCTGCGGCGTCATCAGGTCGGCGAAGTACTCGCGGAGCTCGTCCCTGAGCTTGTCCTGCTCCGGCGTGTAGGTCAGGTGCACGGGCCCTCCGCTGCGCTGGTTCCTCGCTGCCTGGCGACCGACCGCTGGCAGATGGTCCGCCGGGTCGGCCGGTCCGGCCGGGAGCGTAGTAGAACGTGTTCTAGTCTAGCGGGTCCGGGCGGCCGGCGGCCGGCTCCTGGTGGCGCGGTGCGCGGCGTGGGGCACGGGGCGCGGGGCAGGAGGCCTGGGGAACGGGCGATGGGGCGCGGAGTGCGGGGCGTGGGCGCAGTGGCACAGTGGCTCCATGGCACTGTTCGTGCTGGTGCACAGTCCCTCGGTCGGTCCCGCCACCTGGCAGCCGGTAGCCGGTCGGCTGCGCGAGCTTGGTCACGAGGCGGTCGTGCCCAGCCTCCTTGGGGTGGGCGACGGGGGGCCGCCGTTCTGGCCGCGGGTAGTCGAAGCAGTCCGGGCCGGGCTCGCCGATGGTGGGGGTGGCGGCTCGGGCGGGGGTGGCGGCGATGAGCCCGTCGTGCTGGTCGCGCACAGCAACGCCGGCGTGTTCATGCCGGTCGTCGTGCGCGGGCTCGGCCGCCCCGTGCGGTGCCTGATCTTCGCCGATGCCACCATTCCGGGCCCCGGCGAGGCGACGCCGATGGCTGAGGAGGAATTCTTGCCGTTCCTGCGCGACCTGGCCGGGCCGGACGGGCGGCTGCCGCGCTGGACCGACTGGTGGGGCGAGGTCGACCTGGGCCCGATGTTCCCCGACGCGCGAACTCGGGATGTGATCACGGCCGAGCAGCCGAGGCTGCCGTACGCCTACTACCTTGAGCAGGTGCCGGCTTTTGCCGGCTGGGACGAGCAGCCCTGCGGGTACGTGCGGTTCAGCGAGGGATACGAGGGCCAGGCTGCCCGGGCGCGCGAGCGCGGCTGGCCGGTGCTTGAGGTCCCTGGCGAGCACTTGCACCAGATCGTCGACCCCGACGCCGTGGCCAACGCCATCCTCGCGCTAGCCGCGAGCCCGTGATCTCGCGCCGCGAGCCGTGCTCTGGCGCCGCCAGTTCATGATCTCGAAAGATCAGGTAGGGCTTTTGCCCACTGATCCTTCGAGATCATGAAGTCAGCGGCTGAGCGGCGGGAGCAGTAGGCAGCTGTCGCCGAACTCGTGCCCGAGATAGCCCTCTCTTTCCGCTTCGGCGTACGCCGCTCGGACGAGCGCGGGTCCCGCGACGGCTTCGAGCAGCGCGAGGTGTGACGCCTCGGGGTCGTGCCAGCCGGTGATCAGCCCGGTCACCACCCGGGCGGGGTGCTGGGCGCCGAGCACGAGGTCGGTCCAGCCGCTGCGGCCGCGAACCTTCCAGTCTGCCCGGGCAGACGCAACCGCGATGGAGTGCTCGCCCGCCAGGAAAGGTCCGCCCGCGCGGAAGGGCGGGCCACCGCCAGCGCTGCCAGCCTCGACGGCGCTTTCCAGGGCGCGGGTGACCGTGGTGCCGACGGCGACGACGCGGCGGCCGGCCGCGCGGGCCAGGTTGACCAGGGCGGCGGTTGGCTCGGGCACGGTGAACCGTTCAGGCAGCGGCTGCTCGCCTGCCTCCAGCGAGGCCACCCCGGCGTGCAGCGTGATCGGCGCGATCACGACTCCGGCCGCGACCAGGTCGGTCACCAGTTCCGGCGTGAACGGCCGGCCCGCGCTCGGCATCTCCGCACTGCCGGGATCTCGGGAGAAGACAGTCTGGTAGGCGCTCAGCGGCCACCGGCGGGGCACGTAGGAGTACCTGATCGGCCGGCCATGGGCCGCGAGGTACGCTGCCGGGTCCCGCGCGCCGGTCGCTGTGGCGGCCCGCCACAGCCGGTCGGCCTGGGGGTCCGGATACCGGCCGAGCAGGGTCACCGAGACGCCTGCGGGCAGCAGCACGCGCTCGCCGGGCTCGCCGTCTCGCACCCTGACGGGTTCCGGCGGCCTCGTGCGCAGCTCCACCAGCCAGATCCCGTCGTCCAACGGGGTGGAGAAGTGCACCGTTACCGGTCGGCCGTCGGCCCGGTGGCCATCCACGGCGGCGGCCAGCGTGGCCGAGGTGTTGACCACCAGCAGGTCGCCGGGCGCGAGGTACCGCGGCAGGTCGCGGAACGAGGCGTGGGCCAGGCCGTCGGGCGTCGCGATCAGCATCCGGACGGCATCGCGGGACAGGCCGCGTTCCTCGGCTGGCCTGCTGGCCGCCTGCCTCATCGGGTCACCGCCACGGCGAGCAGGTCACTGGCGCGGTAGCGGCCGCTTGGCGGTCGCTCGTCGATCAGCCTGAGCAGGGCTGGGACGACGGAGGATGGTTCTGGCCGGTCGGAGATGTCCTCGCCAGGGAACGCCCGCTGATGCATCGCCGTCCGCATGTCGCCCGGGTCGAACGCATAGCACCGCAGCGCGGGCTCCTCGGCCGCGAGCACGGCGGTGAGCTGGTCGAGCGCGGCCTTCGCCGCGCCGTAGCCGCCCCAGCCCTGGTAGGCCTCGACCGCCGCGTCCGAGCTGACGTTCACGATCGTGCCGGCGCTGGCCGCCAGCGGTGCGGCCAGCAGCTGGATCAGGGCGAGCGGAGCGAAGACATTTACCTCATAAACGGAGCGCACCGCGTCGATGTCGTAGCTCAGCAGCGGTGGCAGCGGGCTGACTCCGAGCGTGCTCGCGTTGTTGACCAGCACGTCGAGGCGGCCGAGGCGCTCAGCGGCGGCGGCCAGGCTCGCGCGATGGGATGGGTCGGTGATGTCGCCGGGGATGGCCGTGACGCCGGGGACCCCGTGCATCGCGGCGGCGAGGTCGGCCGCGGAACGTGCGTCGACGATCAGCGACCAGCCTCGGGCGGCGAGCTGGCGGGCGGTTACCCGGCCGAACCCCTGGGACGCGCCGGTGATCAGGGCTACTGGCATGGCCCCTCCTTAAAGTCGGGTACCTTGTCATACTGGTAGTTGAAGTTAACTTGAAGTCAAGCGAGATCTGAGTGTGGGCTGAGGCGGGGACGGGCTGAGGCGGGAGGGGTGCGAGGTGCATACCACGGACTTGCTGACGGTCGGGGAGATCGCTCGGCGGAGCGGATTCGCCGGGTCGGCGGTGCGGTACTACGAGCGGCTCGGGCTGATCCAGGCGACGAGAACATCGGGCGGGCAGCGGCGGTTCGAGCGCAGCACGCTGCGCAGGCTCGCGTTCATCAGGGCCGCCCGCAACATTGGCCTCAGTCTCGATGAGGTCGGGGCCGCGCTGCGGTCGCTGCCAGCCGGCCGGACGCCGACCAGGTCCGACTGGTCCCGGCTATCCCGTGGCTGGCGGCGACGGCTCGACGATCAGATCGACGCCCTGGTCGCGCTGCGCGACGGGCTTGACTCCTGCATCGGGTGCGGCTGCCTGTCGCTGGACAGGTGCGCGATCTCCAACCCCGCAGACTCCGCGCGCACCGACGGGCCCGGTGCCGCCTACCTGCCCGCCGAACTGCGCAAGGACGATCCCATGCACGCGGCGAGGCGTGGCTGACCTGGTCCGCGATAGCGCCTCGGGCCGGCCAGCAGATCCGGAACCTCTACGTCACGAGCCGTCGGCAGCGAGCGTCCGCAGTCGCTTCGCCGCGCTCGGACGGCCGGCTCCGACGCGGCTCAGGGCGTAATGGGCGGGGGCTGGCCGGGGCTCGCGCCGTTGCTGCCGATGCCCGAGGGGGCCCCGGACGCGGCTCAGGGGGCGCCGGGCGGGGGCTGGCCTGGCCCGCCGCCGATGCCGGATGGGGCGCCGGGCGGTCGCTGCTTGACCGGAATGGGGCCGTGCAGGCGCACGATGCGCGCCGAGCCGAGCCTGAAGGCGCGCATGTCGTTGAAGGACCAGATGCCGATCCCGAACAGCGCAGCGACGACTGCGACGCAGGCCAGCGCCGGAATCGCGCGGCCGCCCTGCAGCACGTGGCCTCCCGGCAGCGCGCTGGCGACCCTGGTGACCAGCCAGGCGCCGAGCAATGCGATAGCGCCGATCGCCGGGACGTAGAACCTGGCCGCCTGAAGCGTGCTCAGGCCGGGACCGGCTGTCCACGAGTAGGCCGCGTACAGCCCCCAGATGGCGAGCCAGCTGGCAGCAAGGGCGAGGCCAACGGCCGCGTCGGTGCGGACTGGGCCGCCGTCGGGCGCGTGCCGCAGCCTGGCCCATCGCGCCGCCATCCACACCAGCGCCGCCAGTCCGAGCATGAGCACCGGCATGGCCTGCAGGAGGTGCGCGGGCATGTAGCGCAGGTTCGGCCCGGTCGCGCTGAGGCTGAACTGGATCTCGCCCGGCCGGTACCCGGACCTGAGCGGCCCGCCGTAGACCAGGTCGTCGAACAGGGCCACGCCCGCGCAGAACACCACCGCCGAGCCGAGCCACCACCACAGTGCCCCGTGCGGCAGGATCTCTGGTCGGCGCCAGCGGACTAGCAGGACGGCGGCCACGGCGCAGCCGAGCACCACGATGTCGGTGTACCTGCTGAACGCGGCCGCCTCGATGGCCACAAACCCCGCCAGCCCGATCCAGGTGCGCCTGGCTTCCGAGGCGTCGCTGGCCAGGATCGCCCACAGCAGCGCGCCGGTGCCCGCGGCGAGCAGCGAGGCGTCGGTGAACGTGGGCATGTAATCCCGCCAGGCGAAGAGCAGGGCCGCCCCCGACGAGCAGTACAGGCCTACGGTCGTGGCGCCGCCGAACCTGCCGAGCCAGCGCCGCGCTCCGAAGAACAGGCCGAGGCAGGCCAGCGCGCCGTAGAACAGGGGCGCGAGCCTGATGATGCCGAGCGCCTGGAACGGCGCGGCCAGGAACGGGTAGCCGGGATCCTTCTCGCTGATCCACCGTCCGTTGGAGACTTCGACCCACTGGGCGATGCTCGGAAGCGCGCCGCGCGGACCGACGGAGATCCCTCCCGGCCCGGCGGCAGAGCCCAGCCGAGACAGCTGCGCTTCAAGCGCCCGGAACGCAGCGGCGGACAGGGTCAGGAAGTGCCCGTTGGTCATCGCGACGATCGAGGCCCGGTAGGCGTAGTCGTCGGGCTCGACCAGCACCGGGGCAGCGAGCAGAACGACCACGCAGAGCACCGCGAACGCGGCCAGGGCGACGATGATCTCGCCCCGGCCCGGCCGAGTCGAGACGGCCGGTCTGGCCTGGTCCCCGACCTGCGCCACAGCTGCCATGCGCACCATCGTGCCTCACCCAGCCGAAGGAACCCTCCAGTCGACGTGTGAGTTTCGTGTGACTCTCGGGCAGCCGCACCGACCTGACCGGGATCGGCCGTTCAGTAGAACGTGTTCTAGTCTGATAGCCGGGACGAACGGAAGGCTGGCGGGAGATGACTGAGGCGTTCATCGTCGACGCGGTCAGGACGCCCGTCGGTCGGCGGGGCGGCGGCCTGGCAGGCGCGCATCCCGCCGACCTCGGAGCGCACGTCATCGCCGCACTGGTCGGTCGGACGGGCATCGACCCCGCCGCGGTAGACGACGTGATCTTCGGCTGCGTGGACACGATCGGCCCCCAGGCCGGCGACATCGCGCGGACGGCATGGCTGGCCGCCGGGCTGCCCGAGGCCGTGCCCGGGGTGACCGTGGACCGCCAGTGCGGCTCGTCGCAGCAGGCGGTCCACTTCGCCGCGCAGGCCGTGCTGAGCGGTACCGCCGACCTCGTGGTGGCGGGTGGCGTGCAGAACATGAGCCAGATCCCCATCGCCGCCGCGATGACGGCGGGTCAGGCGTTCGGCCACGAGAACCCGTTCGGCGGCTCGGATGGCTGGCAGGCCAGGTACGGCGATCAGGAGATTTCGCAGTTCAGAGCGGCCGACATGATCGCGGCCAAGTGGGACATCGGCCGGGCCGAGATGGAGGAGTTCGCGCTGGCCAGCCACCAGCGCGCGATAGCGGCCATCGACGCAGGTCACTTCGCCGCCGAGATCGCGCCCCTGCGGGGCCTCGGCGACGACGAGTGCCCGCGTCGGGACACCAGCCTGGCGCGGATGGCCGGGCTGACCTCGCTGCGGCCCGAGGCGGACGGCGGCGTCATCACGGCGGCGCTGGCCAGCCAGATCGCGGACGGGGCGGCGGCGCTGCTAGTCGCCTCCGAGCGCGCGGTCGCCGAGCACGGGCTCGCGCCACGGGCGCGGATCTGTCACCTGTCCGCGCGCGGTGACGACCCGGTCATGATGCTCACCGCGCCGATTGCCGCCACCGAGCACGCGCTCCGCAAGGCCGGGATGACGCTCGGCGACATCGACCTGGTCGAGATCAACGAGGCGTTCGCGCCCGTGGTGCTCGCCTGGCAGCGCGAGACCGGCGCCGACCTGCGCCGGGTGAACGCGAGCGGCGGCGCCATCGCGCTCGGCCATCCGCTCGGCGCAACGGGCGCCCGGCTGATGACGACGCTGGTGCACGGCCTGGAGCGGACCGGCGGCAGGTTCGGCCTGCAGACCATGTGTGAGGGCGGCGGTCAGGCCAACGTCACGATCATCGAGCGGGTCGGCTCCTGACGGCACCTTGAGTGCGGCACCGCCGGCATCCCGCGGCCTGCCATGTACGTGATCCCGGCGTGAGTCACAGTTCTATTGGGCGTCACCGTCGCCGACGCCGTCGCCGTCCAGGCACGCCAAGGCCCGCGTGCCGAAGCGCACGCCGTCGCCCAGCCCGTCGGCGCAGCCCACCACCACCACCACGCCGTCGCCGACTGACCTCCGGCTCGACGTCGGCTCCGCCGTCCCGGCCATCAGGGCTGGAGCGCGTCCTGGCCGGGCGGCGCGGAGTAGCCTCCGGAATGTGGCTGACTTCGTTATCAGAGAGTGGACGATCGCGGCGTATCCGGGTGACCAGGCACCGCCGCACGTACACCACCGGTCTGACGAGGCGTTCTACGTGCTGGACGGCCAGCTTGAGGTGCTGGCAGGCGACGAGCGGCGGACGCTGGGCGCGGGTGAGCTCGCCTTCATCGACGCCGGAACCGTGCACACCTTCGCCAACCGCGGGCCAGGGGATGCCCGCATCCTGGTGATCATGACACCCGAGGTTGACGAACTCATCGCCGCGCTGCACAGCGGCGAATCGGCTGCAGACCGCGCCGCCACCTGGGAGCGGTATCGCTCCTCGCTCGCCTGACGAGCCTGCTCGGGCGGGGACTCAGGGGAGCGCGTCGCTGACCCTGGACAGCGCCGCGGCCACGCAGCCGGGTCGCTCCACCCACGGCAGGTGGCCGGCGTCTGGCACGACGGCAAGCTCGGCCTGGGGGAGCAGTGCCGCGGTGGCCCGGCCGGCCTCCGGCGGAAGAGGGCTGCACCCGCCGAGCACGATCTGGACCGGAGCGCTGGCGGTCGTGAGGCTCGCGGCGAATGAGCCGTCCTCGATCGGGCCGAATACCGTGGCCAGCGTCTGCGTGTTGCACTCCGGGCTGACACTGAAGTCGGCGGGCAGTGGCGGTGCGGCAGTCGGGTCGGCGAAGTAACCGGGCCACTGCAGCGCCAGCAGCTCGGTCACGTCGGCGGCGGAGGCATCCGGACCCGATGCCCGCTCGGCGAGCTCGGCGAACTTGGTCTTCGCCCTGGGCAGCAGCCGGGCGACGAGCTCGGCGGCCAGCACCGCCGTGCCGCCGTCTCCGGTCGAGCCGAGCGGGTCGACAAGCACGAGCGCTGCGACCCGGTCCGGCGCGGCGATGGCCGCCTGCAAGGCCAGGTGGCCGCCCCAGGAGTGCCCGAGCAGCACAGCGCGCTCCACGCCGGCCGCGTCGAGCACCGAGAGCAGGTCCGCGACATGCTGACCCACGCTGAACGGGCCAGAGGTGACGGACGGGGGCAGGCCACGCTGCTGGTACCTGATCGCTCGCCAGCCGTCAACCTCGGTGCCGAGCATGCCCATGTAGTCGTTCAGGCCGGGTCCGCCGTGCAGCAGCAGCAGAGCAGTTCCCGTGCCCGATTCCGCGATGGACGGTATTACCCCATTATCTGACACGCCCGAATTGTACGCCGCGCTCGACGGCCCTGCTCATTCTCCTGCCCCGCTGCCGGCCAGCTCGCAGACGATGTCGACGTGACCGGCATGCCGCGCGTACTCCTGTACCAGGTGGAACAAGACCCGCTCCAGGCTGGCCGGGTCGTCGCCGTCCCAGCGTTCCCCCGGCTGGCCGATCTCCGCGAGGTCGTGCGCCTCGATGACCCTCCGGCTCCGCTCGCCCTGCGCCCGCAGCGCCGCGACCAGGTCGGCGATGGTCTCGTCGGCGGCGACGTGCCAGCGGTCGCCGACGCGGTCGCCCCACGGCTCGCTCGCCTCGCGGCCCTCGAAACCCCATTCCAGCCAGCGCAGCTCCACGAATCGCAGGTGCTTGAGCAGTTCGGCCGGGGTCCAGCCGGAGGGCAGGCGGCTGCTCCTGAGCTCGGCCTCGCCGAGTTCGCTGAGCTTTTCGATCACGCGGGAGCGGAAGTAGTCGAGGTAACGGAGGAACACCTCAGAGCGTGACATCGCCGGCTCTGTCGGTGACGGGAACTCCATGGTTGGTCCTCCAGGTCTGGTGGCAGGCCCGGCGGCGAGCCGCCGGGGCTTACCGAAACGGGCAGGAGTAACTTGCAGCCACTCCAGCTCGCTCAGGCCCTGGTCCGGGCTGGAATGGATGCCACATCCACTGCGTATCCTGGGACGTTTATCACATCCATCATGATCATCTTCTGGCAGGAAGCCCGGGCGGACGCGGTGAGGGCGCGCGGGACGCGACCGAGTGCGCGCGGGGTGCGCGGGCCGGGCTGCGCGGGACGCGGTGAGGGCGCGCGGGACGCGACCGAGTGCGCGCCGGGGTGCGCGGGCCGGGCTGCGCGGGCCGGGGCGCGGGGGTCGCGGGCGGGCGCGGGTTTGTCGCGGGCGTTAAGCGGCGGCGAAGCGGGTCAGGCCGCGGTCGATCACGACGGTTCCGTCGTCGGTCGCGGTCTGGAACATCGCCACGCCGCCGCCGTCCTCGGGCAGCCAGATCGAGATCGTCAGCGAGTCGCCCGGCAGTACCGGATGGGTGAACCGGCCCGACATGGACCTGAACCTGGCCGGGTCCGAGCCGCACAGGGCGTGCAGCAGCGCCCGGCCGGTCACGCCGTAGGTGCACAGCCCGTGCAGGATCGGCCGGGCAAAGCCGCCACGGGCGGCGAACTTGGGGTCGGCGTGCAGCGGGTTGCGGTCGCCGGACAGCCGGTAGATCAGCGCCTGCTCAGGCCGCGTCGGCAGGACGACGTGGTGGTCTGGCTGGCGTTCCGGGCGGCGCCAGGGCTCGCTGCTGCCGCGGTCGCCGCCGAAGCCGCCCTCGCCCCTGATGAACGTGCCGCTGCGCGCGGTCACCAGCGGCTCGCCGGTGGCGGCGTCCACGGCCTGGCTCTCCACGACGACGAGCGCGCCCGACCCCTTGTCGTAGATCCCGGTCACCGTCGCCGTGGTTCGCACGCGGCCCCGCACCGGCAGCGGGCGGTGCAGCTCGAACGCCTGCTCGGCGTGCACGAGCAGCGCCCGGTCGAAGTCGCCGAGACTGCGGCCGGTCGGTGCCTGGGAGATCAGCACGGCGTAGGTGGGCAGCACCTGCTGCGTGATCCCCTCAGAGTTCTCCGTGGTGAACTCGAGCTCGCGCAGCGGATCGCCAAGGCCGGCCCCGACCCCCACCGCGTAGAGCAGGGCGTCCTTGGAGGTCCACGACCGCTCGTGCGGCTCGCCGGGTACGCCGATCAGGGAGTGGTCGAGTGCCACGCTGGCCTCCCGCGCCTTCGTTCTGGCTAATTTTTAGAATTAGGTTCTAGGCTAACGCCCATGGGCGTGCTGGACGGAAGAGTGGCGATCGTGACCGGTGCTAGCCGCGGCATCGGCGCCGAGATCGCCAGGCGGTTCGCTGCCGAGGGCGCCGCGGTCGCGGTTGCGGCGCGGACCACGCAGGAGGGCCAGTCGCCGCTGGCCGGGACGATCGGCGAGACCGCGGAGCAGATCCGCGTGGCCGGCGGCACGGCGGTCGCGATCCGGGCCGACCTGTCCAAGGCCGAAGACCGCGAGCGGCTGGTGGCGCAGGCCACGGCGCGGCTCGGCGCGCCGGACATCCTGGTGAACAATGCCGCCGTCACCTACTTCGTCCGGGTAGAGGACTTCAACCCGCGCAGGTACGCGCTGATGTTCGAGGTTCAGGTGCGGGCCCCGTTCCACCTGGCGACGCTGGTACTGCCCGGCATGCGCGAGCACGGCAGGGGCTGGATCCTGAACATCTCGTCGGGCGCCGCGCGGCATCCGGAGATCCCGCCCACGGCCTGGGGCGGCCGGGGCGGCACTGTCTACGGCATGTGCAAGGCCGCGATCGAGCGGTTCTCCACCGGTCTCGCCGCCGAGCTTTACTCGGACAGCATCGCCGTGAACGCCCTGTCGCCCAGCAAGGTCGTGCCGACGCCGGGGACCTTGTTCCATCACCTCACCAGCGACGACGACCCGAACTCCGAACCCGCGTCGGTGATGGCCGAAGCCGCGCTGCTGCTCTGCCATCGCGATCCGCGCAGCCTGACCGGCCGGATCGCCTACTCGCAGGACCTGCTGCGCGAGTTCGGCGTGCCGCTGCCTACCTAGTCCGCTCACACGCCGATCCTGGCGGCCAGCTGCTCGCGGTGGTAGCTGGCGTCGCCGAGGAACAGCTCGCTCGCCTTGGCGCGCTTGAAGAACAGGTGCGCGTCGTGTTCCCAGGTGAAGCCGATGCCACCGTGGATCTGGATGTTCTCGGCCGCGACGTGGAAGTAGGTGTCCGAGCCAAGCGCCTTGACCAACGCGGCCACCACCGGGACCTCGCCGGAGTCCTCGGCCACCGCGGCCGCCGCGTACACCACCGCCGAGCGCAGCGACTCCACCTCGAGCAGCAGGTCGGCGCAGCGGTGCTTGATCGCCTGGAAGCT
>Ga0335077_10000999_pt1 | contig 32925 bp, 28 predicted proteins | sample Lox_Sample_31_FD_207151 | JGI IMG/M metagenome (GOLD analysis project Ga0335077, IMG submission 207151) | Soil microbial communities from Loxahatchee National Wildlife Refuge, Florida, United States - Lox_Sample_3.1 | ecosystem: Environmental > Terrestrial > Soil > Wetlands | place: USA... | reverse complement strand
GAAAGCCAACTGGGGCGAGAGGGCCGCGAGTCCGCTGGCGAGGCCGACGGTTCGAATGAATGCGCGACGCGATGATTCGCTATCCATAAGTTCCTCAGCGGCGGGCCAGAACGCGGCGATCGAGGGACCAAACGCCCGGGCCCGCGGCGATCAGGAAGATTAACGAACAGAGCATAGCAAAGTCTGTGCGGGCATCACTCACCATGAACCAGAAGCCCTGATTTGGCCGCGAGAGTTCGGGCAACTTTGTGGTGATGATGGCGGTGGAGATGATAATCAGCAGGGGAAGTGAGGCGACGCGTGTGCCTAGCCCCGCCAGGACGAAAACGCCGCAGAGAACCTCGAACACGCCGACGAAATGCGCCGTAAACGCAGGGTGAGCAAAACCGATTCGGGTGAAGCGGAGAACGCCCATGTTGGGATCGGTGAATTTGAGGATACCCTGGGTGAAAAAAATCAGGCCGACCGGGAGCCGAATAAAGAAAATGGCAGCGGGACCGGTAGCGGGTTGAAAAAGGAATCGGAGAAGTGAGTTCATCGAAGGGGCGTCACATCGATAGTATCAGTGTGCTGCCTGAACGACGCCGACTTTATCGACGCCACTGCAAGCGATGTAGACTCGCCCGTCGGAGGTAGCGGCCATATTGCGAACGACGCCTCCGCCGGAAGGAATATTGGTGCGAGCGAAGGTCTCGGTCTGGGGATCGAAGCGAACAATCGTGTTGGGGTTCACGCCCGATTCGCTGTACCAGACCATGCCGTCGGGAGTGATGGCAATGCCGTAGGGATTGGAGTCGGGTCCCCCGGGAGAAGGGTAAAACTTCACCTGGCCCGTGGAAAGATTCAAGCGGCCGAGATTGCCACTCTTGAAATCGGTGAAATAGACGGTGTCGTCGGCGGCGATAGCAAGACGGCGCGGGCGCGCAGAGACGGGGAGGGTGTACTCCCTGATGTCCATGGTGTTGGGATCGATGGAAGCCATCTTATTGGTGCCGAGTTCACAGAACACGGGGACACCTTTGCTGGTGACCTGAATGCCGTAGGGAAGAGCGCTCTCCGTGGGGACTTCTTTCAGGATGATGCGTCCGGCGCTCGGGTCGAGCTTGCCAACCATGTTGCCACCTTGCACCGTGAACCAGAGAATGCCGTGTGAATCAAAGACGAGGCTGTGGGGGTCGTCGGCGTTGGGATTAATCATCTTAAATTCGGCGACTTCGCCGGTGCGAGGATCGAGCTTGCCGATGTAGCCGGCGAAGTTGGCGGTGAACCAGATGTTGCCGTCGTGGTCGGCGACCAGTCCGTGCGGGCCGGAATTCTTGTCGGTTGCGAGCGGATATTCCTTGAACTCGCCGGTCGAGGGATTGAGGCGGCCAATTTTGTTGACCATCTGCTCCGTGAACCATAGAGAGCCGTCCGGGCCGACGGCGGGATCGTGAGGGTGAGCGCCTTTGGTGGGAACAGGCCACTCGCGAATGGTGACCTTTAAGTCGGCGGCAGGGGTGGGCCACGAGGGGGGCCGGTGCCGGGGCGAGGCGGCGGCAAACAGGACACCGAGGGCGATGATTGCCAGGACGGACAGAGTGCGTTTCATGATTGCTCCCAACCGGATGAATGTTAAGCCGAGCTTCCCGGCGGGTGGGATGCCACTCCAGTTGGACGCATGAGCAAAGCGCGGCGATACATGGGAGCGGGGTCCGGGTGGCACGATCGGAAGAGAAAGGCCTCACCCCTGGAAGGCGTGAGCTACAGGGGTCGAGGGCGGGTTATCAGAGGTGATGCAGGGCATTGTGGAATACCGGAGTGCGCGGCTATCATTAACATAGGACCGCACCTACGGCCGCGCGTGGGAAGGTTCAAGGGTATTCCCGCCGTTCGCTCCGCTCAGGGGAATCGCTCCCGCCACTGAGAGACCCGAGGACGTTGCGCTAGGGCAAGGGGTGTAGGCGGGGTCAAGGCGAGAATATTCGGTGGCGGCGGTAGGAGTTGCGCCGGTGAAACCAGGTGATGCCATGCAGACGACGGAAGAGCAACTGCTCAACGCGAAAGAATTTATTGCGCTGGAAGAGGAGTACGGGGCGCACAACTATCATCCGCTGGACGTAGTGATCGAGCGGGCCGAAGGCGCCTGGGTGTACGACGTGGAAGGGAAACGGTACCTGGATTGTCTCGCGGCGTATTCGGCGGTGAACCAGGGGCACTGCCATCCCCGGATCCGGGAAGCAATGGTGGAACAGGCCACGCGGGTGACGCTGACCTCGCGGGCATTCCGCAATTTGCAGTTGCCGCTGCTGCTGAAGGAATTGAACGAACTGACGGGATTTGAAATGGCGCTGCTGATGAACTCGGGCGCGGAAGCCGTGGAGACAGCGGTGAAGGCGGCGCGGAAGTGGGGCTACACGCGGAAGGGAATTCCAGAGAATGCCGCGGAGATTATCGTGTGCGCGGGGAATTTTCATGGGCGCACGACGACGGTTATCAGTTTTTCGAGCGAAGAACAGTACCGCAAAGGGTTCGGACCGCTGACTCCGGGCTTCAAGATCATTCCCTTTGGCGATGCCGAGGCGTTGCGCGGGGCGATCACGCCAAATACTTGCGCGTTTTTGTGCGAACCAATTCAAGGCGAAGCGGGAATCGTGATTCCGCCGGACGGGTTCTTGCGGGAGGCGGGCGAGATTTGTCGTCAGAAGAATGTGCTGTTGATGCTGGATGAGATTCAGTCGGGGCTGGGCCGGACCGGGAAGTTGTTTGCTTATCAGCATGAGGACGTACGGCCAGATGTGCTGATCGTCGGCAAGGCACTGGCGGGCGGGTTCTATCCGGTGTCCGGAGTGCTGGCTTCGAAGGAAATTCTTGGAGTGTTCCAGCCCGGGGATCACGGAAGCACATTTGGAGGCAATCCGCTGGCCTGTGCGGTGGCGCGTGCGTCGTTGCGCGTGCTGTTGGATGAGGAATTGGTGGAGCGGTCGGCGGAAATGGGAGAGTATTTCCTGGAGAAGTTGCGGGCGCTGAAGAGTCCGGTGATTCGCGAAGTGCGCGGGCGCGGATTGTGGATCGCCATTGAGTTGACCGTGGACGCGCGGAAGTATTGCGAGGCACTGAAGGAAGAGGGCGTGCTGTGCAAAGAGACACACGCGAAGATCATCCGGATCGCGCCGCCGCTGGTGATTGTGAAGGACGAGATCGATTTGGCGGTGGAGCGGATACGGAAGGTTTTGGGGTCGTCGTAATTTGTGAAGCGCGAACCCAAGACCCACGTTCAGAAAGAGGACGTGGGGCTCCCACGCTTAGGACCCAGGCTCGGTTTCAAACGCAAAACGCAAGATCTAAAATGTACAAACTCCCAGATGGCGGCATAAAGCCGCCACTACACATTTAGTCGGCGGCGGGGTCCGGAGCGGGTTTGGCGGCGGGGCGGTCAATGTGCAATACGCTGTTGACGAACTGGCTGAGCGTGCCGCCGAGATGGCCGAGGACGCGCTGCTTCAGCGAGGTGTAGTCCTGAGTTCCACAGAACAGATCGGAAAGTAACTGGCGGAAGACGGCGTTGCGCTGGAGGAATTGCACCATGCGCGTCGTGACCGCCGTGCCGAGGAACGAGCCGCGATAGAAGCGGCGCACGATGCGCGCAGCAAACTCCAATTCCAACGAAAACGAAGCTCGAACGCGCGCAGGATACTTTTCGGGGCAGCCTTCGGCAAGCGAGCGACCTAGAATTTCGCCGGAGCGCATGGCGTAGAAAAGGCCTTCGCCGGTGAGGGGATCGACCCAGGCGGCGGCGTCGCCGCAGAGCGCCCAATTCTTGCCAACGACGGCGCGACTGGAAAGGGTACGCTCCTGAGGGGACGGGAGGACGTGCGAATAGAACTTGGCGTTCTCCGTGGGAATGTGCTCGTGCGAGGCGAAGTGGTGAAGATGGCCGCGCAATTCGGAGCTGGTGTGAGAGGCCATGCTGCCGCAAATGCCGAGGGAGAGATGGTCCCTACGGGGAAAGGACCAGATGTAGCCTTCGAAATCGGGAAGGAACTTGATCATGATCTCGTCGGAAGTCTGCGGGACGAAATAGCCCTGAGTCATTTCCAGCTCGTCTTTAGCGAGAGCGCGGGTGCCAGGAAGGAATTGATTGCGGGCGCCGGCGGCGAGAACGATGAAATCGGCTTCGCGCGTTTCGCCATTTACTGAATATCGGGGTTTATCGGAAGCAGTATCGACCAGCTGAACGCGGTAGGGGTGAATGCGGCAACCGGCGCTGCGGGCGCGGTCGAGAAGCAAGCCATTCAGAACCGTGCGGGCATAGATGACGATGGGATGTTGGAGGTCGAGATGCGCGCGATGATCTTCGGCGCTGATGATCTCCACGTCGCGAATCAGCTTTTTGGGAAGATCGTTATCAAGAAGAAAGGGATAGCACTGGGTAGCTTTATAGGTGAGGCCGCCGCCGCAAGGCTTCTCCCAGGCAAGATGCTCGTCGAAAACATCAACGGAGTGGCCGGCCAAAGCGAGTTGCTCGCCGCACATCGCGCCGGAAGGACCGCCACCGACAATTACATAGTCAGCCATTCGTCATCCGTAAAATCGACTTGAAATCTGCTCCGGCGCGGGAAGGAAGGTCAGGATCGAACGGCGCTCCTCAAGTAACGGGGAAAAGCACCAGACAGAACCCAGCAAGAAGTATAGCACCGAACACCGCGGCGGCCGTGGCGGAACCCGTCAAGCGGCGTACCAAGTGGACACCCATGCCGGAGAACAGAAAGAACAGCGCGAAATACGGCGAGAGAAGAACCAAGAGGATTTCGCCGCTCTTGAGGAAATAAACGCCAAAGGCGAGGGCCAGCCAACTGAGGACGACGAGCGAAAACCAGAAAGGAAAGCGAGAGCGCCAAGAAGCGGCGGGGCCGGCGAGGACCTCCAAACCGTAGAGAAAGAGGAACGCGGCGACGGCAAGCAAAGGGAAGCGCACCCAGCGCTGCAGAGTGAGCCAGGCGGAGGTGGCGGTGAGCTCGAACCAACCGGTGAACAACAGGTGAAGGAGAAGAGCGGCGACCGCCGACCCGGCGAACACACCGGGAGCGACCGGGGCAAGTTTTCGAGCGATGCCGAAGTGAAGCAGGACGATGGCAAAGCCAAGCAACAGGAAAAAGCTTGCGAGATAGTCGCCTTCAAAAAGATGAATTGATTTCAGAAGCTTGAAGTGGGGCCAGACGTGAATCAGAAGAAGAGAGAGCAACACAATGGCCAGGGCTCCGCGCCAGCGGGGAACTGCCGGACCGGCGGAAAAATCAGCCGGCGGTTTATTGGCGACGAGTTCGCGAATCAGCGGGCCGGCAAAGAGAAGAATGCCGACCAGGCCGAGCAGGCACGCGACAAGATTGAGGCGATTCGGCATCCGGGGCTCACCGGTGAGGCCGAGAACGTTTGCGGCCCATGCTTGCGCTTCGCGCACGGCGGTGGGCGAGAAAAGGATGCTGACGTGGGTGGCCCAGGGAACGACGACGTATTGAATGGAAGGGGAGTCGGGAGGAACAAGGTCGGCGGCGTTCAGTTTCAGACCGGGATGTTCGAACTGGCCGACGATGATACGCGTGTTGGGAAGAATCTTGGGGACGCCGTTAAAAAGAAGATTTTCATGGATCACCCCGTGCGCGACTTGCATCGGCGCGGGAGAAATGGCGATGACGCCGGCGGGACGGAATTTTTCCGCGACGCGGAGCGCAATAGCGCCGCCCATGGAATGTCCCGCGAGGATGGTGCGTTCGGGATTGATCATGCCGCGAGCAGCAAGTCCGCGAACCAGCGAGGCGGAGCAGGCCTCGGCTTGCTCGGGCAGGAATGGTCCGGGAGAGCGTCCGTGGCCGGGAAGGTCGGGAATGAAAACGCGCAAACCCTGCTCGGCGAAGGCGCGTCCAAGGTAATCCATGATGATGTTGTTGGCGGAGATGCCGTGGAAGAGCACGACGGAGCCAAGTTCGGAGGCGGGAGGAAGGTCTTTGCGTTCGATGGCGAGAACTTGCATGCGGCAGGAGGCGGCGTCGACGATGTAGCGTTTTTCGGAGTAACGGCGCCCGGAAAAGTAGAAGAGGCCGCCACCCACGATAAGACAAAGAATGCCTGCGAGAGCTTTATACCCCTGGCGAGTGGTGTTCAACGCGAACGTTCCCCTGAACTGGCCCAAGTTTGGGCATGATAAACTGGACAATCGAACTGAACCGCGAGCCTCGACGCTTCACGAAATATGGAGAGCCTTTGCATCCCGGCATACTGACACTGGAAGACACGATTGTGCGGTTTGGGCGGGAGAAACGCAACGGGAAGAAGGTTGTGTTCACCAATGGATGCTTCGATCTTTTGCATCCGGGGCATATCCGGAGCCTGGAGAAAGCGCGGGCCCTGGGGGATGTGCTGATCGTGGGGATCAATAGCGACGAGAGCGTGCGGACGCTGAAGGGCGAGGGGCGGCCCGTAATTCCGGAGCAGGAGCGGGCGGAGATTCTGGCGAGCCTGGAATGCGTGGACGCGGTGCTGATATTCGATGAACTGACGCCGCAGAATGTTGTGGCAAGGCTGGTGCCCGATGTGTTGGTGAAGGGTGGCGACTGGCCGGGAAATCAGATTGTGGGCAGGGAAGAGGTGGAAGCCGCCGGGGGAAAAGTGGTTTTAGTGGATGTGGTACAGGGCTATTCGACGACCGACATTCTGAAAAAGATACGAGAAGTGAAAGGCGGCTGAGAGAGTCCTGGTTGATCTCAGACTGATGATTTCTTGTTGTTGCGACTATGTTGAACGACAACGACGGCAGGTCGGAACAGAAGTAGGGAAATGATACTGCCGGCGGTGCGGGAACGAATGGAAACGCTTCTGCGACACCCTTCCGTGGAGGGCGTGGCCGGAGAAGTGCGTTCGAGCGGCAATCTTGTGGGCCTCTCGGGGCTGCAAGATGTGGCCAAGGCGCTGATCGCCGCGTATATCCTGCACGAAATGCGGCGGCCGGCTTTCTTTGTGACCGCGACGAACAAGCGGGCCGAAGAATTGGCGGAAAGCCTACGGTTCGCTTCACAGATTTTTCCGGGCAGCACGGGGGGAGTAGGTGCGCTCCCGGCGTTCGACAGCCTGCCATGGGACCCGCAGGCACCACACGCGGACATTCTGGAACGCAGAGCGGCCACGCTGTATCGGTTGGCGAATGGAGAGGTGTCGCTGGTGATCGCGCCGATGGCGGCGGCAATGTGGCGGTATCAGGATCCGTACATATATCTAACGCTGGCGCGGGTGCTGGCGAAAGACACCGAAGCGAATCACGAAGAGCTCATCACGCATCTGGCGAGCATCGGGTACGCGCGCACAGAAATGGTGGAACTGCCGGGGCAGTTTGCAGTGCGCGGCGGGATCGTGGATGTGTTTTCGCCGGAAGCACTGCGGCCAGTTCGAATTGAATTGTTGGGAGACACGGTGGAATCGGTACGCGAATTCGATCCGCGAACGCAGCGGTCGATTGCGCCGGTAGTGCGGACAACGATCCTGCCGCTGGCGGAATGGAGCGTGCCGGTGCCCGGCAGCCGCGAGGCGGAAGACTGGGAGCCGGGGAGTTGGCTGGGCGTGATCAAGGAGCCGGGCGGGAGCGCGTTGCTTGAACTCGCAGAGAGTTCGCTGAAACCGATGGTGTTTCTAGACGAGCCAGAAACGTTGCGCGAAACGCGGAAGAAGCTGCTGGAAGACGCGAACGAAAACTACGAGCGGCATGCGCGAGCGAACTCGCCGGTGGTGACGGAACTGTTCTGGACCGAAGAGCTATGGGAAAAGGCGCTGAATAAGACATCGCGGGTGGAGCTGGAGCAATTGCACCTGGCGAACACGGGCGGAAAGCGATTCGAACTGAACTCGAGGCCAAGCACTCGGTTCCATGGGGACGTGGTGGCGTGTTTGGGCGAGGTGAAGTCACAGATCGCGGCGGGTGGCGCGGTGTTTCTGACCGCGGCGAGCACTGGTGAGTTGGAACGGTTCGCGGATATTTGCCGCGAGTATGAAGTGCCTTACGTGCTGGGCGAGACGGAGGAGGCCGCGGCGGGATTCACGGCGGAAAGCGCTTCGGAGACAGCGCGATTGCTGTTGATGCGCGCGCCGTTTTCGGCCGGCGTGGCGTTTCCGGAAGCCCACCTGACGATTTACGGAAATGGCGATTTGTTCGACGTAGCGCCGGCGGCGGAGCGGCCGAGCCGGAAGATCCGGACGTCGGGATTCTTTGCGGATTTTGCCGAACTGAAGCCTCGAGATTTTGTGGTGCACGTGGACCACGGAATAGGGCAATTCGAAGGATTGCGGCAGATCGAGTCGGACGGCCGGCGCGCGGAGTTCATGCTGCTGCTGTATGCGGAAGAGGCGCGGTTGTACGTGCCGCTCGAGCGCATGGACCTGGTGCAGAGCTACCGTGCCGCGGAAGGAACGCATCCGCCGCTGGACCGCTTGGGCGGGACGGCGTGGAACGCGCGCAAGACGCGGGTGCGGAAGTCGCTCGAGGACATGGCGGATCAGTTGTTGGCGTTGTACGCGGAGAGAAAGACCGCCAAGGGCTTTGCGTTTTCTGCGGATGGCAACTGGCAGCGCGAATTTGAGGATTCGTTTGAATTTGAAGAAACGCCGGATCAGATAACGGCGATCGGGGACGTGAAGCGCGATCTGGAAAAAGTGACGCCCATGGACCGGCTGCTGTGCGGCGACGTGGGCTACGGAAAGACGGAAGTGGCGATGCGCGCGGCGTTTAAAGCGGTGACCGATGCAAAGCAGGTTGCGGTGCTGACACCGACGACGGTGCTGGCGTTCCAGCATTTCGAAACGTTCAAGAAACGGTTTGCGGCGTTTCCAACGCGCATTGAAATGCTCAGCCGGTTCCGAAACGCGGCAGAACAGAAGGCGATCCTGGCCGATCTGGAAGCGGGGAAGGTCGATGTGGTCATCGGGACGCATCGACTGCTTTCGAAGGATGTGAAATTTCAGGATCTGGGACTGCTGGTGGTAGACGAAGAGCAGCGGTTCGGCGTGGCACACAAAGAACGGCTGAAAGAGATGCGGAAGAACGTGCACGCGCTGGCGTTATCGGCCACGCCGATACCGCGGACACTGCATATGTCACTGGTGGGACTGCGCGACATGTCGGTGATCGAGACGCCGCCGCGGGACCGCCTGGCGATTCAAACGGTGGTGACAGCGTTCAACGAAGAGATAGTGCGGAAGGCGATTGAGAACGAGTTGGCGCGCGAGGGGCAGGTGTATTTCATTCATAACCGCGTGGAATCGATCTATTCGCTGGCGAATCTGGTGACGCAATTGGTGCCGAAAGCTCGCGTGGTGGTCGGGCACGGGCAGATGAGCGAGAAGGAATTGGAACGAGTGATGCTGCAATTCATCCGGGATGAAGCGGATGTGCTGGTGGCGACGACCATTGTCGAGAACGGGCTGGATATTCCAAGGGCCAATACGATTCTGATCAATCGCGCAGACCGACTGGGACTGGCAGAGCTGTACCAATTGCGCGGGCGTGTGGGGCGTTCAGATCAGAGAGCGTATGCGTATCTGCTGGTGCCGCCAGAGCGCGTGCTTTCGGATGTGGCGCGGAAACGGCTGGCGGCAATGAAGGAATTCAGCGAGTTGGGAGCGGGATTCCGGGTCGCGGCTCTGGATCTGGAACTGCGCGGCGCGGGAAATATGCTGGGGCGCCAGCAGCACGGCCACATTGAGGCGATTGGGTTCGACTTGTACGTGCAGATGCTGGAACGGGCGGTGGCCAAGTTGAAGGGCGAGGAGAGCGCTCCGGAGTTGCGGACGACCATCAACCTTGGAATGGACGTGCGTATCCCGCCGGAATACATCCCCAGCGAGAATTTGCGGCTGCGCACCTATAAACGGATTTCCTCGATCGCGAGTGAGGCGGAGAGACAGGACGTGCACAAGGAGTTGGAGGACCGGTTTGGCAATTTGCCCAAATCGGTGGAAAACCTTCTGGAGTTCGCGATGATCAAATCAATGAGCGAGCGCCTGAGGATTGCCGCGGTCGAGCGACAGGGAAATAAGGTGGCGCTGCGGTTTCATCCCGAGACAACGCTGGAGCCGACAGCGGTAGTGAAAGTGGTGCGGTCGCGAAAGGGAATTAAGCTGGACCCCAGTGGCGTGCTGTGGATGGAACTGAACAAGGGCGAGGCCGTTGTGGGGGCGTTGAAGCAAGTTTTAACCGGGCTGCGGGGCGAAGGCTAAAGCTGACAGAGGCGAGAAACCAAGCTAGACTTGAGAAATGGGGAAAATCATGAAGAATTTCGTATTTATTGCGGCACTGCTCGTGGCGTGCAGCGCGAACGCACAGCAGCCCGCCCAGACGCCGCCCGCGCAGAATCCTCCGGCGCAAACTCCACCAGCGCAAATCCCACCCACACCGACCCTGGAGCAGCCCAAGATGGAAGAGCCCGCCACTGCCCCGGAAGAGGAAAAGAAGGCCGACACGCCTGCGCCGAAAAAACCGGCAGCGGCAGCGCCGGCCCCGAAAGCGCCGGTGCGCACGGGTGAAGGCAAAGTGGTGGAAGAGATTATTGCCCGGGTGAATAACGAGATCATCACGAAGTCGGAGCTGGATAAGGCACGCTCGGCAGCGGCCGAGCAAGCACAACAGGAATGCTCGGGGCGTTGTACGCAGGAACAGTTGCAGGTGGCCACCGAGGACGCGCAGAAGTATGCGCTGAGAGACCTGATTGACCAGTCGCTGCTCTCTCAGCGGGGCAAGGACATGGGTATCAGCGTGGAGCCGGACGTGGTGAAGCAGCTGGACCAGATCCGCCAGCAGAACAAATTGAAGGACATGGATGAGCTGGAAAAGGCCGTCGAATCGCAAGGGATCAACTGGGAAGATTTCAAGAGCAATATCCGCAATAAACTGCTGACCCAGGAAGTGATCCGCCGTGAAGTGGGCGGGCATATCACCATCGGCCACGAAGACGCGCTGAAATATTACGATGAGCACAAGCAGGAGTTTTCACGGCCGGAACAGGTGGCGTTGCGCGCGATCGAGATCAAGACGGAAGGCAAGAAAGAGAGCGAGATTCCGGAGCTTAAGGCGAAGGCCGAGAAATTGCGCCAGCGCGTAGTAGATGGGGAAGACTTTGGCGAACTGGCGAAGCGATTTTCCGACGGGAGCACCGCGCAGCAGGGCGGCTTCCTGGGGGTCTACAAACAGACCGAGCTCACCAAGGAACTGTGGGACGCGGTTGCGCCGCTGAAAAAGAACCAGATGACCGAGGTGATCGAGACGAAACAGGGCTTCCTGATCCTGCAGGTGCTCGAACACTACACCGAAGGGGTGCAGCCGTTCGACAAGGTCGAAAACGAAATCATGGACAAGCTGTACAGCGAAAAGATGGAGCCTGCGCTGCGCGAGTATTTGAAGACCTTGCGCGAGCAGAGCTACGTGGTGGTGAAGCCGGGATTCCAGGATATGGCGGGTGGAGGGAACTCGGAGATCGAAGAAGTGAGCGCCACGCCAGAGCAGCAGAAAGAAAAGAAGGCCCACAAAAAGTATTTGTTGTTCGGGAAGACCACCGAACCGAAATCATGAAGACTCTGTTCATCAAGGACCTTGCGGCGGATCAATCGATCACCGGATTTTTTCTTGTGCATGAGAAAGAGATCCGGAACACCAACACCGGCAAGCCGTATCTTCGAATGGAGCTGGGAGACCGCAGCGGCAAGGTGGAAGCTCGAATGTGGGACCAGTTCGATGCGCTGGCCAAGGATGTGGCACGCGACGACTTCGTGAAGGTGCAGGCGCGCGTGGAGATTTACCGCGGCAAGCCGCAGCTTTCGCTGTTGCAGTTCCGGCGGGCCAAGCCGGAGGAGATTGAGCTGGGAGATTTCTTGCCGCATACGATTCATGACGTGGCGGCGATGTACAAGCAGTTGTTTGAATATGCGGATGGGATGAACAATCCGTGGCTCAAACAGTTGGTGAAGAAAATCCTGAGCGATCCCCAGGTCGAGGCGCGGTATAAGCGGGCGCCCGCGGCGAAGGTGATGCATCACGCGTACCTGGGCGGGCTGCTGGAGCACGTGGTGGGCCTGTGCGGGCTGGCAAGATTGATGGCGGCGCATTATCCGGAGTTGGACGGGGATTTGCTGCTGACGGCGGCGATGCTGCACGACGTGGGGAAGCTGGAAGAGCTGTGCTACGAGCGGTCGATTGGCTATACGGTCGAAGGGCAGCTGTTGGGGCACATCGTGATGGAATTGGAAACCGTGACGAAAGCCATGGGTGCGATCGAGGGGTTTCCGGAGAAACTGAAGACGGTGGTGAATCATATCCTGATCAGCCATCACGGTGAGTATGAGTTTGGTTCGCCTAAGCTGCCGATGATTCGCGAGGCGCTGGCGTTTCACTACATGGATGACCTGGACTCGAAGATGGCGGCCGTGCGCGCAGCGATGGAGATGGAGTCGGGGGAAGAGGAGTGGTCGACGTTCAGCGGGGCGCTGGGACGGAAGTTTTTGCGGCTGGACCGTTATTTGAGGGAAGCACCGGCGGAGACGGACCAGCCGAAAAAGGAAGTCAAGAATTAACTGCGACAACCCACAATTCAATGAGCGGGCGCAGGAACTCCTGGGGAGGAGCGGGCGTCCGGTCGAGAGCGGGGATGCGGCGCTGATTCCCGCGGAATACCGCGTACGGGATTTGTGTATTCGGCCGGCCGCGGTGCTGGCGCCGATGGCAGGCGTGACGGACACGCTGTTCCGGCGCGTCATTCGCGGGCTGGGCGGCTGCGGCCTGCTGATGACGGAGTTCACCAGCTCCGAAGGGATTACGCGGAGCGCGAAGAAAGCGGAGAAGTATCTTTGCTTCGAGGAAGACGAGCATCCCATCGCGGCGCAATTGTTCGGAGCGAATCCCCAGGTGATGGCGGAGGCTGCGCGCATGGTGGAGAGTCTGGGCTACGACGCGGTGGATATTAACCTGGGGTGCCCGGCAAAAAAGGTAGTGAAGTGCGGCGGGTCGGGATTGCTACGCGAATTGTCGCTGTTGGGAGAGATCTTTCGCAGCGTTCGAGCGGCGGTGAAGATCCCGCTGACGGTCAAGCTGCGTGCAGGATGGGATGAAAAGTCCATCGTGGCGAAAGAAGTGGTAAGGATGGCCGAGGATATTGGCGTCGAGGCGGCCGCCATTCACCCGCGCACCAGGCTCCAGGGGTATGCGGGCAAGGCAGACTGGAGCATCATCGCGGAAGTGAAGCAGGCCGTGAAGATCCCGATCATCGGAAATGGCGACATTCAGTGCCCCGAAGACGCGGCGCGCATGGTGAAGGAAACGGGCTGCGATGCGGTGATGATCGGAAGGGCAGCAGCGACGAATCCATGGATTTTTGCGCAGATGAAGGAATACCGGGAAAGTGGCCGGTACAGCGTGCCGAGCGAGGCAGACCGGCATGGGTTACTTTCTGGGTACTACAGACAAATTCTTAACTCCAACGCACCGGATAGCATGGGAAAAATGAAGCAGTTCGCCTGCTGGTTTACGCATGGTGTGGGGAATGGCGGCGAGCTGCGCAGGATTGTGCATTTGGCGCGCACGCCCGGGGAAGTGGTGGAGAACGTGGAGCGCTTCTTTGAGCGGAAGGCGGCCGTTGGGGAGAGTCCAGCCCATGAGCCAGATCGCAGAGAAGATTGCACAGAGGTCGGAACGTAGAATCGCGGTACGCCTGCCGTTGCGAGTGCGCGGCAAGGACGCCCGCGGATTTAACTTCGAGGAAAACACAGCCAGCGAAAATTTGTGCCGGGGTGGAGCGGCGTTCCGGACACGGTTCGACGTGGCTGTCGGTTCCAGCCTGGAAATCCGCATACCGCAACAAGGCCCGCTTTCGCGTCGGAACGAGCACGATTTTGAGACCAAGGGGCGCGTGGTGCACGTCGGCGAAACACTGACCGATGGAGAACGCGTGGTGGGTGTGCAGTTTGTGGGGCCGCGATTCCAGCGGATGTTCCGGTCGGAATCGGTGCGCGATTTCTAAGAATTATTCAGTTGGCGGCTGGTTTTCGTCGAGCAATTGGCGGTAAGCATCGCGCTTGGTGATGCCACGTTCCTTGGCGGCAAGCTTCAAAGCATCTTTGCGGTCGAGTTTAGCCTGGTGCATGAGTTCGTCGACGCGAGCGGCGAGAGATTGCGCGGTTTCTGCCTGGGCTCCAGCCGCACCTTTCTCCGCGGGACCAATCACTAACGTAATTTCACCTTTCGCGGGATGAGCCTCGAGCGATTGAAAAAGTTCCGTGAGCCTGCCACGGCGGAATTCCTCATGGATCTTGGTGATTTCGCGCGCAAGGCAGGCGGGCCGGTCGCCGAGAATCGCGGCAGCATCGGCGATGGTTTCCGCGATGCGATGGGGAGCCTCGTAGAAGATGAGGGTGCGGTCCTCGATGCGCAGTCGTTCCAGTGCACGCTGGCGTTCGCCGGTGCGGGCCGGGAGAAAACCGAGGAAAAGGAATTCTTCGTTGGGAAGACCGGAAGCAGCAAGCGCGGTGAGAAGCGCCACCGGGCCGGGAATGGGAATAATCGGAATGTGGTGGCGGATCGCGAGTGTGACGAGGCGGTGGCCGGGGTCAGAAACCAACGGCATACCCGCATCGCTGACGAGCGCGATGTTGGCACCCTGTTCCATGGCGAGGACAAGTTCGGGAGCGCGAGTGAGTTCGTTGTGCTCGTGATAGCTCACGAGTGGCTTGTGAATATCGAAGTGATTCAAGAGTTTGAGGGTGTGGCGGGTGTCTTCGCAAGCAATCTGATCGACTTCTTTGAGGATGCGAAGCGCACGGAGGGTAATATCTTCCAGGTTGCCGATGGGAGTGGCAACGAGGAAGAGACGGCCGCGTGGCGTCTCTGACTGCGAATGTGACGCGCCGGATTCCATGGGTTGATGAAGTGAGTCTAGCACGTTGGGAAGAGCCGTTGAGCGCGCGTGGTATAATGGAGTTTTGACGCGTGCTCAGGAGGATGGACAGTGCCGCTGTACGAGTATCAATGCACGAAGTGCCAGATAAAGACGGAGAAGATCGAGAGCGTTTCCGGCCCACACCTGAAGAAGTGTCCGCATTGCGGCGGGAAAGTGGAACGATTAATGGCGGCGCCGGCGATTCAGTTTAAAGGTGCGGGATGGTACGTTACGGACTACGCTGGGAAAAAGAGCGGCGGAAGCGACGGCGGCTCATCGGAGAAGAGTCCAGCGAAGGACGGCGTGAAGGAATCCACGACGAAAGAAACGGCTCCCAAAGAGTCGAAAGAAAAGAAGAGTACGAAGAAAGACTAGAACTGGGTCGCCGGAAGAAGACTCGCCCCGAAAAAGCGCCGCGCCTGGTCGAAAGAAAAGCCTCACCCCTCGAAGGGGTGAGCTACAGGGCGCCACATTAAAGCTTGAGTGATTTGAGATAGGCGCGGAATTGCTGGCCGAATTCCGGGTTTTGCATGCCGAGTTCGACGGTGGCTTTCAGGAAGCCGAGTTTATCCCCCGCATCGTAAGAAATTCCCTCGTAAATCAAAGCCCAGAGCCCTTGTTCTTTAGCAAGGATTCGCATGGCATCGGTGAGTTGAATCTCGCCGCCCGCGCCGGGCTTGGTGCGTTCGAGGCAATCGAAGATGGATGGTGGCAGGACGTAGCGTCCGGTGATGGCGAGATTGGATGGAGCCTCGGCGGGCTTGGGTTTCTCGACGAGGTCGCGGATGCGGAGCAGGCGCTCACCGAACGGGGGGAGGGGCGCGGGCTCACCGGCGACAATGCCGTAAAGGTGAGTTTTGTCGCGCGGAACCTCTTCGACCGCGATGGCGCCGGTGCCGGTGGCGTTGTAAACGTCGATGAGTTGCTTGGTAGCGGGATTCTTGCCAGGGATCAGAACATCACCAAGGAGAACGGCGAAAGGCTCGTCGCCGACGAGATCCTTGGCGACGAGCACGGCGTGACCAAGGCCGAGCGGTTCTTTCTGACGCGTGTAGCTGACCTGGACCATATCGCTGATGCTGCGGACCATGTCGATCTGTGCATGCTTGCCTTTTTCCTCAAGGAAGCGTTCCAGGGCGGGATTGTGGTCGAAATGATCTTCAATGGAATTTTTGCCTTTGCCGGTGACGATGATGATGTGTTCGATGCCGGAGGCCACGCACTCTTCCGCGACGTATTGAATCTGCGGCTTGTCGACGACGACAAGCATTTCCTTGGGTTGCGCCTTGGTAGCGGGAAGAAAACGCGTGCCGAGGCCGGCGGCCGGGAGTACAGCTTTGCGCACCTTGCGATGGGGTGGGTGAGGGGAACCGGGCGAAACGGGATTTTGCGACATAAATGGATTTGTGCGAGCCACTTTCGAGGGAAATTGAGTGACACAAGCACAGTAGCCGTGGCGCGGGAAGTTTGTCAATCGAGGGGAATTCGGGTTGTGGGCGAAGGTAAACCGGCACGCATAGAATCGCGCGAGTAGGATCGCGATGAGCAACGCGGTTCAGACGGTTAGCCGGTGCAGGTCTGGTGGTGCTGCCGTGCCAGCTCACAAAATAACGATATCGCGCACAAGACGGGGTGAAGAACAGGGCGTCGTTGAAATAATTTTTTCGATTTTATCGATTTTTTCTTGCATTGGGGTTCGAACTGATATAGGAAGTACGGAAAATCTCTGGCGCCTGTCTTGGTCGGCTGGAACGCCAGGGTGTAGGTTGCCCGTTGCAAGAAAAATCAGGGGCCGCAAGGCCGGGGATGTGGCTCCAATTGCTAATGGTGTGCAGTCTTGCGAGAGTCGAGCGAGGAGGGGGTTGCATGATCTCGAAGAAAGCGATTGTGGTGGTGTTTTTGATGCTGTTGACCTGGGGGGCGGCGAGGGCGAGTGCACAAGCAATTGCAACAGGATCTGTCCAAGGGGTAATCACGGACCCAAGCAATGCGGCAATCGCCGGCGCGACGATCACTCTTAACGAATCGGCAACTAGTACGACTCGTACCGCGGTCACGAACGATGCCGGACGATATATCTTCGCAAATGTACCGGTGGGTTCGTACGACATCACAATAAGCAAGACCGGCTTTCGAATGACAAAAATCGCGAAGCAGCAAGTCACTGTGGGTGCGACGATAAATATCGATGCAAAACTGGAGCTTGGATCGAGTGTGGAGACCATTGAAGTCACGGCTTCGGGGGCGACGTTGGAAACGGCGAATGCGACCGTGGGGAACACCATATCAGGTGTAGCCTTGCAATCGCTGCCGACATTGGGCCTGGATGTAAGTACCTTTGCCACGCTCCAGCCGGGAGTTTCGCCAGAGGGCAACGTTGCTGGCGCGGTTTTGGACCAGAGTTCGTTCATGTTGGATGGCGGTCAGAACACCAATGACATGGACGGCAGCATGAACATCTACACGAGCAGCTTTGCGGGTGACCCGAGCGGTGGCGCGACCTCTCATCAGAGCAACTACTACCAATCATTGGGGACAGGTGGGCCGACGGGAGTTATGCCAACGCCCGCGGATAGCATTGAAGAGTTCCGGGTGTCGACGACAAACCAGACGGCCGATTTTAATAGTTCGGCGGGTGCGGAAGTGCAGATGGTCACGAAACGCGGCCAGAATCAGTGGCATGGGACGGCCTACGAGTACTATCTGGACAACAACTGGAATGCGAACACGTTTGACAACAATGCCCTCGGGAACGCGAACCCCAGTTATCACTACAACCGATTTGGCGGCGCGATCGGCGGCCCAGTAATTCCGAAAGACGTGTTGGGTGGGAAGTGGTATATCTTCGCGAACTACCAGCGATTTAGTTGGCCAAATTCGACGTCGATTGAACGTCCAGTACCGTCAGATGCGATGAAGGCGGGCATTCTACAATTCCCGGACGCTCAAGGCAATGTGCAGTGCTACAACCTGTCCAACGCTCCGCAAACGAACCCCTGTAATCCGTCCGGTCCGATGCTAGCGCCGTCGCAAGACTGCACCAAGACGGCGGCAAACCCGACCGGCGCATGCGATCCTCGGGGCCTTGGCGTCAATGCGCTGGTCCTGCAAATGTGGAACAAGTATATGCCTCCCTCCAACGAACCGGCCGACCAGTGCGGGCTCGCGTTGTGCGACGGGCTCAATGTGCTGGGCTTCATAGGAAACATGGCCGTTCCTCAGTCGGACAATTTCGGAGTTGTGCGGCTGGATCACGATTTTGGCAACAAGTGGCATTTCATGAGCAGCTATCGTTATTACCATCTCGTGAGCGCCACGACGGACCAGATCGACATCGGCGGATTTTTCCCAGGAGATAAGCTCGGCGTGCCGTCTTCAGTGTCCACCGCCCCGCAAGTGCCTTGGTACCTGGTTGCTGCACTGACGACAAACATCAGCAATAACGTAACAAACGACATTCACTATAGCTTCTTGCGCAACTATTGGTCGTGGTCCCGAGCGGGAGACACAATTCAGTTGCCTGGTTTAGGCGGAGCGCTCGAGCCATTTGGGGAGTCTCACTACAGCGTACTTGCGCCATACAACGTCAACACCCAACAAACGCGTACTCGATTCTGGGATGGCAAAGATCAAATGATCCGGGACGACGTCACCTGGATCAAGGGACGGCATACGATCCAATTCGGGGGAACCTATCAGCATAACTTCAATTGGCACGAGCGTACTGATAACGGCGGCGGCATCAACTACCAACCTGTTTACCAGTTGGGGACGACTAGCGGTGCGGGAATCGATATGACGAATTACGTTCCGGCAGCTGTCGGTTCCGCCAAGAACTGGGGACGCGACTATGCCGCAATGTTAGGAATCGTTTCGGTAGCGCAGATTGCCTACACGCGCACTGGTTCTGACCTGACACTGAATCCACCGCTGACTCCGGCGTTTGATAAGAGCACAATCCCGTACTACAACTTGTATGTCGGCGATTCTTGGCATATGAAGCCTTCGTTCACGTTGACTTATGGACTGGGGTGGACATTGGAGATGCCTCCGGTTGAGGCTCAGGGAAAGCAGATTGTGCTCGTAGACTCTAACAACAAGCCGATTGACCTTCAGAATTACCTGAACGCCAGGGAGAACGCTGCCTTGGCAGGGCAGGTTTACAATCCACAGGTCGGGTTTACTTTGGTGGGTAATTCCGCAGGGCACCCGAAGTACCCATACAACCCATATTACAAGTCGTTCAGTCCGCGCGTTGCAGCGGCGTGGAATCCTAACTTTGACTCCGGCTTGCTGGGTGACGTCTTTGGCCAGAACAAGACGGTAGTCAGAGGAGGGTACAGCAGGATTTACGGGCGGTTGAACGGCGTGGACCTAGTGCTTGTACCCCTACTCGGTACAGGCTTGATTCAGCCGGTCCAGTGTATCGGCGCACTAAGTAACGGATCTTGTGGTGGAGCGAATCCCGCAAACGCATTTCGCGTCGGAACTGACGGATTGAATGCGCCAATTCCTACGCCCAGCCAAACTTTGCCTCAACCCGACTATCCCGGGTTCAATGCGATCGCGGCCGGAGCGGGAGAAACATTGGATCCAAATTTCAGGCCCAACAGCAGCGACCAGTTCGACTTCACAATTCAGCGGCAGATCAACAGCAAGCTAATGTTCGAGGTCGGCTACATAGGTCGCTTGCTCCACAATGAATATCAGCCAGTCAACATGAACGCCGTACCTTATATGATGACACTTGGTGGGCAGAGATTTGACCAAGCCTATGCCGCAGTGATGCTCCAGTATTGCGGCGGAGTCGCGGGCCTTGCCGGCGCTAACTGCGCCGCCAACGCTGCCGCCGTAACGAAGCAGCCGTTCTTTGAAGCCGCCATGAACCCGGCGTATTGCGCAGGTTATGCAAGCTGCACAGCGGCGGTGGTGGCGAATGAGGGAGGTAACTTCGCAAGCCAGAGCGTTTGGAACCTGTGGAGTGATCTCGATAATGGCGGATTCAATTTTCCAAGGAGCATGATGAACACGCCGATTCCGTGCACTGGGACCGGTACATGTTACGGCGCTGCCGGACAGATGACATCTGGAATTGGCGTCAACGCCAGCATTGGGCACGGGAACTACAATGGACTCTTCTTCACTGTGAAAACGTCTGACTGGCACGGTGTAACAATGCAGACAAATTTCACCTATGGGAAAGCCTTGGGGACAGGGGCCACCGTGCAGGCGACTAGCGAATACACGGTCGACGATCCGTTTGACATCAATCGCGGCTATGGACTGCAGCCGTGGGATCGCAAATTTGTCTACAACATGTTTATCGTCTATCAGACCCCGTGGTACAAATCCCAGCGCGGAGTGCTCGGGCGCGCCCTCGGCGGATGGACGTTCTCACCCGTATTCTCGGCGGCAAGCGGTCTGCCGCTGCAGATTAATACCACCAATGGCGCGAGCCAGGCCTTCGGCGAAGGAGATTCTCTGAACTTCTTCTCGCTCGAAAGCGGCGTGTTGGTTGGCGCAAATACGTTCGGCAGTTCGCGCCACAACAACGTTTCGGGTTCGGGCGGAGTTGGAACGAACGGATATGGCGTGAACATGTTTGGCGATCCGCTGGCGGCTTGGAACGCCGTGAGAAATCCCGTTTTAGGGCTGGACAACGGTCATAACGGGGCGGCGGGAAATATCTTCCGCGGGATGCCGTTCTGGAACTTGGACATGAGCGTCAGCAAGACCGTGAACATCACAGAGCGAGTCAACTTCCAGTTCACGACAATCTTCACCAATATCCTGAATCACAACCAAATGGGCGACCCATTTCTCGACTTGAGCAATCCTGCGGGATGGGGAGTCTCGCCGGGGCAGGTCAATACGCCACGGCAGATTCAGTTCGGGTTCCGCATCAGCTTCTAGGCGGTCACTCGATTAATTCCCACAAACTTCCAAGGGAGGGAGAGCTGTAAAGGCTCTCCCTTCTTTTTTGTTTGTGCTTGAGTAGAGGCGCTGAAAAGAAGCCATCGGTAGCGTGTGTTAGCATGAAGTTTTGGGCGCGATGAGGATGGAAACGACGAGAGAGGCGCGAATCCTGGGGATTGAGTCGTCCTGTGACGAGACGGCGGCGGCTGTTGTCGTGAACGGGCGGCGGATTTTATCGAGTGTGGTGGCTTCGCAAATCGATATTCACCGGAAATATGGGGGAGTGGTGCCGGAGTTGGCGTCGCGAGAGCACCTGAGGCAGATCATGCCGGTGGTGCGCGAGGCGATGGAGCAGGCCGGGCTGCGCTTCGAGGAACTGGATGCAATTGGCGTGACCCAGGGGCCGGGTCTGGTGGGCTCGCTGTTGGTTGGCATTACTTACGGAAAGACGCTGGCGGCAGCCCTTGGGAAACCGCTGATTGCCGTGAACCATCTCGAGGGGCATATCCACGCGGCGTTTCTGGAGGCGTATCAGGAAGGTACAATGCCGACGTTGCCGGCAGTGTGCCTGGTTGTGTCGGGCGGGCACACGGTGTTGTATGAGGTGACAGCTCCAGCGGATGTGGCGAGAGAGTCGTTCGCCTATCGCAAGCTCGGGCAGACGCGAGACGATGCGGCCGGCGAAGCCTACGACAAAGTGGCGAAGTTGCTCGGACTGGGCTATCCGGGCGGGCCGATTCTGGATCGACTTGCGACCGCTGCAGGCACGGTGCCAGCGCCGGTGAAATTTGGGCCGACGAAAACCCGCGGGAACGCGCTGGACTTCAGCTTTAGCGGCCTGAAGACGGCGGTGCTGTATCACTTGCGGGAGCACCCGGAATACGACGAAGAGATCCGCAAACGGCAGGAGCTTTTGGAGAAGGGGCATCGCAAATTTGAGGAATTACTGCCGATGTGCACCGCACAAACGCTGGGACTGGTGCGCGAATTCCAAAACGCGGTGGTGCGGGACCTTGTCGAGCGCACCATGGCGGCGGCGGAAGAGTGTGGAGTGGAAACGATTCTGGTGTCTGGTGGAGTTGCGGCGAATAGTCAACTACGGAAGACATTCGGAGAGCGGGCGCAGAGGGCAGGCCTGAAGGTGTTCTTCCCGAGCCGGGCACTCTCGACCGATAACGCGGCGATGATTGCAGCGGCGGCGTATCCTAGATTCGTGAATGGACAGTATGCGGATGTGAAGCTAAATGCCAAGGCGAGCCTGCCGTTGGCGTAGGACGCAATCAGTAACCAGGTGAGGGAGCGCCGCACAGGGCAGTTGCTGCAAAAGAAAACGGGCAATCCCGGAGTGCGGAATTGCCCGCGAGAACGTTCCAAATTGAAACTGGCTACTCGAATTTCTCTTGAAGCGTAGGGAATTGCAGCTTCGCCTTCGCCAGGGATCGAACGACCAGATCTTCGGCGGTTTCGGCAGTCATGTTGCGCGCTGTGGCCATTTCACTGACCAGAAGGTACTTGGCGCGTTCGAGCATTTTCTTTTCGCGGAAGGAAAGGGGCTTACTGCGGCTGAGGGAGACGAGGCTCTTGAGAACCACGGCTACTTCCAGAAGGGAACCCGTGCGCATGCGCTCGGAGTTCTCTTTGAAGCGATGCTTCCAGTCATGGTGCGAGTTGAGCTTGCCCTTTTCGAGGAAGCCCAGCACCTTGCTGGCATCGATGGAGCGGATCACAGACCGCAGGCCAACGGCGGGCGCGTTGGATGAAGGAACCATCACGCGTAAGCCGCTGGAAATGATACGAATCATGAAGTAACGTTCGGTTCTGCCGTTCAGGACGCCGTAACTGATTTGCTCTACTACCCCTACGCCGTGGTTCGGATAAACGACTTTGTCGCCGATCTTATATTCCATAGCTTCGGTGGCCCCCAGGAAGGATAAAACGAGTCTAAAAGGTTGTGTTGGAAGAGTCAAGATATATCCCGTGGAATGAGGGAGATAGGGAAAATTGATTGGCAAGTTGGAACTCAAATTGCTCAGAGCAATGCCCCGTCCTGGTGCAACACGAGTCACGGCCTTGCGCACGGTCACGGGACTGTGGACCGGAGTGCTTTGAAACTATTGTTACAACTCTTTTAGTTTGAGAGAGTAAGAGACGCGAGAATCTGCTTTGATTACTCTGGCAATCGACACAAGTGAGGCGCGGGGAAGCGTTGCGCTGCTCCGGGAGGGGCGCCTCTGTGCGGGCGTGGTCCACTCGGACCGCACGGATTATTCCGAGTGGTTGATCCCCGCGGTCGAACAAGTTTTGCGGAGAGCGGGAACGCGCATGGAACTCGTGGACCTACTTGCGGTGGCCACGGGCCCAGGATCGTTTACCGGCGTGAGAGTGGGTCTGACAGCGGTGAAGGCGTGGTGCGAAGTATATGGGAAACCCGTCGTGGGGGTATCGCGTCTGGAAGCTCTGGCCAGATCCGAAAAGAGGAGGGCGGGTGCGGTGGCGGCGTTTTACGACGCACAACGTGGGCAGATTTTTGGCGGGCTGTACCGCAGTTTGTATGGGCGCGTGGTGAGGATCGGGGATGAACTGGTGATTGCTCCCGAGGCGTTCTTGGACTTGGCCGGAAAGGAAGGCAGCGATGCGGCTGTGAGCTGGGTTTCACTCGATCCCGAAATCGTAACGGGCCTGGACGGATGGAAAGAGCGGGCCGAGCGTGGCGATACGATGCAGAAAAGCCCGGCGGAACTGGCCGAAGCGATTGCCTGGATTGCGGAAGAGCAGGCGCGTGCGGGCGAGTTCACCGATGCTTTGCAATTGGACGCCAATTACGTGAGACGGTCGGATGCGGAGATTTTCTGGAAAGGGCCAGCAGCGCATGCGCGGTGAAGACGTTCAGGTTGGCGCCTGTCAGGGGGGACACCTACTGGAAATTCAGAGAATTCTGAAAGATGCGCCGGAAGCAGCGATGTGGTCGGAGGAGGCGTTGACCGCTGTGCTGAATACGGCCCCGGAGCAGTTTCTAGTGGCGCGGACGACGAGTGAAATCATGGGGTTTGTCCTCGGCCGGACCATAGGAAACGAAGCGGAGATCCTAAACCTGGCGGTCAGGCGGGAGTTTCGACGTAACGGGGCGGGCACAGCGCTCGTCAGTGCACTGCTGAAACAATACGATGTACGTGGGATTAGGAGGGTGTTCTTGGAGGTTCGGGAATCGAACCGTGGGGCGATCGCGTTTTACGAGGGGCTAGGCTTCCAACGGGTGGGCAAGCGCGTGGGGTATTATCGAGATCCTGTGGAGGGCGCCCTGGTTTTGTCGCGGGACACATCGCGGAATGGGTAGTACGAAGAATTCACAGGGGAGGTACGGATTAGCTCTTGACGGGGTAAACCCCGGTGTTAGGCTGCGTTCATGTAGTGTTCACAATTCAGTCGCCAGGAGGTTCGCATGGCCACAGCGCAGCGGAGCCCTCGGGACGTAATTTTCGAAGCGGACGCGGAGTACCAGCGTCTCGCAGAGAAGCACCGCCAGTATGAAGCAGAACTCGTAAAACTCTCGCAGTCGCCCTACCTGAATTCCGAAGACCTCATCGAAGAAATCCGACTGAAAAAACTAAAGCTACACGTAAAGGACGAAATGGAGCGCATTGCCGCGCAAATCCACGGCGCGCGCGCTAGACATACGCAGTAGCCCCACCGGACACGCCTACCCGGACAAGAAGTATCGTAGAATGACCAAAGTGCTCCCGCGGCGGCAAGCCGCGACGAGGTAGCGGAGAGCTATGGTCCGGGAAGGGTATTCGTTCGGATTACCACCATTTTTGATCGGCCTGGCGCTGCTGCTATGGGGCAGAGGGTTGGTGTTTGGCACGGGAGTAGTACTCGTGCTGCTGGGCCTGTTTGTGTTCAGTTTCTTCCGCAATCCAGATCGTGTGATTCCAACTGAAGCGGGAGTGATCGTAGCGCCTGCGGACGGCCGCGTGGTGGTTGTGAAGGATGAAGAGTATGCCGGGCGGCCCGGAAAGCGTGTCAGTATTTTTCTGGCGGTGTGGAATGTACACGTGAACCGCGCCCCGGCGGCGGGGACGATCACCAAGCTTGAGTACAAGCCCGGGAAATTCCTGGCCGCATGGGACGAACGAACGTCGCTGGAAAACGAACAGAACATTTTCACGCAGGCGACCGAGCACGGCGAGATCGTGTACAAACAAATCGCCGGATGGGTGGCGCGGCGATGCATTGCGTGGAAGCGGGAGGGCGATGCGGTTTCCCGCGGCGAACGTATAGGGCTGGTGAGATTTGGTTCCAGGATGGACGTGTGGCTTCCTGGAGAGCCGGAGATCGCCGTGAAAGTGGGCCAGAACGTGAAAGGTGGCTCGAGCGTGCTGGCGCGAATGCGGGAAACAGCGAACGTGAGAAGTGGCGGGCCTGGGGATCGCTCCCTTCGAATGAACCAGAAACTGCAGGAAGACCAGGGCTCGTAGTACTCTGTTGCGGAGAAAAGTGAGCGAAATGGCCGAATACGAACAGCAAAGCGCGCCGTTGGTGGAAGAGAAGAAGCGCAGCCGGCGGCTGCGGCGCGGGATATTCCTGTTACCCAGTTTATTCACGGTGGCGAACCTGTTGTGCGGGTACTACGCGTCGATTGCGGCGCTGATCGGGGGACAGGAAAACTTCGACCATGCGGCGAAAGCAATTGGGTTGGCGATATTGTTCGATTCCATGGATGGGCGAATCGCGCGCATGACAGGGACCAACACGGAGTTTGGAGTCCAGTTCGATTCGCTGGCGGATGTGGTCAGCTTCGGCGTGGCACCGGCAATTCTGGCTTATGCCTGGGGATTTCGCAGTAACTTTGCGGCAATCGATGGGAACCATCCGCTTGGCGAGTTTGCGTGGCTGTGCTGCCTGACGTTTTTGATTTGTTCGGCATGGCGGCTGGCACGATTCAATGTGAAGGGGATGGAGCCGGGCGGGAACAAGAATTTTGTTGGAATGCCGACACCGGCCGCGGCGGGAGTTGTGGCGGCGATCGTGCACGCATGCCACTGGTACGGACCGCTGACGGACCGGCAGTGGGCGATAGCGTGGTTCGTATTATTGCCGGGGCTCGGCGGGCTCATGACCAGCACGGTGCGCTATTACAGTTTCAAAGACATTCCGTGGACGAAGAAGCAGCCGTCAATCACGATCGTTCTGCTCTTCCTACTGGTTGGCGTGATCTGGCGATACTCGGAATATGTGCTGGTGATTATCGCGGGAACCTACGCGGTGGCCGGAATCGTGTTGCACGTCGTGCGATTTTTGCGTCATCGACTCGTTGCCAGGACCGCCTGACCGATGTCGCCTGACCGGAACGCACAGCGGATCGTCATTGCCGGAGCATCCTCGTTGTTGGGGAACGAGGTGAAGACGGTTCTGGAAGAGGGCCGGTTTGCCGGATGGGATTTGCGGTTGGTGGACGAGGAATTAGTTGCGGGGACGCTGACTGAGGCGAGCGGGGAAGCAACGCTAATTCAGAAAGTGGAAGAGGACACATTTCACGGGGCGCGTTTCGCGTTTCTGGCCGGGTCCACAGAATTTGCGAAGTCGTGCATGAGCCCCGCGCGAGAGTCCGGCGCGACGATTATTGATTTGTCGCATGCCAGCCTGTCGGACCCCGATGCGGTTCCGTGGTTTCCCAAAATCGAATTGCTGACAGGAAAGAGCATCGCGAAAAATGCGAAAACGTTCAGCGTGTTTTCCGCAGGGGGCACAGCGATTTCGAGCCTGGCGCTGGCATTAAGAAGCGCCGGTTTGCAGCGGTTCGTCGGCGTGATGTTTCAGCCCGTTTCGGAAGCAGGGCGTGCGGGGATTGAGGAACTGGAAACGCAAACGTCGCAGCTCTTGTCGTTCCAGAGCATTGGACAACAGGTTTTCGCAACTCAAGCGGCATTTAACTTGTTGCCGCGCTTCGGCCCCGAGAGCCGCCAGGATCTACGGAGCCACTTGCTGCAGATTCGCGCCGAGGTGAGCGCCGCAATCGGCGATACGGATGACGACGCGAAGATCGGATTGAATCTGATCCATGCTCCGGTATTCTACGGACTTACATTCAGCGTTTGCGCCGACGTGGAAGGAAAGACCGACGGCGCGGCGCTGGCGGAAACTTGCCGGCGGGCCGGCTTCACGCTGGTAGAACCGGCGGATGCGGCGCCGAGCAATGTGAGCGTGGCAGGAGAGAGTGGTGCGTTCCTAAGAATGCCGGAAGGTGATGCGACGCGGGAAGGTTCGTGGTGGTTTTGGGGTGCGGCGGATAATTTGCGATTGCCGGCAAGCAGCGCGGTGAAGCTGGCGGAGTGGCTGGAAGGCTGAGAATGGGGAAGCGCATAACGTCGGCGGTAGTGATGGCGATATGCCTTGCGGGTTGCGGATACCACGTGGCAGGTCACTCCGACATGCTGCCAAAGACAATCCACGTGATTGCCGTGCCGACGATGGAAAACAAGACACACACATTCAAGATCGAGCAGCAGTTGACGGCGGCAACGATCCACGAGTTCCTGGCGAAAACGACTTACAAGATTGTGTCCGATGAGGATGGCGGAGACGCCGTGCTCACGGGGAAAGTGTTGGGTATGGAAGTAGTACCATTGCTATTTCAGAGTACGCCGAATCAACCCACGGGATCGCAGACGCAGGCACAAGCGACGGCAATGATGGTGACGATGCGGTGTGAGGTCACGCTGCGCGAACGAGACAACGACAAAGTGCTGTACCACACCGATAATTTCGTCTTCCGGAACGAATACCAGCTGGCGAGCGCGCAAACCACGAGTTCCGGCAGTGGCGGGCCGACGTTCACGAAGGCGCAGGTGGAGAGCTTTTTCCAGGAAGGGCAGCCGGCGCTCGAGAGGATGTCGAAGGACTTTGCGTCGCGGCTGGTTTCTGCAGTGACGGAGAATTATTGATGGCTCGCGTGAGCGCCCAAGAATTCCGGGAAAAACTGGGAAAGGGAAAGGCGCTGGCGGCAATCTTGTTGCTGGGCGATGAGGCGTATCTGCGGGATAGTTGCCGGGCGGCTTTGATCGAGAAGTTTGTGCCGGAGGCGGCGCGCACCTGGGCGGTTTCGCGCTTCTCGGCCGACCGCGGGGAAGCGCAGGCGGCCATAGACCAATGCCAGACGCTGCCGATGCTTTCAAGCAAGCAAGTGGTGTTTTTGGAAGAGGTCGAGGCGATCGAAAAGCTGGGTGAAAAGGCGCGCGATGAAGTCGTGAAGGGAATTGTGGCTTATCTGGAAAATCCGGCACCCTTCACCGTGTTGGTGATGGAGGCCGAAAAGCTCGATATGCGCATGATGTTGGGGAAGCGGCTAGCTGAATCGGCGCTGGTAGTGGAAGTGGGATTGGGCGAACGGGTGGAAGACCGCGTCGGCGCGGCAGCAGTGTTGGCGAAAACGCTGGCGCGGGAACAGGGCGTGGAATTCGAAAAGGGTGCAGCGGAGGATCTGGCGGAGTTGGTCAACGGCGACCTGATGAGGCTAAAGACGGAGGTCGACAAAATGGCGACCTTCAGCGCTAACCACAAAACGATACGGCGCGAAGATGTTGCCGCGCTGGTCATTTCGGAAAAATCGACGACGATCTGGGAAGTGGCAGATTTGCTGGCCTCGCGGCAGCCCCGCAAAGCACTAGAGTTTATCGACCGGCTACTGAGGGAAGGCGAAGAACCAGTCATGATGGTGGGCGGGATGGCGTGGATGTACCGGAAGCTGGTGGAAGCGAGCGAAGTGCGCGGCGTGACAAACGGATGGCAGGCAGCTAAGGCGTTGGGCATGCGTCCGGAGCAGGCGGAACTGGCGATCCAAAGTGCGCGCAAGATTCCGAAAGAGCGGCTACTGGACGGGTTGAAGGCGCTGCAGGAAGCGGATAGCCGGTTGAAGGGTGGGGCGCAGGATGTGCGGGCGGTGATGGAGTTTCTGGTGTGGCGGCTGAGCGGCGAGCGGGCGGCCGCGGCGCGGTAAGGCCAACAAAAAAGAAAACGGGCAATCCCGAATTGCGGAACTGCCCATTTCAATCCCTAAAAACTGCGATTACTTTGCGGCTTTAGCCTTGAGGCCGTTGTAGGCTATGTGCAGGCGAGACTTGTAGCGGTTCGCGGTATTCTCGTGCAGCACGCCCTTGGTGATGGCCTGGTCGATGGCGGACAGCGTGGGCTGCAGGAGATTGGAGGCGGCAGTGGCGTCACCGGCGGAAATCGCGGTGCGGAGGCGCTTGATTGCCGAACGAACCCGCGTGCGGTTGGCGCGATTGACTTCGGCACGTTGACGAGATTGCGCCGCGCGCTTCAGAACCGACTTCTTCTTTTTCTTAACTTTGGTAGCCTGACCTTGGGCCATCTATTGCTCCTTATTTATATAGGTGAAGTTATTAGTTTGAGGCGTGGGAGTAGACTTTGTCAAACGAGGTAAAACCGGTTTCGCGCGTGCCGGTGACCGGAAACACGTCAACGAACACGCTTGCGGCGGGCGCGCCGTCGAGCGCTGCGGTGAACCAACTAACGCTGCTGATTAATTCGCGAAACCCCATCATCACGGTGGAAACCGGCGAAGAGCAAAGGTTTCAGGCGGTGCTGGAGCGCGTGGCGTCGCAGCTGGACGTGCCGCTCTATGTGTGGAGTGTGACGACGGGACTGGGCCGGGCCGGCGGCGCGGCGTTGTACAACTCCGACCAGCCGGAACAAGCACTGACGAATATCGGAACGGTGCAGGGCAACGGTATTTTTCTGTTGAAGGACTTTGCGCGCTACTGCGACAACGACCGCATCAGCCGGAGATTGCGGGACCTGGCGGACGGTTGCCGGACGGCGCGGCGCTCCATCGTGATTTTGGGGGCGTCGCTGGCGCTGCCCGCGGAACTGAGCGCAGATGCGGTGCCGTATCAGCTGGGATTGCCATCGGCCGAAGAGTTGGTGGGAGGCGTCAGGCGAACGCTCGCGGAACTCACGGGGCAAGGCGTAGCAAATAGCCTGGATGTGGCGGCAATTGGTCAATTAGCGAAGAATCTAGCGGGGTTGTCGGAAGACGAGTCGTTGCGGGTGCTGCGGCAGTGCGTGTTGACACGGGGCAAAGCCGATGCGGGACTGCTGGACGATGTGCTGGAAGCGAAGCGGCAAGCACTGCACACGGACGGATTGCTGGAGACGGTAAAGAGGGAAGCGTCCTTCGGCGACGTGGCGGGTTTGCATCGTCTGCGGGACTGGATTGCGAAACGGAAAAGCGCGCTTACACCCGAAGGGCAGCGGTTTGGGCTGGTGCCGCCGAAAGGGATTCTGATCACCGGGGTGCAGGGTTGCGGGAAGAGCCTGGCGGCCCGCGCGGTGGCCGGAGAGTGGGGATACGAACTGGCGCGACTGGACGCGGGCGCACTGTACGACAAGTATGTCGGGGAAAGCGAAAAGCGGCTGAGAAAGGCGCTGGATCTGGCGCAAAAATTGGCCCCGGTGGTGTTGTGGGTCGATGAGATCGAGAAAGCGTTTGCTTCGGCGGGCTCGAGTGGGGATGCCGATGCGGGACTGTCGCAACGGCTGCTGGCAACCTTGCTGACGTGGATGCAGGACCGCGAGAGCGGAGTTTTTCTGGCGGCGACCTCGAATAACATAACGATTTTGCCGCCGGAGATGCTGAGAAAGGGCCGATTCGACGAGATTTTCTTCGTGGACCTGCCGGATCCGGCCACGCGCGCGGTTTTGTTCACCCTGCACCTGAAGAAGCGCGGGCGAGATGGCAGCGGGTTCGACGTGGCGAAGCTGGCGGCGGCGAGCGGGGGATTTTCGGGCGCGGAAATTGAACAGGCGATTGCCGCGGGGCTTTATACGGCGTTCAGCAAGAAGCAGCAGCTTTCGACGGAAATCGTGCTCGGTGAGATTCAGTCGACCCAGCCACTCAGTGTGACGCGCGCCGAAGAGATAACGGCGATTCGGGAGTGGGCCAAGAGCCGGGCCGTGCCGGCGGACTAACAGAGCGACAACTGGATGTCAGGCTCCCGAAAAAGGGGAAGGCCCGGCGTGAGGGAGCGCCGGGCCTTTTTGCTGCTGCCGCGCCTACTTACTGCGATCTTCGAACGCAAAGGAGAAGTCAAAGACGATCCCGCCAGCGGGAACGCGGAGAGACAACTCGCGGGCGCGGTCGTCGCGGGCAAACCACATGATGCCGGCGTTGTTCTGTTGCGGCTTGAGGAGCAAGGGCTTCAAGGCAATGCTTTCGATATCGACCGATTCGGTACGTTCGAATGCGCCCGGGCGCGCGGAGGCCAGCGTCATGTGCGGGTTCATGAAATCGCTGGTTGGGGACGAGCGATGGGCCAGCCGATCGGCGCTGGATTTTGAGGAATTGTGAGAGACGGCGCTGGGTGAAGGAATCGCGTCGGCCAAGGTCCAGAGCACCCGGTGGGTGGAGGTGCGCGCAATCTTCTCGACATCGGTGGCGGGAAGAGCGCGTAACAACGGCTCCAGTTCGTCCAGGGTAATGATGCCGGGCTGCACATCAATAACGGAAGTGGTTTGGTTCGAAATCGCCACATTGGCGCGATATTTCCAGCCGCTGTCCTGCAGAGAAACCTGCACGGTAATGCCATTCGCGGTGATGGATTCCACATGGCGGCCGTGGCTCAGGAATTCATCGCAACCCGGCGCACCGGCGTGCCAGCGTACCACGCCGTTGACAGGCGTAGCGACGGCTGGAGTGAGCGGAGCTTCGGATGCGGGAGTCTCGGCACGCGGTGCGAGATACATCAGGGCAACAAAGCCCTCTTTACCGTCACCGGTGCGAACCTGGGCGGTGTAGCCTTCCGTATCGGAGAGCACGGCGACGCTGGAGCCGCACTTGAGAGTTCCGACGAGCTGTAGCGGCAGAGACTGCTCGGCATCAGAAGTCATAGGAACGCCGGTGATTCCCGGGCACTTCACGACAGCCCTGTTCACGGCGGATGGTGCCACGCTGCTGCCGTTTTCTTCCGCCGCAACGGCTGGCAGAGCGGCGAGCAAAAAGGCGAAAGCGAAGAGCAGCGGTCTAGAAGATGAGAACATTTGGTGCCTCCCTCAGAGCCCTATCTAAGAATTACAGTTTGCTAACGAAGCCAATTTTTGCGGATGCAAGTTCCATCGTCTATAGCTCGGGCGTACCAGAGTACAGGTAATTCGCGCGATACTGGCCTTCGCGCAAAAAATGCGGGAACAAGTACAGGTGGAGCAAGGCACGAATCAGCGATGGCGTGGCAGCGAAGCGGCGTGGCGGGCAACGCGCGTGTTACAGGGGTATAACTGTTACAGGGGTATAACTTGACCGGTGACCGTGTGTGCGCTAGCTTGAAGGTAGTTTCTTCGGTTTGATGCGCGAGAGCGGCAGATTTGCAGGAGGAATTCTATCGGCCACCCGTATCGGACACCATCTGAAGCTTCCAACTGGATGAAGCGAACTGTACACATAACCGGAAAACTGGAACCCTTCTTCGGAACTCTCGACGAAAACATACGAATGCTGGAAGATGCGTTGCGTGTGCGGACGCATTTGAACGACTCGCGGCTGACCATCGAAGGCGAGCAAGAGGCGGTGGACCAAGCCGTGCGGATCGTGGAGGAGTACAACCATGTAACGCGGCACGGCAGGACGCTTTCCAGCGCCGAGGTGAAAGCACTGCTGCGGGTGGCGACCGAGGAGCCGCAAGAGTCTCCGCGGGGAATGTTCGAACATGGGCGTACGCGGTCATTCGGGAAGAAGTCCGTCACGCCGAAAAACGCCAGCCAACGGCGGTACATGGAAGAGATCGAAACGCATGACATGACGTTTGGCATCGGGCCGGGAGGAACGGGAAAGACGTACATTGCCGTGGCGATGGCGGTGAGCGCGCTGCTGACCAAGCAGATGAACCGCATCATCCTGGCGCGGCCGGCGGTAGAGGCGGGGGAACGGCTGGGATTTTTGCCGGGAACGCTGCAACAGAAGATCGACCCGTACATGCGGCCTCTTTACGACGCGCTGTACGACATGCTGGACGCGGATAAGCTGGAGCGGTTCCTGGAGAAGGGCATCATCGAAGTG
>Ga0335077_10000998_pt1 | contig 32941 bp, 29 predicted proteins | sample Lox_Sample_31_FD_207151 | JGI IMG/M metagenome (GOLD analysis project Ga0335077, IMG submission 207151) | Soil microbial communities from Loxahatchee National Wildlife Refuge, Florida, United States - Lox_Sample_3.1 | ecosystem: Environmental > Terrestrial > Soil > Wetlands | place: USA... | reverse complement strand
GAACTGTTGAACCGCCGCTATCGAACAATCCATTTGCTTCTTCATGCTGCCGCTGGCGTCGAAAACGAACCCGACCGATACCGGACCGTCCTCCGTGTGGACGCTGAGAATCGTCTGCTCGATGTTGTCTTCGAAAAGCCGAAAAGAGCTCCGTGAAAGATCAGTCACGGGGCGGTCAGTCAAATCCGTCACTCTCACCGGAACCAAGACCATGCTGACATCGACCTTCAGTGTGGCGCGACTGGTAGTGGTACTTAGGAGAGAATTTCGCGGAGTGATACTGACATTTGGCCCGTCTGCAGCCAGAAGACTAACGGCCCATGTCGCAACCGCGAAGAGCGCGATGAGCCCGGCAGGTCTCAATTTGAACTGTCTGTTTCTCTTTGAGGTATTCATGCTGATGCTCCGGATTCCTGATGTAAGGAGCAACTCGATGACCGAGCCAGGTCCGTTCGTTGTGCAGGTCACATCGGCGACCGCGCTATCGCGGAGGATATGATCAAGCGGCGACGAAATCTGCGATGGCCGTTCGCGAAGCGGCTACAGGCTCTCAGAGACTAATCATCAACGCTGCCCGTCGTGCCCTGAAAACCGTTCTTTGCCTGCTTCAGCACCCAGCGAAAAATACGGCCGGCATCATAGCAGTAGGCGAGAGTGTGGTTCAAAGTAGAGAAACAGTGTGCCTGGCATTCGCGCTTCAGCTCGCATAGTTGCTTCGAATCGAAGTTCGGGTTGCCCGTCATGCCCCAGTCACACGTTGCCGAATAGAGCGGGAAGCAGGGCGCCAGTGAACCGTCAGTTCGGATGATTAGGGAGTTCTGCCCGGCACGGCAGTTCCATTCCTGGAGTCGCCCTCGCATGAACGCCCCCATTTCTTCGAGCCGCTTGACAGAGTTGACCATCTTGTAACCCGAACGGTTTTTCTCAATCAGCCAGTTGATGGTTTCATCGATTCGCGGCCAGTCTTCTCGTGTAATGAATGTGCTGTTTCCGTCCGCGTATTTGAAGTGCCCATGCTCCATCATCGGCGATTCATTGATGTGGTAATCGGTGGCGATGCCAACGTCGTGAGCAATTTCCGTCAACTGCTTTACGTCATCAAGGTTGATCCGCGTGATGTTAATGTTGAAAAAGACGCTGTAGCCGTACACGTACTGCTTCTTGATGAGATAGTCAAAGTAGGGCCGAATCGGCACCAAAGCTTTGGGTAGTTCAGGCCGATCTTCGACGGAGTCGACGGCCAGATTGATAGTGGCCACGCCTGCGTCGCCCAGCCGATCAATGACATCGGGACGCATGAGCCGGCCGTTTGTGGGGACGTAAACCCAGAATCCCTTCTTCGCAGCGTAGTACACCACTTTGTGTGCGAAGTGGGGCCGAAGTAAGACTTCGCCGCCCATCAGAGCTAAAACGCGGCAGCCGGTTTCATGCAGCCAATTAATGGCCCGAAGCGCTGTATCTTCGGTCATCCCCTTCACACGGTTGTCGAATGCCCAGCAGTACTGGCAGGCCAGATTGCATTTGAATTCGGTGAACAGGTAGGCGACGATGGGATGAAACTCGCCGGCCAATAGCCGGGACCGCAGGTAGGGCACCAGCCAGCCTCGCATCGCCCGATGGATTATTGGAACGCTGACCCGTGGGCGATAAGGGTTCCCATTCTTTGGGAGGTACTTTGGATCGGGTTCGATATCGCCGAGCTTTTCCGGGAACTGAGGCCAAACTGGCTCAGGCAGCATGAGTCTAACTGCTGGCTGAACTGATGGCCGTTCGACCGAAGCTGTCGTCAGCACCTGATGTACGGCTGGTGTCAATCTGTAGTGAGTAGGCTTCTCCTCATCGATTTGCGTCAGTTCGTTGCGCATCCTTTTTCTCCGGATGTGGCTTATGCACGTGATACGCCAGTAGATATGTTCCAAAGCTCCGTGCGAATCTGATCGTTTAGGATTGCAACGCCCGAATATCGTCAACTGCCGATAGCAGTTGCCACGTTTTTCGACATTCGGCCGATTCTGGGACTTGTCCGCGGAATCCGTACAAATGGTCATTCACTTGCGGGAGGGTCCTTGTTTTCCAGCCAAAGAGTGTGTCCGCCACCGAGTGAGTCCGGGCGGCAACAAGTACTTGTGTTCCAATCGTTCGCCGTTGGCAGACGAGAGGGTGATCGCACCATGTATTCATCTGCGCAATACAAGAGTGCGCCAGAAAACCCGTTCTTGGAGCAGGATCGCCAGAACGTCACGATCCTGTTCGGAACGCTGACGCCGAAACATGAAGCCTTCATTCGGGCGGTGTTCCGGGGGGCCGGATATCGATGTGAGAACCTGCCGCTGCCAACGCGCCGGATGCACGACACCGGCAAGGAATTCTGCAATAACGGACTCTGCAATCCCACCTACTTCACCGCCGGCGCATTGATCGAATACCTCAGAGAACAAGTTCGCGCTGGAATCAACCCCGAAGAGGCGGTGCGCCGATACGTGTACTTCACGGCGGGGGGCTGCGGGCCATGCCGGTTCGGGATGTATGAAGGCGAATACCGGCAGGCTTTGGCCAATGCCGGATTCAAAGGATTTCGGATAATCACGTTTCAGAGCACACGGGCAATTCAGGATGGGTCGAGGCAGCCCGGGTTGCGCTACACCCTCGACTTCGGGATTGGAATGTTCAACGCGCTGAATCTCGGGGACACGCTTTACGACCTGGCTTACCAGATTCGGCCTTATGAAATGAATCCGGGCGAAACGGACCGCGTCATGTCCGAATGCGTGGAAGAGGCAGCGAGGTTTCTGGAGACTCGGCGGCATTTCGAGCTAATGGAGCGCGTGCCGCCCTGGATGTCCCGCGTGTTGGTGCGTGCTCCGGCGGTGAAGAAGTGGGCATCGGTGGCGGCTAAGGTGCGCCAGCACTTGTACGGCACGGACTACCTTGCATTGCTGGAGCGTATTCGCGAACGCCTGAACACCGTTGAAGTGGATCGCACGCGGGTGAAGCCTGTGGTGAAGATCACCGGCGAATTCTTTTCGGCGCTCACGGAGGGCGATACCAACTACAACCTATTCGCCTTTCTGGAGCGGGAAGGCGCGGAAGTCTGGGTGGAGTCAATCGTCGGCCTGATTCAATACTGGCTTTACCAGGCGCGGCTACACAACCGGCGGCGACGGGGTCTTAAGAACGAGACGGAGTTCCGGAAGAAGGACCTGTTATTTCGCGCTTGCACGTGGTACTGGTCGCACCAATACGATCGGTTGCGTACCGCGTTCGGCGGCTTGGCTCATTCGCTGCCATCACAACGTGAACTGAGCTTGTTGGCCGCGCCGTGGTACGACCCGCTGACGCGGGGTGGGGAAGGGCACCTGGAAGTCGCCAAGGCGCTTTACTATTCTCAGCGCCGGAAATGCCATCTCGTTTTGAGCATCAAGCCGTTCGGCTGCATGCCGTCTACGCAGTCAGATGGCGTTATGGCCGGCGTTTGCACACAGAATCCCGACCTCCTTTTCCTTCCGGTCGAGACATCCGCGGAAGGTGAAGTCCACGCAATGAGCCGCGTGCAGATGGCACTCGGCGATGCCCGGCGGCGAGCGCGCGCCGAAGTCGAAGTCGTTCTGGAGAGGTACGGAGTGGAACTTGAAGAGATTCGCGACTATGTGACGCAGCACCGGGAGTTACGGCGCCCGTTCTTTTCCTGGCACCATCGGCCTGGCCTGGCTGGCACCGCCGCGAGCTTCGTCGCGCACGTGGCGGAACGGCTGCGGAGAGAATATGGCCGCTAGATCACTCGTCATTGGCCTGGATATCGGATCCACGACGGTCAAAGCGGTTGTGATGCCAGCCGTGGAAAACCGCATCATCTGGCAAGACTATCGACGGCACGAAACGGAGCAGGGCCGGACCACACTGGAGTTCTTGAAGAGCATCCGAAGAGATGTCGGCCTTGCGGGACGCACAGTCCGCCTGTGCCTGACGGGATCGGGGGCGAGCGAGATCGCTCGCATTGCCGGGGGGCGGTTCGTGCAGGAGGTGAATGCGGTTTCCCTGGCCATTGAGGCTCGCAATCCTGACGCCCGCTCTGCCATCGAATTAGGCGGGCAGGACGCGAAAATCCTGTTCTTCGATACAGAGCCCGCAGGCAGGGGACGGAAGCGCGCGGCGAGCATGAATGATAAGTGCGCCGGCGGCACCGGGGCGTTCATTGACAAACTCAGCGCCAAGTTGTCCATCCCGCGCGAGCGCCTGTGCTGGCAGAAGTACCGCGGATATTCCTTGCATCATGTGGCTGGGAAATGCGGCGTATTCGCTGAGACCGACATCAACGGCCTGCAGAAACAAGGCGTCCCCGCCGAGGAACTGATGGCTTCTCTGTTCGAGGCGATCGTGATTCAGAATCTTACGGTACTCACTCGTGGGCGTGTGTTGTGCCCTAAAGTGCTGCTACTTGGCGGCCCGAACACTTTTCTGCGAGGTCTGCGCGAGGCGTGGCAGGAGCACCTTCCCCGCCTGTGGCAGGAGCGCGGAGTCACGGTGCCGGCGGAGGCGAGAATTGAGGAACTGGTCTTCGCACCGGAAAATTCCGAGTACTACGGGGCGATCGGCGCCGTTGAATTCGCTCGCGAGCAGGGGGAGGAAATCGCGGCCTGGGCGGGGCCCGAAAGCCTGGAGAGGTGGCTCGATGGCGCTGAGCGAGCTGAGGGCCGAGGCCGTTCCGGTGTGGTGGGATTGCGCGGTTCGGATACGGAACTCGAGAGGTTTCTCGAACAGTACCGGCGTCCGCTCTGGGCCCCGCCGAGGCTCTCGGGGCGGGTCCGCACCTTTCTCGGCGTGGACGGCGGCTCGACTTCTACCAAGGCAGTGCTCATCGATGAGAACGGCGCTGTATTGATGAAGGCATATCGACTCTCCGGGGGCAATCCCATCCGCGACACCATCGAAATTGCGGGTGACCTGGAAGAGCAAGCGCGACGGCAGGGCGCTGAACTGGAGATCCTGGGTGCTGTCACTACCGGATACGCGAAGCATATGCTGGCGCGCGTGATTCAGGCTGACGCTGAGTTGGTTGAGACTGTGGCGCACGCGCGGTCGGGGCTTGCCCTGAAACCAGACGTAGACGTTATCGTCGACGTCGGCGGCCAAGACATCAAGTTAATCGTCCTGAAGAATGGCAAGGTGAGAGATTTCATGCTGAACACGCAGTGTTCAGCAGGTAATGGCTATTTCCTGCAAGCGACGGCGCGATCGTTCGGGGTTTCTGCGGACGATTATGCCCAGTATGCTTTTCACGCGGAACGTATGCCGGAGTTTAGCTACGGCTGTGCTGTATTTCTCCAAGGTGACATCGTCAACTTTCAGCGGCAGGGCTGGGCATCGGACCAGATTCTCGCCGGCCTGGCCGCCGTCCTCCCGAAGAATATCTGGTTGTATGTGGCGAAGGTGTCTAATCTGGCCGCTCTTGGCCGCCGCTTCCTGCTCCAGGGCGGAACCCAAAAGAATCTCGCGGCGGTGAAAGCGCAAGTGGATTATCTGCGCTCTCGAATGCATGAATTCGGCTTGGAACCCGAGGTGGTGGTCCATGAACATTGCGCCGAAGCTGGCGCAATCGGAGCAGCGCTCGAGGCTGTGCGGCTGTATCGAGAAGGGCATGTGACCCGGTTTCCCGGACTCGGTCAACTGCGGCGTCTCCGTTTCGAAACGACAACCGGCGAAGCGACGCGATGCACCTACTGCGCTAACCACTGCCTACGGACGTTCATTGACTACGAAACCTCTGGCCGCCGCGAGAGGGTTATTCTCGGGTCCTGCGAGAAAGGCTCGGCCCAGAACACTGGCGAACTGCGCGAAACCGTGCAGCGGCTCCGCGCCGTTAAAGACGCGAATCCGAATCTCATTGAGATTGCAGCGCGAACGGTTACGCTTTCGCAACGGCCGCCAGTCGTAGCTGATCCGCCGCGACGTCTGCCCCTGACCCCGCGCCAGGCCGCACGCAATCGTCTGCTGGCCGCGCGGGGGAAATTGCGCGTTGGCATCGCACGGGTTTTCAATCAATACCTTTATGGTCCATTCTTCTCGGCCTACTTGGAGAGCTTGGGGGTCACCGCCCAGAATATTGTCTGGTCTGATGTCACGAGCGAAAAGCTCTATAGGGAGGGCGCGAAAAGAGGGGCGATAGATCCTTGCTACCCGTCTAAAGTGGCGGTCGCTCACGTTCACAATCTGATCTTCAAACACCACGATCGAGAACCGCTCCAGGCCATCTTCATGCCGCAATTCGACATTCTAGGGACTTCTCTCGAAAAGTGCGAGGCTAGCAATGCATGCCCGACGGCGGCTGCGACGCCACTCGCCGTCGCGGCGGCCTTCCTCACCGGAACGGACACGTTCGCGACGGAGCATATAGCGTATCTCCACCCGCTGCTTAATTTCGGAGAAAGTCCGTTATTGACCCGTCAGATGTATGAGTGCTGGGATCCGTTGCTCGGCCTGACCCGGGACGAGCATGCGCGGGCCATCGAGATCGCGCTCGAAATGCAGCAACGGTGGCTTGAGGCCCTCCGTGAACAGGGCCGCGCGGTTCTCGATCGGCTCGAAGCGGAGGATCGTATCGGCATTGTAATGCTCGGACGTCCCTACCAGCACGATCCTGGTCTGAATCACGGGATTTTCGAGGAGTTTCAGAAGCTGGGATACCCGGTTTTGTCGCAAACCTCGCTGCCCATGGATCCCTACACACTTGAAGTGGTGTTCGGCTCCGATCATCCACTGGACATCGAAGACGTATGGAAGCACAGTTTCTCGGCTAGTACGTCACAAAAGGTTTGGGCAGCGAAGTTCGTCGCACGGCATCCCAATTTGATTGGGATTGAGGTGTCGAATTTCAAGTGCGGTCATGACGCGCCCGCATATCAACTCATACAGGCTCTATTGGAGGCTGCCGGAAAACCATATTTTGCTTTCCGCGATCTCGATGAAAACAAACCAGCAGCCTCGATGTGCATTCGTATCGAGACGATCGATTATTATCTTCGCCAAATCAGGAGAGGAACGTCGTTCAACGAAATGCCAGCGCACTTCGCCAAGCGAACTGCAAGCGAACCATGATCCTAGTTGTCGGTTTGGCGCCTCAAACAGGCGGAAGACATGAGTGCACGGCGCCGGGTACAGCCTGCCACCGAGGCCTGAACATACTGCGCCCGACGAAGCACCGCAGTTGTTGACGCGCACGGTGCATCCGTACTTTGACGGTGTTCACGCACAAGCCGAGGTGTCTGGCGATCTCAGCATCACTCAATTCAGCAACTTCCCTAAGCAACCAAACCTCGCGATAGTGCGGTGAGACTCGTCGCAGTGAACGATACCATGCCCTCTCAATTTCCTTTCCGATGCAGATCTGCTCGGGTGTATCGGTCACGGCTGCCCAAAGATGCAAGTGGTGGTTGATCGTCGAAATTTCGCACAAACCGACCACCTCCATGCGTCGCTTGCGATGAAGGCGCCTGCCTTCGTTCCAAGTTATGCTGAACAACCACGCGGAGAAAGGTGCCTCGCGGCGGTAATCGCGATGATGTTGGAATGCCTTTAAGAATGCTTCCTGAACCACCTCTTCAGCGTCGGCGGGATTCCTTACCAGGTGACGGGCCAATTTCAGGACACGCGGATAGAGCTCACTTATCTGTTCAGCGCGAAACTCGGGATCTCCCTCACCCTGGCTTTTCAATTCGGCAGCCATAACAATCCCCCTTTGTGTGCTGCTGCGTCATCATCCCTCGAGGAGCAGTCCGCCGAGGATAGTCAGAAAAGGTTTTGCGGTTACCCGGCTGCTCTCACTACCTTTAGACCTGCGCGACGGGTATCTTCGCTGCCGTCTGCGTGCGCTGCTACCGCAGGCTCCGCTCGGTCCGATGCTGCGTCTCTAGCGTAGTCTTGGCTGTGCTCTTCGTAGCTGCGCTTGTCGTCATCCGTCTCGTAGATGACCCACTCCGTGGGGAATTCCATTTCCGACTTCCGCGCCATTTGTCACCTCCTCTGATTCGCGATGCTTTTCTTCAATTCTGCTTCGGCGCGAAACCAGTCCTCTTCGGCCGAGCCGCCAGAAAAACCCCGGGCCTCCCAATACGAATACGCCAGCCGGGCGATTTCCTCGCGGTCAATGACCGGCTCGACAGCATCGGATTGCATGCCAGGCGCGGGTTCACCTGATGCTTGTTCCTGGGCCGTGGGTTGTGAGTCCACGCTTGCCGCCTGTTTGCGCCTTGCAACCCATGCGGTTCCCATGTGATATCCTCCATCCTCTAATAATCAGTGCCGGCAGCCAGGGCTCTCCCGGTGGCCGGGTACCACTGTTCCGCCAACTTCGGCGGTTTTCGGCGCACCTCCGCACGTGCCGATTCGCGCTGCCAGAAATCCCACGCCATCGGAAGTACTCGAAGCACTTCCTTCGGTTCAAAGGGCGTTGCGACCAGATCGTAGCCGCCGAGGTTCAGCACCTCGGCCCACAGAGCCTCATCTGCCAGTCGATCAGCGACGATCAATTGTGGGGGATTAGGTATTCTGTGGATTACATTTAAAACATCTTTCCAGCCATGGCCGTCTGCAAAGCGGCCTCCGCAAAGTACAACGCCAAATGAAAAAGACCGCAATGCAGCCTGGGCTTCTGCGAAGGTCCGTGCGAAGTGCAGCGACCAGTCGGCACTACAGAGTATTTGTTCAAGCGACTCGCCCTCCGCTGGGGAAGCGAAGGTCACCAATACGTTCCGGGCCTCTATTGTTTCTTCGTTCACCTTTCGGTCCTCATCCGCTGTCTAGCCTCCGAACGCTGCACGGCACAATCGGCGGTACCCTAACGACACCTCAACATCCATTTCTCATTGTGTTAAGTGGCATCCCCCGGAGAGATCAAGCCCGATAGGCAGGGCCGAGAAAAAGGATCTACCTGTAGCTTAAAAGAATCTTAAGCCATGTGGTGCTCGTAAAACTACGGGTTTTCTGTTTGGATTGCGTGTCGGGAACGCTTGGTGATGGCGCACCATCGTGCATCCACACGGCGGGTTTACATCGGCACTATTCCGCTCTTCAACGCGTACTGTACCAACTCGGCAGTGGTGCGCAGCGCAAGCTCCTTCATGATGCAGTACCTGTGGAACTCGATCGTTCTCCGGGACAGATGCAGAACCTCGGCCATTTCCTTGCTGCTTCGCCCTTCTACGATCAACTGGAGCACTTCCCGCTGCCGCGACGTGAGCTTGAATCGAACCTCATCCCGCCGTCCTGGCCGCTCCATCTGTGCCTGGACAAGAGCTTTGTTGATCGACGGCGTCACGTATGACCGCCCGCTGAGCACCGCCCGCGCTGCCTCGCGGATTTCGGCACCTGCCGAGCTTTTTAGAACATATGCCGAGCCGCCGGCGCGAAGCGCCTCGGCCGCATAGGTCACGTCGGGATGCATGGTGAGGATGATAATTTTCACTTTCCGGTCAAACTTCCGGATCTGCCGGGCGGCCTCGATGCCGTTGAGTAGGGGCATAGAGATGTCGGCGATGATCAGGTCAGGACGCAGGCTTTCGACGGCGGCAACCAGGGCGCGTCCATCCTGCACTTCATCTACGATCTCGAAGCCGGGCTCCAAAACGCGGCGTAAGCCCTCGATGACAATCGCGTGGTCGTCGGCCAATATCACACGAGGAGGATTCATGCTTCTTTACCCCAAGGGAACCCGAACCGCCACGCGCGTTCCCCCTCCGGGCTCAGACTGTATGGAAAAAGTGCCACCCACCAGCCGGACGCGCTCATCCATGCTGACCAGCCCCAGACCTCCCTTACCTCGAACGGCATCGAGCTCAAACCCCTCGCCGACGTCTTCAATCACCAGTGCAATCTTTCCGCGGCTGCCGGTGAGGTCGACACGTACTGCGGTGCCGCCAGCGTGTTTGACAATATTCCGCAAGCTCTCCTGGGCCACGCGGTACAGACACAGCGAAATATCTTCGGCAAGCGGCTCCTCGACGTTCTGAGCCGTGAATTTCACCGCGATGCCATGCTGCTCGGAGAACGCCAGGCATTCACTCTTGAGGGCCGCGACCAACCCGAGGTCGTCGAGGATAGCGGGGTGGAGTTGGCGGGAGACCTGGTGGATGTCTTCGGCTAAGGCGCCGATCTGCTTAGCGATTTGACGCAAGCGTTTACCACGGGCTTCGGCGGATTCGGAGGGGTGCTGCTCGATCGCAGTGATCTCCAGTCCCAAAACGGCTAGCTTCTGGCTGAAGACGTCGTGAAGCTCGCGGGCCAGGTGTTTGCTGCTCATCTCCTGGGCAGTAATGAGCTTGGCCGTTAGTGCCCGGAGTTGGGCCTCACTTTGTTTGCGTTCGCTAATATCCGAGATAAAACAAACGGCGAGCGTGTCGCCCGTCGTTTCCATATGGCTCAAGCTCACCTCGACCGGAAACTCCACGCCATCCTTCCGGCAGCCCACCAAATCCAGGCCGGCTCCCATGGGACGCGTGCGTGGCGCGGAAAAGAACCCGGCGAGATGCCCATCGTGAAGGTCCCGAAACCGTTCTGGCATGAGCATTGCCAAGGGCTGCCCCAGCACCTCATCCCGGCTGTAACCAAACATCGCCTCGGTCATACTATTAGCCACGCGGATCGTGCCGCTGCGATCCACGGCCAGAATACTCTGAGTAGCGGACTCCAGCAACGCCCGGTTGGCAGCCTCACTCTCCTCGATCACTCGTCTCGCCTCGGCCGCTTCGGTGACGTCTTTGATGGCAAGCAGAATCATCCCCGTGCCCACTCCCGCGCGGTACATTTGCCTCGCATTGAGCACCATGTGCCGACGACCTAGAGCCGGGAAGTTATGCTCCACCGCGAAATTCTCGATTCTGGTGTCTTCCGGCAGCAGATCTGTGAGCAATTGACGCAGCCGTGGAATGTTCCATTGACCGCCCCCCAGCTCGAATAGTGGCTTGCCCACCGTCTCTCCAGGTGATGTGCAAAACGCCTGGTAGAAGCCGGCGTTCGCGGCAAGCACGCGTGTTTCGCCATCCAGAACCAGCAGGGCCTCCGAAATGGTTTCCACAATCGCTTCAGCGTAGTCACGCGCCTGCTGGACCTGTTCCAGGCTGCGCTTGACGAGATCGATGTCCAGCAACGCCATCAGAACGCCGTCAATCTTGTTGTCCGCAGTCCTGTATGGGCGCATGCGCAGCGAATACCAATGACCATTGCGGTCTTGAACTTCACGATCCACGTCGCGGAGGTGATCGAGCACTTCCGAAAAAGACTGGTCCCAATCGGTAACAATCAGGTTAGACGCAATTTGGGCGATCGGCCGCCCGATATCAGTAGGAATCAGGTTCCAGATCTTCTCTGCGGCCGGCGTGAAACGCCGGATTCGCAAGGCGTTATCCAGAATGACGACTGGAATGTTGACTCCCACGAGCAGATTGCTGAGATCATTCGTCAACTGGCCCAACTCATCGTTGCGATTCTGGAGTTCCTCATTGAGCGTGGTTAGCTCTTCGTTCGAGGACTGCAGCTCTTGCTTGGCGGTTTCCAGTTCTTCGTTAATGCTCCGAAGCTGTTCCTTAGCCAAGAGAGCCTGTGGTGTAGCAGCCCTCAGCCTGTCGCTGGTTGGCCTCTCAAGCCGTGGAGTGGCAACCGCCCTACGGAAAAAGATGTTGTGCTTCGGGGCCGCCGGGGCGAAAAGACTGGTGCATGAGCCTAGAGAATCCGACTTTCCCAGATACAAACAGCCTCCCAGCCGGAGAGCATAGTGAAAGTCCTCAATCGTCCTTTGTTGAAGAGCGGCCTCCATGTTCACGAGTACGTTCTGGCAACTGATCAGATCGAGGTTGGGGAAGGGCGGATCGCGGGTCAAATCGTGACGGGCAAACACGCACATCTCCCGAATCGGCTTGCTGATCTGATAGCCGCCCTCCACCCGAACGAAGAACCTCTTGAGTCTTGCCGGCGAGACATTCGCGAGGCTTCCTTCCGGATAGGTGCCTCTGCGCGCTTGCTCTATGGCTTGCTCGCTGATGTCTGTCCCAAACACCTGGATTCGGGTCTGGTGGGATGGCCGTCCGCTCGCCTCCAGCAGTAATATGGCAACAGAGTAAACCTCCTCACCGGTCGAACATCCAGGCACCCATGCCCGAACCGGTTCCCCGCGGAGTTTTCTGGCGACGATCTTCGGCAGAACCTTTGTCTGTAACGCTTGGAACGCTTCTGGATCGCGAAAGAAAACAGTGACGCGATCCAGAATGTCTTGACAGAGCGCTCTCCGTTCGGTCGGGTAGTTGCGAAGCTGTTGCAAGTACTTTTCGGGGGTTTCGATTCCTTGAACAATCATCCTCCGGGCGATGCGGTGGCTGACGGTGGCGGGCTCGTACTGACTAAAGTCCAGTCCGGTGGCGGAGCACAGTAGCTGGCAGATCCGGCGGAAGGCGTTCGCGCCGCCTGCTAACTGCGCCGCCGCGGCTGACCGGGAGATCCCGATGTAGGGATGGCGGCTCACGCGGGCCAGCTCGGTGGCGATTTTCTCCGGCGGCAGCACAACGTCCACGCACCCAGCCGCGACCGCGCTCATCGGCATCCCGGTATACCGGGCGGAGTTTTCATCCTGCGCGAAAGTCAATCCGCCTTCCGCCCTGATTGCTTTCAACCCCTGGGTGCCGTCCGAAGCGCCGCCAGACAAAATAACGCCAATGGCGGCGCTCTTGCGATCTTCCGCAAGCGAAACAAGAAAACGATCGATGGAGAAATGCCGCCCTGCGACTTTCTGCCGTTCGGTGAGCCGCAAGATGCCGTTCCGGATGGTCATGTCGGCATTGGAAGGAATCACGTAAACGTGATTCGGCTGCACGGAGGTGCCGTCGGCTACCTCGTTTACCGGCATCCCAGTCGCTCGCGACAGGATCTCGCTCAGTGTGCTTTCGTGCGCCGGCTCCATGTGCTGGACCAACACGATTGCCATCCCCATGTCATCAGGCAATGCCTTGAGCAGCGCCGTGAACGCCTCCAGACCACCGGCGGAGGCGCCAACACCGACCACGGGAAAAGGCCGCCTCGCCGTAGGCTCGGTGGCCTTAGCCGAAACAGTCTGAGCTGGAACCCCGGCAGTTCTCACAAGCTTCTTTCCGGCTCGTCGCGCCTTCTGCCCGGTTTTCGATGTCCGCTTTGTCTCGCGGGTGCTCATGCGAGATCCGAAGCTAACACATTGCCTCATCGCCTTTGGCTACGGTGCAATTTTGCACCCATCCGGCACCTCAGCCGGCGGGGCGGTCCGAAATACGCGGCATCACGTGAAGATGCGGGCGCGCTAATGCGGGCCGGTTTCTACTCCGGCTTGAGAAATTCGCCAAGGCGTTCGCAGTCGACCCATATGCCCTGATGACGACGCACCCATCCCAACCGCTGGAAGTGGGCCATGAAATGGGATACCCGCCAGCGGGTGGTCCCGATCGCATTGGCTAATTGGCTATTGGTCAGGTTGAAAGGCAATCCAAGCAGGCCTGGAGCCTTGCTGACGCGTGTCAAACGCAACAGCAAAAGCGCCAGCCGCCGTTCGGCCTTTTCTTTTGCGAAATCTCCGAGCGTTTGTTCGCAGCGATCTAAGCGAAGTGCCAGATTGCCCAAAACTCGATTTGCGAAGCGGCGGCTGCCGGTAATGCGGTCCAACAGCTCGGATTTGCGAAACGCGGTTAATCTTGCCGGCGACAATGCCTTGGCGGCTTGTCCGGTCCGCAGAGGGGTCACAAAACATTTCTCGCCGAAGAAATCTCCAGGCGCCAAATAGCCGACGATTTCCCCGCGGCTGCTCGACAATTGAATGTGTCCGGACTCAAGGAGCAACACGCCCCTGGGAGGATGATCGAGGTCGAATAGCGTCGCACCCGCCGCAAGGTGCAACGAATTTTTTCCGGCGTTCTTGGGGCTGCGGCCTTGGGTGACGGAGCGATCCATGCTAGTGTCCCGATGTTAGGCTTGTCGCAGGGTCAGAGCCGAGCACCAGGTTTTCCATTGGGGCCGGCTGGCTTTCGATGCGGTGGAACCAAGCAACCAACTCCACTTCACCTACAATTCGCGTTTGAACTGTAACGATCAGGCGGACTGGCTGGCGACACTGACTTGGATATGAGTAATCCTGAACGAATCGAAGCCTGCGAATGAAGATAGACGGCGATTTGACGAGGTCGCCCCACAACCTCAGAGGCGCGCCTGTGGTAGCGTCCAACCATAACTCGCCCCTGAATAGACCCGTCCGTTTCCGTTTGGGCTTCAAGCGGAACACGTAAGCCGTCAGCCCGTTGTAATCTGACGTCCTGTCAAAAGACAATGAATAATTCTCGCGTGCCACGGCGAGGCTTCGTTCATGTTTCTTCGTGTCGTTAGCCAGAAAACGTATGATGACGGCTTTCTTGACCAGGCTGTCTCCCGCGAATCGAAGGCTACGATAGCCGCTCTGGCCGGTGTGGGAAACCAGTTTCAACCCGCGCATGCTTCCCTGTTTTCCGAGCTTGGGCAATGAGGCATCGATCTGCACCGTAAACGCAGCGTCTGAACATCCAGACTGCTCGTCGCCCGATCTGGCCAGGTAGCCACCAAGGGCCTCAGCCGGGGTCGGGGATCCAGCCGGGCAGAATGTGGCGAACGTCAACAACAGCACAAGACTGTTGAAGGCGCTCGTTATCGGGATGGGATCACGGACCCAATGGCTCCAGAGGTACACAGGATGGCTCTCCTCTCCCACCAGTCTGGACCGCTATACAGCTTTTGGGCGGCAGCGAGTTTCTCCTTCCAAGCTTCGCTGTCGGGCTGCTGCCTAACACGTTCTTGAAGTGTGGCAGCTCGAGCGAGGCCTCCATGGAACCATTCCGGCGACTCCAGGTAGAACTCGAACAGCTCCTGCAGGTACTCCTGGTTCTCCGGATCGAGTTGCACGGCACGTTCGAGGTTTCGGCGCGCTTTGCGGGCGTTTTTCGGGGCGGAGAGAAGACTCGAGGCCTCCGCTAACCGGGCATAGGACTTGCCAGCCCAGTAGTGCAGGAAAGCGCTATCGGGCTGGTCTGCCAAGCCTCGCTCAAATGTGCGTGCCGCCTGCTTGAACTCGCAGGCAAGAAAGAGGGATCGACCATCCCTCTCCAATGACGGCATGGCTCCTGCTATCGGTGCCCCCCAGGCAGCCGAAGCCATGCCGGCGAGCAGCAGTGAAACTGCAATCCTGAACTGCACGTCAGAATCTCCGTCCTCTTCTGATTCGCCCCATTCTGGGTGGCTCAATCAGCGAGAGCAGCAGGTTGACTGACACAAGTCCTGCAATCGACCACATAACCCACATAACGTTCTCCCGAAATCAACATCTGCATTTGGATTTCCAGGTAAACATCCCGGTATTACAAAGCTTAGGCGTGGGTAGTCCGGCATATGCCGAAACAGATGCCGACCTCGGCACTGATATCCTCTGCGCACGTCGGACCGAGGTGCCGAACGCAAATGCGAAAAGCATCCAGACGAACAGCCCGAGAGCGGCGAGAAACAGTGCAAGAAGTAAGACGTCGGAGACCGGCGATCTCTTTGCGCTTTGATGTCCCTTGTTCGCGATCATGGTCGCCCCTCGTTGCCGCAACCGTGTGTTCGCAATGCTTGACGGCACGTTACCCACTAACAGTCGAATTGCAAGTCAGGTTCCAGAGGATCATCAGGCTCTCCCGCGCCACTCCTATAGCCCCCAACGTATGAAGATTGGCTTACCTGGTAGGCCGTAGGCGTCTGTACCCGAAAAGGCGCCTCCTTTGCCGGGGCGAGCGCGGCTCGGCCCCTTGACTGGCGGAACGACTCGTGACTCGATGACGTGTCCATCGCAAGTCACTGAATAGATGAAATCCATCCCCTCGTCAGGCAGGCGGATGTACACATCTGTCTTTACAAATGGTTCCTTGAACATAGCGCCGACTCCTTTTCTCCAACGCCCGGCTAAGTGCCTTCGCAATTTCGGGTGGTTGTGTCTCGAAACTCTGAAATGCACCTTGGGTTCCAGCGCGTACTAAATCTTTTCAGAACGATACCGGTCGTGCCCAAGGCGTCTGCCGCGACAAGTGCCGAACTCGGCAATGACCAGGCGCGAAAACAGCGGGATTGACTGCTTTTGCTCCGGTTCTCAATTGGATATAGGAGTGCACTCAGACTGGTGAGGTCATTCCAGATGTTACGCGTCACAGAGGCAGAGGGTCCGGCACGGACGATCATCACTATTGACGGGCGACTCTCGAGCGACTATGTCGCACTCATTGAAAACAGCTGCAACAAAGCTCAATCAAAAGGCAAGGAGGTCCAGCTGTTCTTGCGCGACGTTGCCACCATCGATGAGGCCGGCCGTGCCCTACTGCGCCGGCTAGGGGCCAAAGGGGTCCAGCTGCTTGGAAAAGGGGTCTACACCTCTTACGTTCTCCAGGCCCTGTGTCCAGCCGCTACGCAGGGTTAGCACACATGGTTCAAACAGATGATGTCCCGGTAATGCCCGTGATCCCACAGCCATCACCGTTCGTCGAGTTACAGCAGTCTCTTGCGAGCCGAGTTGAAGAGATTTCGCCATTCGTAGAGCAACTCATGGAATTCATTGCGCCACTCAGCGGCGGCTTTCGACACAAGGAGGGACCCGAGGTTGATGTAGAAATATCTCTGCGCGAGGCCGTCGCCAATGCCGTTATTCATGGCAATCATAAAGACCCCCAAAAGCGCGTTCATGTTACGTGCCATTGCACTACAGACGGAGAACTTTCACTCGCCATACGGGACGAGGGCCAAGGGTTTGATCCATTTGCATTACCGGATCCAACGGATCGGAGAAACATCTTGCTGACTCACGGCCGCGGAATCCTCCTCATGCAAGCACTCATGGACGAGGTTAACTTTGAGGAGAATGGCACGGTCGTGCGCATGCGAAAGAGGCTGCGGGGGACGGTTGAGTAGCCCCGCTCATCGGCCACAGACCACCAGCTTAAGCACAGCACCACGGTCCACTTCACAAAATACGCTACAGTCTGCGCCTTTTGGAGCCGCGCATGTTCATTTCGAGGCTGCCACTCGAAAGAGCGCAGGGGATGGGGCGGCAAGCGATCTCTCAGTTCTTGGCTGCGAAGGCTTTTTCTTCAGGTCGGATTCCCATGGCACAGGATACTCGCGCCAGCATTTGCGGCACCGGTAACGACCGTGAGATGGCCACGTTGGTGTCGAATGCATCATCCTGCACCAGAATTCAGCGACATGACGCCGAGAAGCTTTGATCATTTGTCTGCTCCCTCCGATACCTTCATCCTGGGAGCTGCAATGTGACCTCCAAACCGATTGGTCGCTGGGCTTCACGGAAGCAGCGTGATGCCCGAGCGCCGTTAAATGCCGACGCAATCGCCGGAACTCGGCGCCCACAAATCAGACAAGTCCATGTCGACATTGAGGATGCACTCCGGCTGCCGACATGCAACGTCACTGGTGTGATAATGCTTGTCAAATTAGGCGACCCTAAGAGCCGTAGAGATCGGCTGTCGAACGTGTATTTTCTCTTGATCGCAATCGTTCCTTGGGCTGCGATGATCTGGCTGCTATGGCCCAGTCGGTGAGGGCCCGACATCTGGCGTGTACGGCGGGATGCTCACTGAAACAAGCGGGTGATATTGTATTTCCGCATGCGTGATTGCAGGGTCGTCCGCGCCAGGCCGAGCCGGGCGGCTGCGCCGTTCGGCCCACCGACCATTCCCTTCGCCTCCTTCAACGCCTGCAGGATTCGCGTGCGGTCCGCGGCCTCCGAAATGTTTGAAGCCCGGCTGTGCAGCGCGGCCGGGGCGAACTTACCATTAGACTCCGGCATGGCCACGCGGAGCTCAGCCCCGTTGCTCAAAATGACTGACCGCTCGAGTACATTCTGCAGTTCGCGAATATTGCCCGGCCAATCGCAGTTCGTGAGCGCCTCCAAAGCCTGCGTTGGAATGGTTTCGATTTTCCGGCCCATCCGTTGTGCGTGTTTTTGGACGAAGTAACGAGTGAGCAAGGGGATGTCCTCACGCCGCTCCCGTAAGGGAGGAACTTCCAGCGGGAATACGTGCAGCCGATAGTACAGGTCCCCCCGGAACCTATTCTCATCGACCATCGCCTTCAGGTCCCGATTGGTGGCGGCGACGAACCGGACGTCAGTCCGGATCGTGCGAGTACCGCCAACGCGCTCGAATTCCTGGTCTTGAATCGCGCGCAGCAGCTTCGGTTGGAGCTCGAGCGGCATTTCACCGATCTCGTCGAGAAAGAGCGTTCCATGATGCGCCAGTTCGAAGCGCCCGATCTTCTGCGCCACCGCCCCGGTGAATGAGCCCTTTTCATGCCCAAACAGCTCGCTTTCGAGAAGGCTGGCGGGGATCGCCGCGCAGTTCACTTTGACGAAGCTGCCCTTGCTGCGGCGGCTTAACTCGTGAATGGCCCGGGCTACGAGTTCCTTTCCCGTACCGGTTTCGCCCAATATGAGAACGGTCGCATCCGTCGGCGCCACGATCTGAACACTCTTCAGGACGGCTTGAAAAGCCGGCCCTTCGCCTACCATGTTGCCGATGTTCTGGTCGAGGCGGATCTCGTCTTCCAGGTAAAGCTTCTCGGTTGCGAGCCGCTCTTTTATTTCTGACAGCTCCTGATAAGAGAGTGAATTCTCCACGGCGATGGCAATCTGGCTCGCGACCTGCACCAGGAACTCGACATCGTCGTCCGTCCACACGTCACCCGTGGTTCTGGCGATATCGAGCGTCCCGAGCGTCCCGTTGCGTGTGATTAGCGGAACGGAGCAGACGGACTTGCAGCCCATATCCACGAACCGGCGGAGTTCCGGAGACGGATAGCGATCCAGATCGGCGTCGTACACGATTACCGGATTGCCGGTCGCGAGCGCCTCCTCTGCGGGCATCCCCTCCGGGTTAATGTGCCTCTGTTCCTTATCAAAAAGCGGAGCCCCAGTGAAGTGAAGAGCGTCCATCTCCAGGCCGCCGGTCTCGTCACGCAACATCAGCACCGAGAACTTATGCGGGATCACTTTTGCGAGCTGCGCGGATATGGCATGGGCTAACTCGTCGGGCGACAGCTCCGACACAAGCGCATTGGTGATATCGAACAGCGTTCGCAGCCGGTCCCGCTCCCTAACTGCTTCTTGCCTGGCGAGGAAGGACTCGACCGCGACAGCGAACTCGCAGGCAACCCGCTCGAGGAATGCCAGTTCAGCCGGACTCGGCTCATAGGATGCCAGACAGCCGAACCCGAACGCGCCGAGCCGATTGTCGCCTGCCGTGAGCGGGACTAGGGTTATCGCGCTCACACCTGCCGTGCGGGCTTGGTTCCGGAACTCCGGCCAGCGGGTCTCTTCATCAAGAGATCGGATGACGAGCGGCTGCTGATTGAGCCATACCCAACCAGCCGGGCTTTGATCGACGGGCAGGCAGAGGGTTATAACGGGAGTTCCAGGCTCATGCAGGAAATAACTCCGCATACGGTTACCTTTGGGATCGTGCAGAGTCAGCCCGATGTAGTCAAATTCGACAATTCGGCGAAGCGATTCCGCGACACCCGAAAGCAGGCTTTCGAGATCACTGCGGCCGGCGATCGAACGCGAGAGCGCGACAACAGCCTCATAAATGTCGGTGGAAGAGGTGCTCACAGCCCCAGTCATAACGAGTTTCGTCTCCGGCCATGGGATAGCAACAGAGCCGCCAAAATAGAGCCGTCGAGTTCAAGCACTTAGGCGCATCCGCCGAATTCCTTGGGCAGATGACGATGTCACTTGCCGACGAGCCAGCACTCGATCACCGCTGTGATCGGTTGGGCGCAGGCGACTTCGTCTGCGAATGGCTTAAGATGGCTGGCGCCGTCCTATGCGGCCTTCGGCTCATCGAAATCCGGTGCAGACCACCCGTCCTCCTCGGCCTCGATCTGCTCCTGGCATCGGACACAGTAGGCCGCCCAAGGAATGCTTTGGAGCCGCTTAACCGGGATCGGGCACTCGCATCTGATGCAGTCGCCATAGGCATCCTTGTCCATGGCGCGAAGGGATCGCTCGACATCGGCGAGTGTCGATGAGCATCGGTTGAGCATATCGGCGGTTTGGTCCCGATCGCTCATGCCCTGAATCCAATCGACCAGGTCCGGCTGGCCGCCGTCGATCGTCAGTTCCTTGACTCGGCCACGGAGTTGTACGGCGAGTTCCCGCCGCTTGGTCTCAAGTGCAGTTCTTAAATTCGTCAGTTCAGTGTTCGTCATAGTTTCGCCAGTTCACGACGTGCATGTTGCTCTCCATCTGGAACTGGTGGATTTTGTTCGCCTCACACTGCGCCGCAACGTCGTCTGCCGGGGCAAGTGCCAGATTTCGTCGTGTGGACGGGCAGCTTGCGTTGATGGGCGATGGACTCGGCCTGTTGCTCGAGTCTGCGGCTGGCAATATAGGGATGACAGATGCGTCCTGAGCGCCGAATGCGAAACAGCACGACGCAACACCGCGGTGCCGTCGTGTAAATACATCTCTACATTGGTTGGAGTGAGTTAGTTACTGGCGACCGTTGGCCCGCGCGGCGGATCGGCCGATTTCCGCAACGATGTAGGAACTGTAGATTCCGGCGGCACTCAGATGAACTCCTCTCGCCGCCAGGCGGCCCAGAAGCGCACGTCCGCCTTCGTCAATGGTGAAAACATCGCGCAGAAAAAGACCGACTGACTTATTCTTCCCGATTGCCTGTCACGCAGGTATCGAGCGCATCCACCTACTCGCCCGCCAATCGGCCGTCCACTGTGATCGTGGTGCCTTTCGGCTCCGCTGCTGTTGTAATCCGGATCATCTTCGGATGCCTCACAATGATGCGATGCACGCCGGAATCCAGCCTTGTTCGCGGACAGGCGTTAGCGCTTGCCTACGCCTGGAGGATAGTTCCTGAACAGCGGAGCTATGGCCTTCTCAAAATCAGGTTAGTTCTTGTCGGGATCCTTCTTGATATCCACTGTATCGCCCGCCAGGATGCCGAGTCCGTCCGAATAAGTGAGCATCGTGGGATTGAGCGCGACCTCCATGGAGAAGTACGCCACTCGGGAAACGCTCGGAGCGCCGGTCATCTAGCAGCGCCCTGTTCGACTGTTACTTCCTGCCGAACAGCGTCTGGACGTTCGGTTTGCGGCGTTGAGCTCTTACCCGAGCAATGCCATAACCCACAACGATAAGTCCACCAAGTACTGATAATGCAACCATGCTGTACCTCCTTGGGAAATCCCTTCGCTACTGGATCGACTTCCCACTTGTGTTCCTTGCACTCGGGCTTCCGAAAGCGACCATTGCCAGCACAAAGGTTTGCGAAGATACTGCTGAAAAAAAGCAGCACTTGCTCAAGGCAAGAGACGACGTCTTCGGCTAGGGCCGTCAAGATATAGCATCGCGGGGCACTGACAAACGGCATTCGAAAGTGCGATCGTTCGCTGCGGTTCAGCTTCCCAACCACTTTTTGACGTCGATCCGTACCCGATTCCGATGGCAAATGCATCGAGCTGTGAATATGCCGGCATTATTCCGTTTGACGAGATTTCGGGCGCAACTTTTGAGATGACTTCAGTAGGGCAATGGCTTCACGGCGTGTTGGATCTTCAGACGTGGTCGGCAAAGCGACATACCTCTCGAGAAGTGCTTCGGCCTCGTCGAGCTTGCGCTTGCTTTGGATATATGCAGCCGCGTGAGCGTATAGGACTTTTGGCGAATCTGGATGTTCTTCCTCGGCGGCTTGAAACAGGGCCTCGCTCTCGCCGTATCTGCCACGCACGGACAAAAAGGTAGCCAGGTCAAGGGTGCGCCCCACTTCGGTGGGAGCTGCCTCCAGCGACGCGCGGAGCTCCCTTTCAGCTGTTTCGAAGTCTTTGCGCTTCTCCGCCAGTCTGGCGCGAGCCCAGTGGTATTCCGCCTCATTCAAGCCCGCAATACGCCTGGCGATATCTTCGGCCTTGTCCAGCCCTCCGCCGACCATTCCGGGTGCTTGCAAATAGTATTCGAAAACATCGCTCAACGCTTCCAGGTTCGAGGGACTCAGTTCCACGGCCCTTTCAAAAGAACGCACCGTCTTCCTGGCATACCCGAGGGCCGACAAAAACTTCGATGCCTCCGCCATGCGTCCATACGCCCGGCCGAGCCAATCATAATAGTCGGAGTTAAGGCTGTCCTCCCCGACGGCTTTCTCCAAATTAGAGACGGCCTCTTTATACTGACCTTCCATGAAATACGCTTTCCCCAGCAGAGCGTAGCCGGCAGCCTCTTTCCCCGCGGGGCCTTGTAGCGCGTCAATCGCGCGCGCGTATTCCGTTCGCCGATAAAGTTCCTGCGCCCGGCAGAGGTCCGGATTCGGCGATCGCGTGAGGGTGGCTGCCGATGCTGTAATTACGAGGATTGTGACCCAAAGCCGGCGCATGCCATACAACGTGCATCCGGCGGTCCATCCGCATTTCCGGCTATTCCCTTGAAAACAGTTAAACCTGACACACGGTCGCGGGCCCGCACAATCCTGAAACGCCGTCAAATGCCGACGCAACTGCCGCAACTCGGCATCTGCGAATCAGAGAAGGCCGCGTCGAAATGAGCATCGGCTCCGCCTATGGGCCTGCAGACTCCTGGAGTGGTTATGCGCTGCGAGTCCCGGACGCCCGGCTTCAGCGCAGCTCTTAGATTGATTAGTTCGGTGCTCGTCATAGCGTCTCCTCCTCATCTACTGTGGAACCTTCCGGCCTCGGAAAGTTGGAGCGCCGCCTCAGTCGTCTCTGCGGCAGCAGGTCCCCAACCGAGGCCGAGAACAGAATCCCTTTCGCCAGAACTTACACGAGATGATCAAAGCCCAGATCTGCGCTGATGTACTTGTGCTGTGCCGGACGGGCACTCGCGGGCAGTGGAATCACGCCGCCGTTCCTCGCTGAACGGCCTCGACGATCAGCCATGCAACGTTCTCGATGCCTATATGCGAGCTGATAATCATCTGGTAAAGATGCGGATCCTTCCAGTCGCATCCGTAGTACGTTCGGACGTAGCTGGCACGTTCCTGGTCTTTCCGCCGGATTAGCTCCCCGACATCGCAGACCGACTGTTGCCGACCGCGGACGCGCGAAGCTCGCTCGCTCCATGGGCCATATACGAAAACATGAAGGACGTCCGAGCGGTTCTGCAACACGCATTGGGCGCCGCGACCGACGATCACGCAACTCCCGGTGTCGGCCGCCTCAGAGATCGCCTGCCGGGTGAGGGCTGCAACTGCTTCTGCGTCGAACAACTGCGCATCGGCAGGTGGCACACCTGCGTAAATGGCGGCTGCCTGTAAACCACCTCGATTGAACCGATGCCACCAGAAGTCGACATGCTCGTCGTAACGTCCTACCGTTTCGGTATCCACGTGCGCGGTCCGCGCAACGGCCTCTATCAGCTGTCGATCGAGAAGGTGCCATCCCAACGTCTGCGCGACCATTTTGGCGATGATGCTCCCGCCGCTGCCACATTCGCTTGCCACGGTGAGTACTCTGAACATATTTCGCGGTCTCCATTGACGTCAGGCGTTGCGTGTGCGGGTTGAGGGACCGTGCTCAACCCGCAAGCCGCCGACAGCGTCCTAAGTGAGTGCGCCAGAGTTCAACTGGCACATCAAGGAGAACCTGACCGGTCGCTTGCACGCCTGTCAGTCAAGAGCATCAACGGCAAATTGCGTGCCACACGCAGTAGCCATGTCAGGACTGGTCTTGAACCGGGAAACGCCTTCCCGGTGACGATTCGCCGCTTGCATCCAGAAACATAAATATGCCCAGCCTCGGCACCTGCCGAAGCAAGTGACGACCGGGGCACTTGCTGGAGGCAAGCAAGGCCCTTCGTCTAGCCAGCACGGCCGTATTCCAGCGGACCAATCAGGATGTCGCGTTTCGCGTCGTGAGCGGCTATTTCAACCTCATCACGGCTCAAGAGCGATTGGAGGCGTCGCGCCAGATCGTAAAAACCGCACAAACGACGCAGGATGCCGGCGAGGCTCAGCTTGCCAATGGCAGGGCCACTCTCCCTGACGTCTTGAACGCCAGAGCCGCGACCGCACAGTCCCTTTACGATCTCCAAGCCAGTATCGGCGCTGTCGACACGGCTCGCGTGGTACTGCGCGAAAGCATCGGGGTTGAACCTTCGGATGAAATCGTCGTGGCAGACCCCGCGGGATTGCCCCTGCCAACCGAAGTCGCCCAATCAACCGTAGACCTAATAAACACCGCGAAGCAGCAGCGCCCCGATTTGCGAGCCATATCCGAAAAGCTGGAAGCCGCAAATGCAGAGTTGAAGGGAGCTAAAGCCGAATATCTGCCGGCGATTCATTTCGGGGCGTCTGCCGGCCAGCAGGCACTCTGGCCGAGTATCAACGTCTCCGGGCCCAATCCGCTTGGTCATTCCAACGAACCCGTGTGGAACGCGGGGATCAAAGCCGAGATCTGAGCTGACGTACTCCCACTTTCGACTTTGCATGCGAAGCGGCAGTTATCTCTTTGCCGCGCCTGGGGGATAGTTCTTGAAGAGCTTCGCCATGGCCTTATCGAGGGTGCGGTAGTTCTTGTCAGGATCCTTCTTGATATCGAGTGTCTTGGATGCGGAGCCGCGCCATACCAATTGTTTGGTAGCCGGGTCGAATAGCCCAACGACCAGCTTGCCGATGTCGATAGTCGAGGATGTTACCCGCGTATCGCCCCATCTGACGCACCCGAACGGACCACCCCAGCCACCCGACCCGAAGCCATCAAACTGTTTCTCTTGTGAGATCCCTGCCTGATAACCGACGAGCAGATCACCACCACTCTCCACCCGCCGCAGACCTTTGCCGGCGAGTTGCTGGTCCACGGCGCGTTTGATGTCCTGATCCAGGAGTTCGTCACCTACCTGTACTGGTTTGTAATCGACCCACTGGTACGTTTTGTAGGAGTCAAAGTTCGCGGAACGATTGTAATCAAATTGCACATCCTGGGCGAAGGCGGCTACGCCCAAAAACACGATTGCTGTCATATTGATGTATTTCATTCTGTGGTTCTCCTTCGGGTTTTGAGAGCAATGCGCTGGTTGGCGCATGCCTGATTCAACGCAAAGCGATGTCCAGGTGATTTCCTCTTGATCTAAAGCATTTGCGCGACACACGAGAGCTATGTTTCGGCCCGTGCCACATCATTGGCCGAACATCGTCGCGTCAAAGCCTCGCAATTAAGTGCGCCAGATCCGCTGAAGCTATCGCTTGACGGCCTAACGCCGGTCTGGGCCCGGTTCAGCTTCGCGTTTTCCAACTCGATCCGTGCCCGATTCCGGTGGCGGTTGGTCGAATTCCCGTTCGATATAGACATACTGGCCTTGTCGCTCGATCTGCACGATTGCGGGTTTGCTGCCCGTCAGTTCGTGAATCGCCGCGCGCAACTCCTGGATGCTAATAATCGGCTTACCGTTTACCGATGCGATCACATCACCGGGCGCCAGCCCTGTGCCGAACTCTTCATTCCCCGCGGTTGTCGCAAAAACGTAGATACCCGTGTTCGACCGCAGGCCATTACGAACGGCGAGCATGTGATTCACGCTTTTTCCAAAAATCCCCAACTCGGGAATCAGGCCTTCGTGCGGGTCAATGGCAATATCACTAAAGTCCCGATCATCTGCGGAAACTGCCGGCACTTGGAAGCAAAGCGTCTGGTCTCCGCGCAACGCCGTTACCGCCACCGGAACGGCAGGATCGTGCAGATACATCATCGCGGTGTAGTACGGTAGCGTCGAGATCTCGGCGTTGTCGACCGTGGTTATGATGTCCCGCGGCCGGAGTCCGGCGGCTTCGGCCGGGCTACCAGCTAAAACATCGGAGATCATGACTCCGTATCCTCGGCTCAGGCCGAGACCCTGCGCGAGCGCCGGCGTAACAGTCTGCACGCGGACGCCGACCAGGCTTTGTCGCACGACTCCGTGAGTTCGCAGTTGTTCGTAGACATAGCGCGCGACTGCGGCGGGAACGGCGAACCCGAGACCTTGATTACTACCGTGCTCGCTGAGGATGAACGTATTGATGCCGATCAGTTCTCCGTCAACGTCCAGCAGCGGACCGCCACTGTTTCCGGGATTGATGGCAGCGTCGGTCTGGATATATAGCATTGGAAAATCCGGATGCGGCTGGCGGCCGACCGCGCTGACAATTCCGGTCGTCATCGTATTGTCGAGCCCTTCGGGACTGCCGACAGCGAGCACAACTTGTCCCTGGCGGGGTCCGCGCCCTGTCTGGTGGAGTGGGATGGTGGGCAGGCCGGAGGCCTCTATCTTCAGGAGCGCAATATCTGTTTCGCGATTTGCGCCCACAACCACAGCATCCAACACTTGCCGTTTTCCTAAGGGTTCGCGGTTTGCACCCACAATGACGGCATCCAGCACTTGCCGTTTTCCCTGGGGCGCCAGTCCATCTCCTGAGGGGTCCGATTTCGGCGTCAGCATCACGCGGATGTGACGCGCATTCCGTACCACATGCTCATTGGTGATGATGTATCCCGAGGGATCGACGATGACGCCGGACCCGACTACCCGGCAAGAGCTTAAAATCGTGGCCCCTTCAGCGCTGGGTGAAGCCGAAGCACACCACGCCGAAACCTGTACCTGTACGACGGCCGGCGCTACCGTCGCGGCCAATCGCTCGAGCGCGCCGCTAAACTCGGCTAGTGCGTTCGTCTTCTCCCCCCCTGCCGCGCGCGCACATGCCGCCAGACAAAGAACGATTAGAAGTCGTTGCATGCTTGCACCTCGGTGTTGCTGAGCTCCCATTATCGCGTCCCAGTAAGCCGCGCCACGTCCGCCGCCGCTACACTACGGTCGTATTCCGCGCGCAACAGATCGGCCTGTGCGTTCAACATCGAGGCTTCCGATTCCAGGAACACAGAGCGATTCGCCGTGCCCGCCTCGGCCTGATCGCTCGATACGCGGCGCTCTTCGGTTGTTGCTGCTACCAGCTCTCTGGCCGAATTGACGCCCGTTTCGGCCCGGTTCAGCTTCCGAACCGCCTTTTCCACGTCGATCCGTACCCGGTTTTTCAGGCGCGCGAGATTCTCCTCGGCCTGGGCGACCTCTGCTGACCGCTCCGATACCTGCCCGCGGCGCTTGCCGAACTCAAATATGGTCCACGTCATATGCAGACCGACGGCACCGTTATTGTGCGTGAGGAAAGGCGCACCGTCCTGATAAATGTGCTGCGCAAACGCGCTGACCTCGGGTATGTATTCGGCACGAGCTGCCCGCACCGCAGCGCGCGCCTTTTCGAGTTGACGTTCCGCGCCTTCGATTTCGGGATTGTGCGCCAAAGCCGCATCGACGGCCCCTTCGATTTTGGGCGAGGGGTCTGAACCAGAGCCGTCCAGGAACGAAATTTCCAGCTCCGTATCGACCGGCAACCCGCAGAGGTCCGCCAGCTCCTCCTTCATATCGGTGACGGCATCCTGCAGTTGGCCGTGTACATGCCTTGCCTGTGCGATCTGCGAACGCACTTCGGCGGCCTTCACTTCCAGCGCCACCCCGGTTACGACCGCGTTCTGCGTTTCGGTGATTCGCAATTCGGCGGCGCGGATCTGAGCGTCCACCGCGTCACGCCGGCGCTCCGTGGCGAGAATGCCGTAGTACACCTCCTTGACCTTGTAGGCAACCTCGTTTTCTGCGCGGCGCATATCGGCGCGGGCCCCGGCCGCATCCGCCCGGTTGACATCCACCCCCGCGCGGATTTTGAAAAATTGGGTGATCGGTTGCGAGAGCGTTGTCGTGCTCAATCCGAAGTTGAGCTTACCCTGATCGAGCGATACGCTCCTGCCCGGCAGGGGCCCGATTTGGGGGTACACACCGAGGGTGCCTTCTGGGATGTCGATGTGTTGCTGTTCCGTCATATGCATGGCGGTGGAATCGTTCGTCAGAGCCGGGAAGTAGCTGGCCCGCGCCCCGTGAACGCGCGCGTCCATTTCCTTCACCTTGTCGCCGGCGATCTTGACCATGGAGTTGTGCTGTGTGGCCAGCGAGACGGCTTCGTCGAGCGTCAGTTTGCGCGGTTGCGCGTGCGCCACAGCGCCGCACGTGATTGCCACGAGTACTGCCGCTGCAACCGGCTGCAATCCCTTGCGCTCATGGCTCGGGTCAACCGGTCCGGGCCGGGAATCGCGCTGGTGAATCAGAACGTAGATGACGGGAATCACGACAAGAGTGAAGAACATAGAACCAACCAATCCGAAGGCAATTGCGCTCCCTAGCGGCGACCACATGCTCGAACCCGAAAGAATCATGGGCGTGACGCCGACCGCCGCCGCCATGGTGGTCAGAAAGATGGGCCGTAACCTGCGCTCACCGGCTTCGATTGCGGCCTTCTCGATCGGGTCGCCTTCCTTCATTCGCTCGCGAATGTAGTCCACCAGGATGATCGAATTCCGTACGACAACACCTCCCAAACTGACGATTCCCAGGAATCCGGTGAACCCAAAAGGATTGCGTGTCACCATTAATCCGACCGACGCCCCCAACAGACCCAGCGGAATCGCGGCCATTACAACCAGCGGATCTACCACCGAACGGAACTGGAACATCAAAATGAGATAGATCGCGATTACGCTGATCATGAGCGCACTAACCATTTCGGGGAAGGTGTCGTTCTGGTTCTCGTACTCGCCGCCATACCAGACCCGGTAGCCCGGCGGCAGCGGTAGTTTATCGGTTACCGGGCGGACGCGCTCCAAGACCTGGCTTGGCAGAATGCCTCCCTGGGCTGAGGAACGGATGGTAAGCGTGCGGACGCCGTTACGGCGCACGATGCGGCCGGGGTCCCACACCGGTGAAACCGTGGCAATACTATCCAGTGGCACGTGCGCTCCCGTTACGGGCGACATGACATAAGTATTGGCGACATCGTTGAAGCTTTGGCGAGCCGCCGGCTCCAGCCGCAGCGTGACCGCGATATCGCGCTCGCCTTCCCAATAAGTCGTGACCGGCGCGCCTTCGAAGCCGCCCGCAAGCATTCGCCCGATGGTGGCATTGGTGAATCCCAGACGGTTGGCCACCTCCTCGTTGAGATTCAGTTTCATCCGGTATGCATCCTCGCGCCAGTCGCTGTATACGTCGAGCGAACCTGGCGTGCGCTGCACCAGTTGCAGTACGCGATCGCCCCAATACCGCAGCACGTGCTCGTCTTCGCCGGAAAGCCGGATTTCGTTGGGCGCCAACTGGACCGGACCCTGTTGCAACTCGCTCAGGAAGACGCGGGCTGCCGGGGCCGCCTCCGCCAGACGCGGGCGCAGCGCTCTGACCAGCTCTGGCGTGACTTCCGCGGACGTGGTCGAGACCAGCAACTGGGCGTAGTTCTTGTCCGGCAATTGTGGGTTGACATTGTAGTAGAAGCGCGGAAAGCTCGACCCTATGAACGAGGTGTAGTTAACCACCTCCTTCTCCTTACGCAGTACGTCCTCGATGCGCCTCACGGCGGCCTCTGTAGCTTCCACTTTCCAGCCTTCCGGAAGCCAGACGTCCGCCACAAACTGGTCGCGCTCGGCGAACGGGAAGAACCGCGATGGAAGCCGATGGAGTACGAACGCGCCCGCCGCCACGGCGAATATTCCCAATACCACTGCGGCAGGCTTCCATTTCATCGCCACCACAATTACCCGGTTGTAGATCGACTGCATGATTTCCAGCGGCGACCGGCGTTTCTTTTCCGTAGCCGCGTCGTGAGCATGCAGCCCTTGCTTGATGAAGAATTGGCTTAACATCGGTGTCAGCAACATGCCCACCAGGAAAGACGTTGAGAGCGCGATCGCCACCGTCAAGGGCAGGGCGCGAATGAATTCGCCCGTGGCCCCGGAGAGAATCAAGAACGGCAGGAAAGAGCAGATGATGGTGAGGGTCGCCGTAAGCACCGGAACCGCAAGCTCGCTCGCGCTACGCCATGCCGCTTCGGGCCGCGGAACGCCCTGATCGAGCAGCTCGATATAGTTGTCTGCGATCACAATGGCGTCGTCGACGACCATTCCCAGCACCACGATCAGCGCGGCGATCGACACCTGGTGCAGTTCGATGCCAAAAGCGTTCAGCAGGCCGAAGGTCGCGGAAATGGTCACCGGAATGGCAACCGCCGAGACGAGCGCGACGCGAAACGGCAGCAGAATCACGGTGACCAGAATGACCGAAAGGATGGCTGTACCGAATTCCCGGATAAAGCCTCGCACACGCTCAGCGACGACCGTGGGCTGGTCCGCAACGAAATCGATTTTCAGATCGGGCGGTAATAGCGGTCGCAGGCGATCGAGAGACGCGTGAAGCTCTTTGCCGAAGTCCACGATATTGTTGCCTTCCTGCATCTCTACCGAGAGCAGAAGCGCGCGCTCCCCTCTTGACCGCGCATATTGCGTCGGGTCCTTGTAAACGCGATCCACATTGGCAAGGTCGCCGATGTAAACCGGCTGTCCGGTGCGTGTGACATCGACCATCACATGCCGGATCTGACCCTCGGCCTCAAACGCGCCGGTCGCCTGGATGGGAGGCTTTCCGCGATCCGTCGGCACTGCGCCGGCGTAATGCACCATGTTCCGGCCTTCGAGCGCCTTCATGACCTGCTCCGGGCTTACGGCGTATTGCGACAGCCGGTCGAGGGTACTCGAAACGTCGATCTCCTCCTTCTGCTCGCCGATGCGCTTGACCTTGGAGACAGCCCGAATGCGGCGGATTACCGACTCGATCCGCTCGGCATAGTCTTTCAATTCGCGGTAGCCGTAGTGGTCGCTATGAATTGCCAGCAGCACCGCGACCGTGTCTCCGAAATCGTAGTCAACAATAGGGCCTTCCACGCCCTCGGGAAGATCCGTCTTCTTCAACTCCGCCATGTCGAGACGTAGCTTGGACCAGAACTTCTCGGTGTCCTGAAGGTTGTCTTCCAGGTTAAGATTGATGAACATCGCCCCGTTCATGCTGGTCGAGTACGTCTTCTCGCGCCGGACGCCCTCGATTTTGAAAATGCGCTGCTCGACTTTCTGCGTGACCTGATTCTCGACCTCCGCGGCGGAGGCGCCGGGATAAAAAGCAGCCACGATTCCCTCGCGCACGTGGATCTTCGGGTCCTCGCGGCGCGGCATGCGCAACAGAGCGTAAGCGCCCGAGACGACCAGCATGATCGTGAGGGCAATCGTGACTTGGGGATAGCGCAGCGAGGCGCGAACCGGATTCATCGGGCACCTCCCGCGATCTCGACCAAGCTGCCCTCGCGGACCTTCTGCTGCCCGGCCACGACAACCTGTTCCCCGCCGCTTAGGCCGGAGCGGATCTCGACTTCATTACCAACTGGCGCGCCAACCTCGACCCTGCGGCCGTAGACACGCTTGCGGTCCGGGAAGTAAACGAACACTGTGGGCGCGCCCTGCGGATCCGGCACGATGGCCTCGCCGGGGATGGTCAACGACCGGAGCTTGGCGGGCCCGAAGATGCGGGCTTCCGCCACCATGCCAGCAAGCAGCACCGGTCCGGGATTCGGAACCAGGATCTTGACCGTATAGGTGCGTGACGCCGGCTCTGCCGCGACCCCGATAATGGCCACCTTACCTGCGAAGCGGCGTCCGTCCAGCGAAGGCGCGGAGACCTCTGCGGCGGCGCCTTGGTGAACCTTGCCGATTTCGGCTTCCGGAACTCCCACGCGGACTTTGACCGGGTTGAGTTCGACAATCGAAAAGACTGGCGTCCCGGCAGCCACCGTCTGCCCTGGGTCGACTCGGCGCATGCCGATGTTGCCGGAAATCGGCGCCAGCAGCCGGGTGTCACTCAGCCGCTTTCCTTCCTCGCTCGCTTGGGCCACCGCGGCGTGTGCCTGCGCCGTGGCAGTAGCGCGGTCTTCCTTACGGGTCCCTTCCACAGCCATTTCGTAGCGCTCCTTCGAAGCCTTGTACGCCGCCTCGAACTTCTGAAAGTCATTCGGCGGAAGACTCTTTCGTTCCACCAGGAACTTCATGCGCTTGTATTCGTCTTCCGCACGTTCGAAATCGATGCGGGCCTGCTCCAGTTCCTGCTTCCGGAGGCCGGCGTCGGCCCTCTGCTCGACGGCTAGCGCCGCTGCGTTTTGCGCGGTCGCTGCATTGAACGCGTTGCGGTAGTCGGTGGGCTCGATTTCCGCAAGCAGCTGTCCCTTAGTCACGTGCTGGCCCTCTTCGACTAGCACCCTGGCCACCCTGCCACTGACCAGGAAGGCCACATCGGCGGTTTCCGATCCTTCGACCGAACCGCTGGCACTCACCGATTCGGCCCGCTCCACCACGGCTGGAGCCCGAACCTGAACCGGCACGGCCGCTTGATCAGGAGCGGCATTGGTTTCGCCGCCGCACGACGTGAGCACCGCAAGGCAGCCAAGCACGGTGAGAAAAGAGAAGATATGTTTGTTCTTCACGGAGATTACCCCTGGTGAGAGATTTTGGTTGCAGTCATGGATGTCGATACGCTCTGGATACGGGCATCACACGCGAATTCGCATTCGACTGACCATTTGAATGGCAGAGAAGAATGGCGGGGCACAAGGACGCTGAATGTGCTGAATGCATGAGACTTGGGCCGGTGACCACCGCTCTGACGGGAGCTATGCAAGCGACGTCAGGGGCCGATCCGTTTCGGTGCCGTCATCGGATGCCGATGTCTTCTGCCGAACTTCGGCACGAATCAGACTGCGGGTCGCCCACGGGCAAGCTGGCGCGAGGATTCCTAAAGTAGCGCCGAACCGTGACAGATCGGCACAGAAATTGCGCCAGCGCCTGCCGCCTAGTCTCCTGTATCTAACGCCTCTTTACAATGACGTACCTTTCGCAGAATGCTGGACGCCGGTGCCGTCCAGACAAAAGGTCGTGGAGCTTTGTTGTTCTCTCTAATGTATTCGCGGATGGCTCT
>Ga0335077_10000997_pt1 | contig 32946 bp, 34 predicted proteins | sample Lox_Sample_31_FD_207151 | JGI IMG/M metagenome (GOLD analysis project Ga0335077, IMG submission 207151) | Soil microbial communities from Loxahatchee National Wildlife Refuge, Florida, United States - Lox_Sample_3.1 | ecosystem: Environmental > Terrestrial > Soil > Wetlands | place: USA... | reverse complement strand
GCATCGGCACCTCCTGGGTGGTGCTCAACAGCGTGATGACCGGCAACAAGGCGATCGGCTTCGGCGCCAACCCGGCCAACCCGGGCACCCCGGGCGGCGGCAGCGGCGGCGCCATCTACACCGACGGGAACCGCTACACGGTGAGGATCGCCGGGACCGTGATACGCGGCAACCACGCCCGTGAGGGCGGCGGCGCCATCTTCTTCGTCAGTGACAACAACACCGGCACGCTGACCATCGCCAGCTCGACGCTGCATAACAACCCCAGCGCCGGCTTCGGGACTCCCGGCTTCCCGGGCATCTTCTTCCACAGCTCCGGCCACCCAAAGGTAACCAGCTCGACGATCAACTAGCCCCGGCTCCCGGACCCACAGACCCACCGGTCTTACCACGAGTTTGCGTCGGGACAGACCATCCCAAAACGGGTACGATCATGACGCAAAGTCGTGGGGAGTGGGCTGGCGCGGGCGGGAAGGTGAGGGCGGATGGCCGCGGCCAGCCCGGTGACCGCGCGGATCGAGATCGACGGCGCAGCCGCCACCGTGGACCAGCTGCGCGCCCTGCTGCTGGTCAGCTACGGTCACTTCACCGCGATGCAGGTGCGGAACCGCAGCGTGCAGGGCCTCGACCTGCACCTCGCCCGCCTCGATGCCGCGAACCGGGAGCTGTTCGGCACGGGCCTGGACACCGCGCCGGTACGGGCCCACATCCGGCACGCGCTGGGTGATGACACCAGCGACGCCTCGGTCCGGGTGTATGTCCAGGAGGCGCCCGGCGGGCCGTCCGTCATGGTGACCGTCCGCCCGCCCGGCGGCATGCCGGGCGGGCCGTGGCGGCTGCGGTCCGTTCCCTACCAGCGCTCACTCGCTCATATCAAGCACATCGGCGACTTCGGGCAGGGCTACTACCAGCGGCTGGCCCACCGCAGCGGGTTCGACGAAGCGCTGCTGACCGGCCCGGACGGGATCATCTCCGAAGGCACCATCACCAACATCGGGTTCCTCGACGGCACCGGCATCGTCTGGCCCGCCGCGCCCGCCCTGGCCGGGATCACCATGCAGCTCCTTGACCGCGAGCTGGCCGGCCACGGGCTGACCTCGCGCCGCGCCCCGGTCCGGCTCTCCGATCTCGGCTCGTTCGCCGCGGCCTTCGTCACCAACGCCCGCGGCATCGCCCCGGTCGGGCAGATCGACGATCGTGCCCTGCCCGCCGATCCAGCGCTCATGAGCACGCTGGCGCAGGCCCATGGCTCCGCTCCCTGGGCCGCCCTGTAATCCGGCGGGGAGATGCTCCCGTCCCTGGCATACGGCCGGGCAAACCGGCGATGGGGACGTCTCCCATCGCGGGAGTACCGCCGGGTTGGACCGGCCTTCTTACCTGGTGGCGCGGATAATGTCTGAACTCAGGTGTCATCGCGCGAGCCCGACCGCTGAACCCCGATCCACACGGGCCGACCCCGCGGCCCCTGAACGGCCGGAGCATCCACCGTGACCTCGCTGACCGAGCTGCTGGACCGGTGGCGCGACGATCTTTCCGCCTGGGCGATTCCCGCCCACATCACCGACGGCGCCGCCGAGTCGCCGTGGGTGCTGCCCCGGCAGGTGTTCGCGCGCCGCGCCGACCGGCTGCGCCAGGCCCCGGCCGGCCCGTCGTTCGAGCGGGCGTGGGAGGCGCTTGAGCCGGCGGGCAGCGTGCTGGACGTCGGCTCCGGGGCGGGGGCGGCGTGCCTGCCGCTGGCTCCCCGGATCACCACGCTGACCGCGGTCGACGCCGACGAGGAGATGCTCGGGCTGCTCGCCGCGCGGGCCGGCGAGGCGGGCCTGGCGCCGCGGCTGGTGCACGGCCGCTGGCCCGACGCCGCCGCCGGCCTCACCCCCGCCGACGTGGTGACCTGCCACCACGTCATCTTCAACGTGCCCGACCTGGGGCCGTTCCTGGCCGCGCTGACCAGCCACGCCCGCAGGCGGGTCGTGGTCGAGACCGCCACGGTCCACCCGCTGATCTCGCTCAACCCGCTGTGGCTGCGCTTCCACGGCCTGAAACGGCCGGAGCGGCCGACCGCGGGCGACACACTGGCGATCCTGGCCGCGATGGGCCTGAACCCGAGGCACACTGAATGGAGCCGCCCGGCCGCGGCCGACTACCAGACGATGGCGGAGCTGGTGGAAGTGACCAGGCGGCGGCTGTGCCTGCCGCCCGAACGGTCCGGCGAGGTGGCGGCCGCGCTGACGGAACTGGGGATCGGCGCCGGGCGGCCCAGTGACCTGGGATCGTCAGACAGGGATGTGGTCACGATCTGGTGGGAGGGGACCGCGTGAACGAGTGGCCATCGGGCTGGTTCCGCGACGAGAAGCCCGCGCCGGGCGGCCAGGGCGGGACCGCCGGCGCACCGCCAGGCGCGGCGAACGAGCCCACCGTGGGGATGCCCGTGGGCGGCGCCGGGGCGGCGCCAGCCGCGGGCGGCGGCTACGCGGCAGCGGCCGGCCAGCGCAGCCCATCGGGCCGGGCGGGGGCCGCCGGCGGCTGGCCGGACCAGCCGCCGCTGCGCGCCGACGGCGGCCAGCGCAGCCCGGCCGGCGTCACCCGGACCCGCCCGCCGCGGACCGGCCGGCCAGCGCCAGGCCGCGGCGGCGGCGCGGGACGGCACCGGAGACGGCGGATCCTGCTCATCGCGGGCAGCGTCGTGCTCATCCTGCTGGTCGTCACCGGCGCGATGTACTTCTACCTCGACTCCAAGCTCAGCCGGAGCAACGTGCTCGTGGACTACCCGGGCCGCCCGGCCGCGGGCGCCGGGCAGAACTGGCTCATCACCGGCTCGGACAGCCGCCAGGGCCTGACCCGCGCGCAGGAGCGCAAGCTGCACACCGGGGCCGCCAGCGGGCACCGGTCGGACACCGTCCTGATCCTGCACATCCCGTCGAACGGCGGCCGCGCGGTGCTGGTCAGCCTGCCCCGCGACTCCTATGTCCAGATCCCCGGGTACGGGAGCAACAAGCTCAACGCCGCATATTCGTTTGGCGGCCCGAAGCTGCTCGTCAAGACGGTCGAGGACAACACCGGCCTGCGGATCGATCACTACATGGGAATCGGGTTCGGCGGGCTGGTGAACGTCGTCAACTCGGTCGGCGGCGTCAACATGTGCCTGCCGCACGCGATCCACGACCAGGCCTCCGGCCTGCACCTGCAGGCGGGCTGCCAGACGCTGGACGGGGCACAGGCCCTGGCGTACGTGCGCGACCGGCACACCTTCGCCGACCAGGATCTCCAGCGCGTGCAGGACCAGCGGATCTTCCTGCGCGCCCTGCTGCGCAAACTGACCAGCCCGGGCACCCTGCTCAACCCGTTCGCCACCGTTCCGGCCGCGTTCGGCGCCACCGGCGCGCTCAAAGTGGATAACGGCACGCACCTGTACCAGTTGCTGCAGGTCGCGCTCGCCCTGCGCAATCCGGAAACCACGACCGTGCCCATCGCCAACGCGAATTACCCGGTCTACCTCATCGGCGACACGGTGCTGTGGGACAACGCCCGGGCACATCAGCTGTTCCACCACCTGAACCACGACCAGCCGGTGCCCAAGAGCCTGCTGACCGGCTCCCATCAGGGCGGGTAAGCCCGGCGCGGAACTGCCTGGCCGGGCGGCCTGCCGCCGCGCTGATAACGTTTGCGACGCGACCCCGGCGACGCGCTCCTTTGGTCTTGCGCGGGCAGGGGCAGGTTTCGGTAGCATGCCACGCAACATATTCGCTGGTGTTGGGTGGGCGGAGGTCAGATGAGGACCGCCAGCGTGTCTCGCGACGCGCGCCCGCTGGGCCTTTCGTCGCGCGAAGCGGAGATCATGTCCCTGATCGCGGAAGGGCACTCGAACGGGGAGATCGCCGCACGGCTCGTGCTCGCCGAGAAGACCGTGAAAAACCACGTGAACCGGATCTACGCCAAACTCGGAGCGGAATCCCGGGCAGCGGCCATCGTCCGCTGGACCGACGCCAGCAGCGGCCCGGCGTGACCGGGCTGGCTGCTCCGGGCCGGGCAGCCCGTCCCGCAGCTGTGGCCCGCGCTCGCGACCTTGGCATACGATCGTCAGACCAGCCCCAGTCTCCGTTCAGGAAACACTCAGGTAGATCTTCCAGGATCGACACATGACCACCCCGTCGGGCGACGGGCGGAAGCGGCATGATGCCCGGCTGCTCGTTGTGGAGGATGAGCCGAACATCCTCGAGTTGCTCGCCGCCAGCCTTCGTTATGCCGGTTTCGAGGTGATCACCGCCGCTGCCGGGACGGAGGCGGTGCAGGCGGCGGGCCGTCACCGGCCCGATCTGATCGTGCTCGACGTCATGCTGCCCGACATGGACGGGTTCGACGTGATCAGGCGGCTGCGCGGCGGCGGCACCCGCATCCCGGTCGTCTTCCTGACCGCGCGGGACGCGATGGAGGACAAGGTCCGCGGCCTCACCCTGGGCGGCGACGACTACGTGACCAAGCCATTCAGCCTGGAGGAGGTCATCGCGCGGATCCGGGCGGTGCTGCGCCGCACCCGGGGCGATGCCGCCGAGCCGACGCCCCGGCTGAAGTTCGCCGACCTCGAGCTCGACGAGGACAGCCACGAGGTGTGGCGGGCCGGGAAGCCGGTCCAGCTCTCCCCGACGGAGTTCAAGCTGCTCCGCTACTTCATGGGCAACGCCAACCGGGTGCTGTCGAAGATGCAGATCCTCGACCACGTGTGGGATTACGACTTCCGCGGCGACACCGGGATCGTCGAGTCCTACGTGTCGGTGCTGCGCCGCAAGGTGGACAGCAGCGGGCCGCGGCTCATCCACACCCTGCGCGGCGTCGGGTACGTGCTCAGGCTTCCTTCCTCATAACAGCTCATGTCGTCGAAGTCCGGGTTCAGCCGCCGCTGGCAGAGGGTCCGGTGGACACCCGGCCGGGTTCCGCTGCGTATCAAGCTGATCACCGCCGTGCTGGCGCTGGTCGCCATCGCGCTGGTCGTCATCAGCATCGTGGGGATCTCGGTGCTCCGCGGCTCCCTGCTGGGCGGGGTCGACGCGAGCCTGGAGGACCTTAGCGTGCTGGGCTCCTACCACAACATGGTGCAGCACTACCTGTTCAACCAGACCATCCAGGAGAGCCCCGGCGGGCAGGTGTGGCTGGGCTACCTGGGGCCGGACGGGCAGCTGCAGCCGGTGCTGGAGCCGGTCACGGTGCGGCTCGGCGCCCAGCCCACCGTTGCCGCGCCGCGGCTGCCCTCCGCGGACTGGCTCGAGGTGCACAACGGCCAGCCGCTCACGGTGCCCGCGCTGTCAGGCGGCCGCCAGTGGCGGGTCGTCGCCTACAACCAGACCTTCATCAACCCGGGAGGCGGGACCGTCACCGGCACCCTGCTCCTGGCGGCCGACGTGACCAGCGTGTACAACACCGTCGGCACACTGGCCCGGATCGACCTGATCGTCAGCGTGATCGTGATCGTCGCGCTGGCGGTCGTCGGGATCGCCATCGTCCGCACGAGCCTGCGGCCGCTCACCGACATCGAGCGCACCGCGGAGGCGATCGCCGCGGGCGACCTGTCCCGGCGGGTGCCCGACCGGGACCCGCGGACCGAGGTCGGGCGGCTCGGCCGCTCGCTCAACACCATGCTGGCCCAGATCGAGGCCGCGTTCCACGCCCGCGAGCACTCGGAGTCCGCCGCCCGGCGGTCCGAGGAACGGATGCGCCGGTTCGTCGCCGACGCCAGCCACGAGCTGCGGACGCCGCTGACCGCGATCCGCGGCTACGCCGAGTACTACCGGCAGCGGGGCGGGGTGGGCACCGGCAGGGCGGGCAACGGCGGCCGGCACCGGGACGCCGCCGCCGCGGGCGCCGCCCCTGCGGGCGCCGCCCCAGCGGGCACCGCCCCAGCGGGCACCGAGCTCAGCGTGGCGGGCACCGGCGGGCTCACCGAGCCAGACATGGACCGGATCATGCAGCGGGTGGAGCAGGAGTCCTCCCGGATGGGGCTGCTGGTGGAGGACATGCTGCTGCTGGCGCGGCTCGACCAGCAGCGCCCGATCGAACGCCGGCCGGTTGACCTGCTCACCCTCGCCGCCGACGCGGTACAGGACGCCCGCATGATCGCCTCCAGCCGGGCGATCGAGCTGACGGTCGGCAGGAGCGCGGCCTTCATCGTCCTCGGCGACGAGGCCCGGCTGCGGCAGGTCATCGCCAACCTGATGAGCAACGCCCTCAGCCACACCCCGGACGGGACGCCGATCGAGGTCCGGATCCTCGCCCACGGCCCGGACGGCGGTCTGCCGGTGCCCAGCGTGACCCTGGAGGTCGCCGACAGCGGCCCCGGCCTGACCAGGGAGCAGGCCGACCGGGTCTTCGAGCGGTTCTACCGGGCCGACCAGGCCCGGGGGCGCAAGGCCGGCGGCGCCGGGCTGGGCCTGGCGATCGTCGCCGCCCTGGTGACCGCCCACGGCGGGACCACCGGCGTCGACACCTCGCCCGGCGACGGCGCCACGTTCTGGATCACGCTCCCGCTCGCCGCCGAAGCAGCCTGAACCGGCGCCTCAGGCGGCCAGCGCGGCCCGGGCCGCCTCGGCGACCGGCCCGGCGTAACCGGCGCCGAACAGGCAGGCGTGGACCAGCAGCGGATGCAGCTGATGCAGCGGCACCCGGGCCCGCCAGCCCGCCGCCAGCGGCGCGGCCTCGGTGTAGCTGGCCAGTATCCGGTCCAGGAACGGCGCGCCGAACAGGGCCAGCATCGCCAGGTCGGTCTCCCGGTTGCCGCCGTGCGCAGCCGGGTCGATCAGCCAGCCGCGCCCGCCGGACCACAGCACGTTCCCGGACCAGCAGTCGCCGTGGATGCGGCTCGGCGGCTCGGCCGGGCCCGCCAGCTCGCCGATGCGGGCCATCACGGCCTCCACCTCCCGCACCTGGCCCGGCCGCAGCGCGCCCGCGTCGGCCGCCTGGCGCAGGAACGGCAGCAGCCGCTGGCTCGCATACCACTCCGGCCAGGCGCCCGCGCCCTGGGCCGCCCCCTCCCCGTCCGCGGTCCCGGCCGCGGCGGCCGGGGGCCCGTCGTTCGGCAGCGGCAGGCTGGCGATGAACCCCGGCCAGGGGGCCCCGAACCGGTCCGCGCCGGCCGCGTGCATCCGGGCCAGGTCACGCCCGAACCGCCCGGCCGCGGCCGCGTCCGCCGCCCCGGCCCGCACCCAGGACATGAGCAGCGTGGACTCGTCCCACCCGGCCACACCGGGCACCGGCACCGCCCCCGCCGCGCCCAGCCAGCGCAGGCCGTGCGCCTCGGCGGCCAGCGCACCGCCCAAACCAGCGGACGCCACCTTCGCGAACACCACCCGGCCGTCGGCGAGCGTGGCCCGGTAGTGACGGCACTGGTGCTGGGAGCCGGTGAGCCGCAGCTCGCTGACCCCGGCGCCGGCCAGCCGTTCCAGCCGCCGGGCGAGCTGCCCGTCGCTGGGCCAGCTCACCGGCCCGCGGGCTGCGCACCCAGGAACTCGGCGAGCCGCTGGGCCAGCCCCCGCGCGGCGGCATGGATCAGCTCGAACGTGCGGGCGTACTCGTCGGGCTGCCCGCCGTAGGGGTCGGGCACCTGGCCGCCGAAAGGATCGCCTGCGGCCAGGTGCGGGTCGAAGGACCGCAGCAGCCGCACGCGCCCGAGTGCCTGCGAGCCGCGCGCCATCCGGCGCAGGTCGGCAAGGTTGCCCGCGTCCATCGCGAGCAGCAGGTCGTACTCGCCCAGCCAGGAGCGCTCGATCTGGCGCGCCCGGTGCCCGGACCCGTCGTAGCCGCGCCGGGCGAGCTCCGCCGCCGCCGGCCCGTACATCCGCTCGCCGACGTGCCAGTCCCCGGTGCCCGCGCTGTCGACTGTCACCGCCCCGGCCAGCCCCGCCCGCGCCAGTTCCTCGCGCAGTACCGCCTCGGCCATGGGTGAGCGGCATATGTTTCCCAGGCAGACCAGGCAGATCCGGTAGGGGCCGGACGGCAGCAGGTGGGCGGGCAGCGCCTCGAAGGCGGGTGTGTCGACGGACATGCCCACCAGCATGCCGGACCCAGGCCGGGCTGGCGGTGCTGCCCCCCATGCACCCCGGGTGGCCCGCGTAGCACCAGCGGGCACCCGGGTCTTCCCGTTATGCACGCCGGGGGCATGTCACCATGGATCGCATGCCCGCCGAAGAACAGACATACCGGTCACTGTCGTACTGGCTGGACTCGGTGCCGGGGCCGCTGGCCCCCACGGACCCGCTGCCGGGCGACCTGGATGTGGACGTGGCCATCGCCGGCGCCGGGTTCACCGGGCTGTGGACGGCCTATTATCTGGCCGGTGCACAGCCTGACCTGCGGATCGCTGTCTGCGAGAAGCAGATCGCCGGATTCGGCGCGTCCGGGCGGAACGGCGGCTGGTGCTCGGCGCTGTTCCCGGCGTCGCTGGCCAAGCTGACCAGGATGGCGGGCCGGGACGCGGCGGTCGCCATGCACCGGGAGATGCAGCGGTGCGTGGACGAGGTGGGCAGGGTGGTGGCGGAGGAGGGCATCGACTGCCACTGGGCCAAGGGCGGCACCGTGCACCTCGCCCGCTCCGTCACCCAGCTCGAGCGGGCCAGGGACGAGATCGCCGAGGCGCGGGAGTTCGGGTTCGGCGAGGACGACCTGCGCCTGCTGAGCGCCGCGGAGGCGCGCGAGGTGGCCATGGCGACCGACGTCATGGGCGCGACGTACACACCGCACTGCGCGGCCATCCACCCCGCCCGGCTGGCGCGTGGCCTCGCCGAGGTGGTGCGGCGGCGCGGGGTCGCGGTCCACGAGGCCACCCCCGTCACCGAGATCGCGCCGGGGCGCCTGCGCACGCCCCTGGGCACCGTCCGGGCGCAGTATGTGATCCGGGCCACCGAGGGCTACACGCCGCGGCTGCCCGGCCTGGAGCGTGCCATCGCGCCGGTGTACTCGCTGATGATCGCGACCGAGCCACTGCCGGAGGAGGCGTGGGACCAGATCGGGCTGGCGGGCCGGCCAACCTTCGGCGACCACCGGCACATGGTCATCTACGGCCAGCGCACGGCCGACGGGCGGCTGGCGTTCGGCGGCCGCGGCGCGCCCTACCACCTGGGGTCGGCGATCCGGCCGGACTTCGACCGGGTGCCAGCGGTCTTCGGCATGCTGCGGCACACGCTGACCGACCTGTTCCCGGTCATCGCCGACGCGAAGGTGACGCACACCTGGGGTGGCCCGCTTGGCATCGCGCGCGACTGGTGCGCCTCCGCCGGGCTGGACCCCGCCACCGGGCTGGGCTGGGCAGGCGGCTACGTCGGCGACGGCGTCTCCACCACCAACCTGGCCGGGCGGACCCTGGCCGACCTGATTCTGGGCACAGACAGCGACCTGACCAGGCTGCCGTGGGTGAACCACCGCTCACGGCGCTGGGAGCCAGAGCCGCTGCGGTGGCTCGGGGTGAACACCGGCCGGCACATCATGAGCCTGGCGGACCGGCGGGAGCCCCGCACCGGCCGGCAGTCCCGGGCCGCGCAGGTGTTCGACCGGTTCATGGGTGGCTGACCAGCAGCCCGGTGGGGTTCGCGGCTGGTTCGCGCCACCCCCGAGGATGCTGTTACCATCACTGAGTCTCAAGCGCCGCTAGCTCAACTGGCAGAGCAGCGGACTCTTAATCCGCGGGTTCGGGGTTCGAGTCCCTGGCGGCGCACCCGTTGACGTGCAAATGCTTATCGCTTTGCCGATCCGCCAGCGCCTCCACCACCACCGAACCCAGGCTGGCATCGGATTCGGGAACCTCCTCCAGCCGCACCGACCCCGCCGTCCCAGGCGCCACTGTCACGGCCTTCATGCTTCCTCCCTGGAACCTGCGGCAGCCCCCAAGCGAGATCACTTCCTGCCCACCGTGGACCGCCCGGCCCGGGGCAAGGATCACCCCCGCGTGGGTGATACCCGGTGCTTTCGCGGAAGACAGAATTGGCGGCAGACGCTCCCGCAGCTGGACGGAGATAGATCATGCCTTCTGCTGGCGATGGGGGAAACGGCCGGCACGACGTGGTCGTGATCGGCGCGGGTCCGGCAGGTGAGGCGGCAGCGGAACTGGCCGGGAATCTGGGCTACTCGGTGGCGCTGGTGGAGCGGGACACCGTCGGCGGGACCGTAGTCACCAGCGGTGGCGCGCCGACCAAAACTTTCCGTGAGGCCGCCGTCTACCTCAGCTCCTTTGAGAAGGAGCAAGTCTACGGGGTCGCGCTGTCGGCACCGCCGGAGGTGATGTACCCCGCTGTCCGGGCCCGCGCTCGCCAGGTCAGCGAGCAGCTGCGGCAGGCAACGCTGGAACGGATCCAGACCAGCGGCGTGCACCTGGTGGACGGCGAGGGGCGACTGGGAGCTGACCACACCGTTGTCGTCCGCACCGCCGACAGCAAAGAGATACGGCTGGGCGCCGAGAGGGTCATCATCGCCACTGGTTCGAGCCCGCTGCGCCCGGCTAACGTGCCCTTTGATGATCGATGCGTATTTGATTCCGAGACCATCACCGACATCGCGGGCAGGCCACGTGAGCTGCTGATCGTCGGCGGCGGCGCAGTAGGGGTCGAATACGCCACCATCTTCTCCGCGCTCAGCGTGCCCGTCACGATCGTCGACGCCGCCCCCCGGCTGGCCGCCATGATGGACGGGGAGATCTCCGCCCGGCTCGAGCAGGTCTTCCTGGCCCGGGGGAACAACGTCATCCTCGGTACTGGCATGGTCTCGGCGCGCCGCGACGGCGATGACCTGGCCGTGGGCCTCGCCGACGGGCGGCAGCTGCGCCCCGACGCGCTGCTGTTCGCGGCGGGCCGCAGCGTCAGCACCGCGGGTCTCGGCTTGGAGGAGGCTGGTGTCGAGGTCGACGGGCGCGGCCGCATCATCGTCGACGCGGTGCGGCGGACGAGCTGCCCGTGGGCCTTCGCCGCCGGCGATGTGACCGGCCCTGATCTTGCCTCGGTCGCCATCGACCAGGGACGCCAGGCGCTGTGTGGGGCGCTGGGCCTGGACTTCTCGCTGCACGTCGACCAGATCCCGGTGGGGGCGGTGTACGGGCTCCCCGAGGTAGCCCGCGCGGGCAAGAGCGAAGAAGACTGCGCCGCAGAGCAAATCCCCTACCAGTGCGGCCGGTGCGAACTCGGCGCCATTCCGCGGGGCGTCATCGCCGGCCAGCAAGGACTGCTCAAGCTGATCTTCCACGCCCGCACCGGGGTCCTGCTCGGCGTCCACGCCATTTGCGAGATCGCCTCCGAGATCGTCGGCACCGGCCAAGCCCTGATCCACAACGAGGCGAGCGTCGAAGATGTGCTCCGGATGGTCTACAACACCCCGACTTACACCTACGGCTACAAGCTGGCCGCCACCGACACTCTGGCCCGACTGGACCCCGCTATCCTGCGCGCAATGCGCCTGCCCTCCAGGGCCCACCGGATCTAAGAAGGCAAGGGGCGCAGCCAGGACGGGCTGCTGATGGCAGGGGAGACGATGGGCTGGTCGATACGGCGTAGACCGGGCGGCACACCTGCTGGCACGACAGCGCCATCGGAGGGCTCAGGCAGTCATGACCGCCTGCTGCCCACCGGCCGTCTGGAGGCGTTCTCCGACGGCGTGTTCGCGATCGCCATCACCTTGCTCGTGCTGGAGAACCGGTCCCGCGCCGCCGCCCAGGTTTTGTGCCCCGCAGAACGCGATGGCGGTGCTTCCCGCTCAGCAGCAAGCTGACTGTCGTGGCCGTCAGGCTGCGCCATCGGGCTCCCCTCCCGCGTCTGGGTAGGTTGCGCTGACCTCTGGTGCTGATCGCTCAGCCGTAAAGACGGCGCAGGGCAACAGGCAGCACGAGCCGAGAATACGGGAAGATCAGCCAGACCAGCCCCTGTGGTCTCTGCTCAAAGGAGGCGTGCCGCATCATGGCTTACCAGGAACCGATAACAGGCACCAGCCTTCGCACGCCGCGCGCGGCGGCGGTCGCGGGAATCGTCTTTTCGCTGCTGCTCGGCCTGGCCCTGGTTCTCATCACCGTCTCGGTGCCGCCGGATCCCGCCACGGCCGGCGGGTGGCTGACGGATTCGTCGCGCCGCGCCACCATCGCCCTCGCGCTGAACCTGGTGCCGTTCGCCGGCATCGCCTTCTTGTGGTTCATCGGGGTGGTGCGGGACCGGATCGGGCAGCGGGAGGACAGGTTCTTCGCGTCGGTGTTCCTGGGCAGCGGCCTGCTGTTCGTCGCCATGCTGTTCATCGCGGCCGCCTTCGCCGGCGGGCTGATCGCGGACATGGCGGTGCGGTCGGCGGCGGCTCCGGGCCCGGACACCCTGGCGGTCGGCCGTCAGGTCTCCGGGCTGCTGCTGCACGTGTACGCGATGCGGATGGCCGCCGTGTTCACGATGAGCACGGCGACCATCACGCTCCGCACGAAGGTCATCCCGCGGTGGATCGGGCTGCTGGGGTTCGCCGTCGCCGTCGTCCTGCTTGTCAGCGTGGGCCTGAGCCCATGGGTGGAGCTGCTGTTCCCGGCATGGATCCTGCTGCTCAGCGCCGACATCCTGCGGACCGGGCTGCGAGGGTCCCCCGGCACCGCCGGGACAGCTGAAGGAGCACAGACCTGACTGAGCCAGCGCCTCACCCTGTGATGGGTGAGGCCACTGATCCGCTCTTAGGTGGATGATAAGTCTGCTCAGGGACAGGACGCGGTAGCTGGCCGCTGCCGGGTGCCTCCCTGGCGCGAAGGAGGAGCATGCAAATGCTAATGGCCGATTCGTCCTATCCGCTGCTGAACATTTTCTGGTCGATGTTCATCTTCTTCCTCTGGATCATCTGGATCTGGATCCTGATCACGGTGTTCATCGACATCTTCCGCAGCCACGATCTGTCCGGCTGGGCCAAGACGCTGTGGTTCCTGTTCGTCCTGTTCATCCCGGTCATCGGTGTGCTGGTCTACCTGATCGCCCGCGGCGGCAAGATGCACGAGCGCACGGTGCGGCAGGCCCAGCAGCAAGACCAGGAGTTCCGCGCCTACGTGCAAGAGGCGGCGGCCGGCTCACAGAACTCAGCGGACCAGCTGGCCAAGCTGGCCGACCTGCGCGACCGGGGAGTGATCACCGCCGAGGAGTTCGAGCGCGAGAAGGCCAAGGTCCTGGCCGCTTAAGCGGCTGGCTTACCTGGGGCCATCTAGGCGCGGAGTCAGACGGCCCAGGGTCAGTGGCTGACCGGGGATCGCAGCTGGTGCCCGTCGTTCGCGTCGTCGGCCGGGCTCTCTTCTCCGACACCGTAGGTCGACAAGCCGAGGAGGTAGCCAAAGCCTGTGACGGCGAAGATAACTGCGAACGGCCACCACCAGCCGGCCCTGGCCGCGACCGCGATGGTCACGCCGGCGAACGCGGCGAACATGGTGACCTTCCCGGCCAGAGCCCACGATCGCTGGGCGATGAGCTGCTGGCGCTCATCAGGCCGGGAACCGGCCAGCGCATCCTCGTCGCTGTCCCGCCCGCCCCACACGTACGTGGCGATCGCGAGGGCGATCACGCCCACCTCGGCCACGATCGCCAGCACCCACCCATTGCCGCCGTGCACAACCCACGCAGCGGCGTATGCCGTCCCGGCAAGGGCAATGCCCACAGGCTTGCGCAACCGGGGCCGGATGAACTTCATCATGTGCCTGCCTCCTCGCCGACTGGGTCGGACATCTTGTCGACCGTCATGTCGAAGAACCGCGCGACCGCGAACGCCAGCGGCAGCGACGGCAGGTAACGGCCACCCTCGATGGAGATCACCGTCTGGCGCGACACGCCCAGCGCCGCGGCTACCTCAGCCTGCGACAGCCCCCGCTGGGTGCGTTGCTCCCTGACCCGGTTCCGCATGATGTAAAGGTAGCTTTACAATCCTCCGGATGTCAAGCGACCTTTACCAGGATGCCCGCTTTTCGGATCAGCCGGTGCCCTGGTGGACGGCTGGGCATCGATCCTGCGCGGCGCCGTGTTGCCAGCCACTGACGGCACCGACGCGGGTGAGGATCACGAGATGAGCAAGATCGCAGATACCAGCGAGCCCGCCAGCGACCTAGAACGACTGATCGCCGGCCTATCGGAGTCCGGGCTGCTGGTCTTTGTCTTCGGCGCCGGTGCCGGCTGGTGCACGGCGCACCTGACCGGGGTGACAACGCCGGTGTTCCGCGGACCGGCCGACCGGCGCTGGTGGCACGTTGAACTCGGCGACGACATGGCGAGTTGGACGATGGACGTGCGGGTCGATGAGATCACCGGGGTCCGGTTCGTGCGCGGGCCCTACCCGTTCCCCTCGTTCCCTGGGCGGGAGGTCTTGACCGTGCAGTTCCTCGGGCCAGGCGGGGAGACGGCGCTCCACTGCTACGTGCACGACCTTTATGACGGCCAGCGGATGCGCCCGGAGAAGCTGGAGGCCTGGCGGGCGCTGCGCGAGCGCTACGGCAACCGCGACGAGTCCAGGGTCGATCGAGGCATCCTCCTGGCCCCGGCCGACTGAACGTCAGCACCACCAGCACGAATAACCCGGCCCGCCGCCCGTTGGCGGGCGCGGTTCGTCGTCACCACCTCGCGGTGCTCACGGTCGACCGCGTTGACGATGCCGCCCGTCGCCTTGCCTGCCGGCAGGGAGCGGGCCATCCGCAGCGGGTCATCGACGGCCTCTTCGGCTTCGAGCAGCGCTTGGGCGCCCATCGACCCCGCTCCACCTGAGCGCCAGCGCAGGCCCTGGCGCGGGAGAACCATATCGGTATGGTGGGGAAGAAGCCGGCGCGGAAGGCAGCCGCATGGCGTTGGTGCTCGTGGTCGAGGACGAGGAGTCGTTCAGCGACGCCCTGTCCTACATGCTGCGCAAAGAGGGCTTCGACGTCACTATCTGCCCGACCGGCCCGGATGCGCTGGCGGCGTTCGATCGCAACGGGGCCGACCTGGTGCTGCTCGACCTAACGCTCCCCGGGGCGCCAGGCACCGAAGTATGCCGGAGCCTTCGCGAGCGCTCGGATGTGCCGGTGATCATGCTGAGCGCCAGGGACACTGAGGTCGACAAGGTGGTCGGGCTCGAACTCGGCGCCGACGACTACGTGACCAAACCGTTCACCTGGCACGAACTGGCCGCACGGATCCAGGCTGTGCTGTACCGCCGAGGCACAGGTCAAAGCAGGATCCCGGGTCATTAACCCGGGCATCGACGTCGGCCTGCGCGGGGTGGCGGCTGCGTCGTTCGCGGCGTGTACGGCCTCCCTGGGCGGCGGACGGAGCAGACCAGGGGGAACCGCCAGGGTTCTCCCTGGGGCGACGCAGTGATGGAACTCCTTAGCGTCATCCCTGACATAACCCCCAGGGAGGCGGCAATGGGTACAACCGAGGACCGCACCAGCGGCGCAAGTGGGATGGCGGAACAGCAGGTGCCAGGACTGGGGGGCAGCGAGCTTCGTGAGGGCTACGCCGAGCTCGGCGGCGAGAGGCTGCATTATGTCGAGGCCGGCGAGGGGCCGCTGGTCGTCTTGCTGCACGGCTTTCCGGAGTTCTGGTACGGCTGGCGGCTGCAGATCCAGCCGCTGGCGGCGGCGGGTTTCCGGGTCGTCGCACCGGACACGCGCGGCATCAACCTGTCGTCGAAGCCCGACGGCGTCAAGGCCTACGACGTCGGCCTGCTGGCCGCCGATATCCGGGACCTCATCCACGAACGCGGCGAGCAGTCCGCGCTGCTGGCCGGTCATGACTGGGGCGGGAGCATCGCCTGGGCCACCGCGATGAACCATCCCGAGGTGGTGGAGCGGCTGGCCATTCTCAACGCGGCCCATCCACGGAAGCTCTCGCAGGGACTGCACCACCCCAGCCAGCTCCGCAGGTCCTGGTATTTCTTCTTCTTCGACCTCCCGGACCTGCCCGAATCCGTCGTGCACGCCAACCACTGGCACTTCTTCCGGCACTTCCTGCACGACGCCCACCCGGCCTACACGCCGGAGGAGATGGATCGTTACATCGAGGCGTGGTCACAGCCGGGCGCGGCCACCGGGATGATCAACTACTACCGGTCCTCGGTGCGGACCCCGCCCAAGCAGGCCGCAGCGGCGCTTCGCCCGATCAAGGCGCCCACCCTGGTCATCTGGGGGGAACGCGATCGCTACCTCAACGAAGACCTGGCCGAGCCCGAGCACGACGATGTGCCCAACCTCGACCGCGTCGAGCGCCTGCCCGACGCCTCGCACTGGGTCCATCACGACGAGGCTGAGCGTGTCAACCAGCTGCTCACCGACTTCTTCGCCCCCGCCCTGCCGGCCAAGAGCTGACCCGGACTTCGACGGGGCGCCCCGGTCGAGCCCGGGATCGCCACGCTGCTGGTGTCCCCGGCCAGGGTCGCACTCGCCCTCGGCCGGGGTCCCGGCAAGCACCGGGCCCGGCGAACACGGCAACCGCCGCCGCAGGTACCGGCCCCGGCATGCAGGCGCCGCAATTCCCGGCCGGGCCGCCTGCAACGCCAGCCCGCCAGCGGCCGGGCGCAACAGTCTCGCCGGGCCGTAGGCACGAGTCGTAGAGGAACTGGCGATGACCCAGATGTACCGCACGCTGCGGGTCGCCCCGAGCGATGAGGGTGTGCTCGGCGTGGTGATCGACGCGCCGCCGATGAACCTGATCGGACCGGAACTGGTGCGCGACCTGGTCGGGCTGCTCGGCGCGCTGGAATCCGGCCAGGAGACCAGGGTCATGGTGCTGGAGAGCGCCGACCAGGACTACTTCGTCCCGCACGTCGACCTCACCAAGGTCGCGGAGTACACCGCCGAAGCGGCCAAGGCGGGCGCCCTTTGACAGAGAACAGATCCAGCGCACGGCCAATACCGCACCGGCGGCGGCGATGCCAGCGATCGCCACCAGCAGCAGCCCCTGAAGCTGAAGCTGCGCGAAAACCTATGGCCGCAATTCGAGATCGCCGACCCCGAGCACCTGGCCGGTGAGGCGGTGGCCATGGTCGCTGAGCAGGTACGCGATCACGTCTGCCACCCGGTCGGGTGCGCACGGTCTGCGGACCTCGAGCGACACCGCGTTGACGGTGATGTCGCGCTCACGCAGCTCGAGCGCGAGCGCTCGCGTGAGCACGTCCGTGGTGGCCTTTGTTGCTGCATAGAGGGCGTGGGTCGTCAGGAATGAACCCTCCGCTGAGCTGGACAGGTTGACGATCGCACCGCCGTTGCGAAGGTGGCGGGCTGCTTCTCGGTAGACGATGAAGGTGGCCCGCGTGTTGATCCGGACCTGTGCATCGAATTCGCCGAGGTCGGCCTCGGCCAGTGGAGTCGCGGTGATCCGGCCGCCGACGGCGTGGACGACGACGTCGATGCCGCCGAACGCTGCGATCGTCTCGGCGAACAGTCTCTCCACGTCCAGCTCGTCAGCGACGTCGGCGCGGACGGCCACTGCGTCGCTGTTGCCGGCGAGGATCGCTTCGACGGTCGACTCGGCCGCGCGCTGGTCGTGGAGGTAGTTGACGACGACGGCGTAGCCGCTGGCCGCCAGCCGGCGGATCGCCGCCTGGCCAACGCCGCGGGACCCTCCGGTGACGATTGCCACGCGGCCGGCAGGCGACCCGCCGAGCGCGATACTCATGGCACGAGTCTGGATGCCATCAGGCCGCCTCGAACCAGGGTGTTCCCCTGCCCCGATCACGGGCCTTATCGTTACGGCATGGCCGAACCCAGGGCGTCGGCCTTCAGAGGGCGTGCTGGCGAACGCCAAGCCCTCGACGGCCTGTTGGACCGTGTTCGTGGTGGCGAGAGCGCGGTGCTGGTCATCCGGGGTGAGGCGGGGATCGGCAAGACCGCGCTGATGCGCTACTGCGGGCGCCAGGCGTCTGGCTGCCGCCTGGTGCAGGTCGCCGGCGTGGAATCCGAGATGGAGCTACCGCTCGCGGCGCTGCACCAGTTCTGCACGCCGATGCTGAACCGCCTGGCCGCGCTGCCGGAGCCCCAGCAGCGCGCGTTGCGGGTGGCGTTCGGGTTAGCTGAGGGAACTGCTCCAGACCGGTTCATGGTGGGGCTGGGGGTTCTGAGCCTGCTGGCCGAGAATGCCGCCGCGCGGCCGCTGGTCTGCCTGGTCGATGACGCCCAGTGGCTGGATGAAGCCTCATCCCAGGTGCTCGGGTTCGTCGGGCGGCGGCTGCTGGCTGAACCTGTTGTCCTGTTGTTCGCGGTCCGGGAGGCAGGCGGCGGGCAGGCATTTCCTGGCCTGCCGGCGCTGACGGTCGAAGGTCTCACCGACGAGGACGCGCGGGCGTTGCTGACGGCCGCGGTCCCAGGTCATCTGGACGAGCGGGTTCGCGACCGGATCGTCGCCGAGACCCGGGGAAACCCGCTGGGGCTGCTGGAGCTGGCAAGAGGGATGAGCGAGGCCGAGCTGGCCGGTGGCTTCGCCGACCCGCCCAGGGCAAGCCTGCCTGGTCATCTCCAGGGCCAGCTCCAGGACCACTACCTGCGCCAGGTGCGGGCCCTGCCTGAGCCGACCCAGCAGCTGATGCTGCTGGCGGCAGCCGATCCCACCGGGGACGCCACGCTGCTGTGGCGTGCCGCACAGACGCTGGGGCTGGGACGCGATGCGGCGGCCGCGGCCGATGCGGAACAGCTGCTGAACATCGGCTCTCAAGTACGGTTCCGGCACCCCCTGGTCCGGTCGGCTGCCTACACGGCCGGGTCCCCAGAGGATCGCCGCGCCGCCCACCTGAAGCTCGCTGCGGCGACGGACGTGCAGGAGGATCCGGAGCGGCGGGTGTGGCACCTGGCTGCTGGGGCCACCGGACCGGACGAAGACGTTGCCACCGCGCTCGAACAGGCGGCGGCCAAGACCCGGGCTCGCGCCGGGCTAGCGGCCGCGGCGGCCTTCCTCCAGCGGTCGGTGGCCCTGACCGCCGAACCGGGGCGGCGCGCGGACCGAGCCCTGGCGGCTGCCCACGCGAACCTGCACGCCGGCGCCTTCGACACCGCGCTAGGCCTGCTGGCCCAGGCCGAAGCCGACTCGGTTGATGATCTCCAGCGTGCCCGCGTGGAGCAGCTCCGAGGACAGATCCAGTGGGCATCCGTCGCCGGGCGCGAGGCGCCCGTCCTGCTTCTGCAGGCTGCCAGGAAACTCGAATCACTCCATGTCGGGCTCGCCCGGGAGACCTACCTTTACGCCTGGGTGGCATCCTCCCTCGCTGGTCCTCTCGCAGGACCCGGCGGGCTCTTGCTGGAGGTTTCCCGGGCGGCACGAGCGGCCCTACAGCCGACGGGGACTCCGCGGCCCTGTGACCTCCTCCTCGACGGTCTGGCGACGATGGTCACCCAAGGGCGTGCGGCGGCAGAGCCGGCCCTGCGGCCAGCGGTGGACGCATTCCTCGGTGATCAGGTGTCCGGTGAAGAGTGGCTGCAGTGGGGGATTCTCGCCCAGATGGCGGCCATGGCCGTGTGGGACTTCGGCAGCTGGGTCGTGTTGAGCACCCGGCATGTCGAGCTCGCCCGCGCATCGGGCGCCCTCGCCCCGTTGTCCATCGCCTTGAACGGACGCGGAAGTGTGGCCACACACTGCGGCGACTTCGAGACAGCGACGTCGCTGGTCGCAGAAAAGGACGTCGTCAACGAGGTAACCGGGATCCGCCTGGCTTCGACCTGTGATCTGCTGCTGGCCGGGTACCGGGGCCGGCCCGCGGAAGCGATACCGCTCTTCTCGGCCACCACCGAGGACTCGATCGCCCGCGGGGAGGGAGGCGCTGTCCAGCTTGCCAGCTGGGCCGCAGCGATCCTCCACAACGGTCTCGGGCACTATGCGGAGGCGTTGGCTGCGGCGCAGCCGGCGACCGAGGAAACCTACCAGCCCTTGGGCACGCAGCTGGTGCTGCCGGAACTGATCGAGGCCGCCGCGAGAACCGGACAGGTGGAACTTGCCCGGGAAGCGCTTGACCGGCTGTCGGCGATGACGGCTATTGAGGGTTCCGACTGGGCGAAGGGCCTGGAGGCACGCTCCCGGGCGCTGCTCAGTGCAGGCAAAAGTGCGGAGCGCTGCTACGCCGAGGCGGTCGAGCGGTTCGGCCGCACACAGCTGCGGCCCGAGCTTGCCCGGGCCCACCTGCTCTACGGCGAGTGGCTCCGTCGTGAGCACCGACGGCTCGACGCGCGCCGTCAGCTGCGCGCCGCTTACCACCTGTTCGCCGTGATCGGCGCCGACGCCTTCGCCGAGCGCACACGCAGGGAACTGCTTGCCACCGGCGAGAAGGTCCGCAAACGCGAGGTCAACACCGACAACCAGCTCACCCCGCAGGAGGAGCACATCGTCCGGCTGGCCCGAGACGGACGCACCAACCCCGAGATCGGCGCGGAACTGTTCATCAGCGCCCGCACCGTTGAATGGCACCTCCGCAAGGTATTCACCAAGCTGGGCATCACCTCCCGCAGGGACCTCTACGACGCCTTCCCCCCACAAGGCCAGCACACGCCATCCCGCTAGACGTCATCACAGAGGCCGAGCGTCGGCTGGCCGCAGCTGTTGCCGGGGCGGGAGCCGGGCGCTGCTGGCGCATGGCGAGCCGGGCTCGGGCAACACGGCGCTGCCGGAGTACCTGGCCGGGCGGTCGCGACAGACCGGGGTAACCGGCCAGGGTGTTCACGGGCGCCATGGGACGGCTCCAGGTGCGACCGTGCATGCCATAGCGATGCCGGCTTACCGCTAGGTCTTGTCGCGGGCTGGCCTGAACACGGTGCGGGCCGCTCCCGCAAGGCCAAAGGCCATAGGAGAGGTGGTCACCCCATGTCCCAGCAAACCGATATGAAGCCGACCATCGTGCTGGTGCACGGCGCGTTCGCCGACGCGTCCAGCTGGAACGGCGTCATCGGGCCGCTGCAGCAGCAGGGCTACACCGTCATCGCCCCGGCCAATCCGCTGCGCGGGGTGGCCGCCGACTCCGCCTACACCGCCAGCCTGCTCAGCCAGATCGACGGTCCGGTGCTGGTGGGCGGGCACTCCTACGGTGGCGCGGTCATCACCAACGCCGCGACCAGCGCCCCCAACGTCGTCGGCCTGGTCTACGTGGCGGCCTTCGCCCCAGATGAGGGCGAAAACCTGGGAGATGTCGAGGCCGGCTCCAAGGACAGCGTCCTGAACTCGGCCCTGGTCCAGTACACCTATCCGGCCGGACACGACGGGCAGACCTCGGTCGAGTTCGCGATCAACCCTGCAATGATCCGGGAGGCCTTCGCCGCCGACCTGCCCGCGGAGACCACCGCGCTGATGGCCGCCACCCAGCGCCCCGTCGCCGCCGCGGCGTTCAGCGACGCGTCCGGACCGCCCGCCTGGAGGAGGTTGCCGTCCTGGGCGGTGGTCGCCACCGGCGACAAAGCCGCCGGCGCCGACGTCGTCCGGTCGCATGCCCAGCGGGCGGGCGCCGACATCGTCGAGGTCGAGGGCTCACACGTGATCATGATCTCCCAGCCGCAGGCGGTGACCGACCACATCCTGAAGGCGGCCCGGGCCGTCGCCGACGCACACCGGTAGACGATAATAAGCACGCCACCCAAGATGAGCGAGATGGATATGGCACCGGTGAAACCGGGCACCAGCACATCATTTGGGCTTGTCAAGCAGGTCGATGCCGGGCGACTGAATGTCAGCTATGCCGAAGCAGGCCCGGCCGGCGGCCCGGCCGTCATGTTGCTGCATGGCTGGCCCTACGACATCCACAGCTTTGCCGATGTCACCCCGTTGCTGGCGTCGGCGGGCTACCGGGTCATCGTCCCGTTCGCCCGCGGCTACGGGACCACCCGCTTCCTGTCCGGCGACACCCCCCGTAACGGCCAGCAAGCGGCCCTGGCCGCGGATGTCATCGCGCACATGGATGCGCTCCACATCGACAAGGCCATCCTGGCCGGCTTCGACTGGGGGGCCCGGTCGGCCGGCGTCGTCGCGGCGCTGTGGCCGGAGCGTTGCAAGGCCCTGGTGCCGGTGAGCGGGTACCTGATCGGCAGTCAGGCCGCCAGCCAGGCGCCACTGCCGCCGCAGGCCGAGCACGCCTGGTGGTACCAGTTCTACTTCGCCACCGAGCGCGGCCGGGCCGGCTACGACGCCTACCGGCGCGATTTCAGCAAGCTCATCTGGCAGCTCGCCTCACCGGAGTGGGCCTTCGACGACGCCACGTTCGCGCGCAGCGCGGCCGCCTTCGACAACCCCGATCACGTCGCCATCGTGATCCACAACTACCGCTGGCGGATCGGCCTGGCCGAGGGCGAGCCGCAGTACGACGACCTGGAGCGGCGGCTCGCCGGTTTGCCGGCCATCGCCGCGCCCACCATCACCCTCGAGGGCGACGCCAACGGCGCGCCGCACCCCGACCCCAGCGCCTACGCCGGCAAATTCACCGGCACATACGAGCACCGCACCATCACCGGCGGCATCGGGCACAACCTGCCCCAGGAAGCGCCGCAGGCCTTCGCCCAGGCGATCACCGACGTCGATGGCTTCTGACCGAGGAGGAGATGAAGATGCCCGCCCAAGACAACACCATCCACCCGTTTCAGGTCGGTTTCCCAGAGGCGGAGCTCACCGAGCTGCGGAGGCGCGTCAACGCGACCAGGTGGCCCGAGCGCGAGACGGTCACCGACGACTCGCAGGGCGTGCGGCTGGCGATGATGCAAGAGCTCGCGCGCTACTGGGGGACTGACTACGACTGGCGCAAGTGTGAGGGGAACCTGAACGCCCTGCCGAACTTCACAACCGAGATCGACGGGCTGGGCATTCACTTCATCCACGTCCGCTCCCAGCACGAGGATGCGCTGCCGCTGATCGTCACCCACGGATGGCCTGGCTCGATCATCGAGCAGCTGAAGATCATCGAGCCGCTCACCAATCCCACGGCGCACGGCGCGAGCGCGGCGGATGCGTTCCATCTGGTGATTCCCTCGCTGCCGGGTCACGGGTTCTCCGCCAAGCCGGCCGCCACCGGGTGGGATCCCACCCGCATCGCACGTGCCTGGGTGGTGCTGATGAAGCGCCTGGGATACACCCGGTTCGTGGCGCAGGGCGGCGACTGGGGGGCGGCCGTCACGCAGCAGATGGGCATCCAGGCGGCGCCGGAACTGGCCGGCATTCACTCCAATATGCCTGGTACCGCCCCGGCCGCGATCAACAAGGCGGTCCAGCGCGGCGACCCGCCGCCACCGGATCTGTCAGCCGAGGAGAAAGCCGCGTACGAGCAGCTGAGCGGCTTCTATGCGAAGCACGTGGCCTATGCGCAGATCATGGCGACGCGCCCGCAAACGCTATACGGGCTGGCTGACTCACCCGCCGACCTGGCGGCGTTCATGCTCGACCACGGCGACGGCACCGGCCAGCCCGGGCTCGTGGAAAAGGCCCTTCAGGGACAGCTGCAGAGCCCCCTGACCCGGGACGACATCCTTGACAACATCACGCTGTACTGGCTGACGAACACGGGGGTTTCCTCGGCCCGCCTGTACTGGGAGAACAAGGCGGACTTCTTCGACGCCAAGCCCATCTCGATCCCGTTTGCCATCAGCGTCTTCCCCGACGAGCTCTATCAAGCCCCGCGGAGCTGGGCAGAGCGCGCCTACCCTCACAACCTCATCCACTACAACAAGCTCGACCGGGGCGGCCACTTCGCCGCCTGGGAACAGCCTGACCTGTTCGCCGCCGAAATGCGGGCCGCGTTCCGATCACTGCGTCAAGGGAGCCCGTCATGAGCAGCACCGTCGAGAACGCGACCGAGATACGCCCTTTCCGGGTGGACATGCCCGACGAGGCGATCGCCGACCTGCAGCGGCGCATCGCCGCGATGCGCTGGCCCAGCAAGGAACTCGTCGGCGACCGGTCGCAGGGCGTGCAGTTGGCGACGATCCAGGAACTCGCCCGCTACTGGGCGGCCGATTACGACTGGCGCGCGTGCGAGGCCAGGCTGAACGCACTGCCGATGTTCAAGACCGAGGTCGACGGGGTGGACATCCACTTCATCCACGTGAAGTCGCCGCACGAGAACGCGCTGCCGCTGATCATCACGCACGGCTGGCCGGGCTCGGTGATCGAGCTGCTCGGGGTCGTCGGCCCGCTCACCGACCCGGCCGCGCACGGCGGCTCCGCGGGGGACGCGTTCCACCTCGTGCTGCCGTCCATCCCCGGGTATGGCTTCTCCGCCGAGCCGGCCGAGATCGGCTGGCACTCCGGCCGTGTCGCGCAGGCGTGGCCGGAGCTGATGCGCCGCCTCGGCTATACCCGCTACGTCGCCCAGGGCGGCGACCAGGGCGCCGCCGTCACCGACGCGATGGGCCGCCAGGCACCAGAAGGACTGGCCGGCATCCACATGAACCTGCTCGTGACCGCGCTGGGCGGCGGCCCGATGCCAGCCGGCACCGAGGCCGAACGCGCGGCCCTCGAGCAGACCAAGACATTCAGGGCGAGCGGCTTCGGCTACTTCCTGGAGCAGGCCACGCGGCCGCAGACGATCGGCTACGCCCTGCTGGATTCACCCCTCGCCCTGGCTGCCTGGATGCTCGACCACGACACCGACGCCTACGAGAAGATCTCCCGCGCCTTCACCGGCGGGCGGCCGTCCGGCGGCCTCACCCGGGACCACATCCTCGACAACATCACGCTGTACTGGCTGACCGGCACCGGGGCCTCGGCGGCCCGGTCGTACTGGGAGAGCGGACGAGCCCAGGCCCTCGCGGCGGGACAGCCTCCTCCGCAGGTCAAGCTCCCGGTCGGCTTCACCACCTTCCCCGGCGAGATCTTCGCGGCCCCGCGCAGCTGGGTCGAGGCGTCCTACCCCAACCTCACCTACTTCCACGAAGCCGCCAGGGGCGGCCACTTCGCCGCCTGGGAAGAGCCCGAGCTGTTCGCGGCCGAGATCCGGGCAGCGTTCAAGCCGCTGCGCTAACGACACCTCGCCTGTGCGGGCGAACACCCAGCGCAGGCGGGCCCGCGTCAGCGCGGTGACGACCCCCCGGTGCCGCCACGCCAGCGACGTCCCGTGGACCGCAGCCGATCAGCGGGCCGGGCACGGCCCACTGTCAAGCGCCATACGGCAACACGGGTTGCCAGGCCGGCCATCGTGAACAAGGCTGAAGCGATGCCGGTTGATCATGTGAATGGGATCGAGCTGTATTGGGAGCACCGCGGCAGTGGCCCCCGGTTGCTGTTCTGCAACGGGTCGGGCACGACCCTGCAGACCGTCCGGCCGCTGCTCGATTCATTTGCTGGCACATTTGATCTGCTGGCGTGGGACTACCGTGGCTTGGGTCGCAGCGTCCCGCTGACAGGTCCTTACGCCATGGCCGATCTCGCCGCTGACGCCGCTGGCCTGCTGGAGATCGCCGGGTGGGACACCTGCCGGGTGCTCGGGGTGAGCTTCGGCGGGATGGTGGCGCAAGAGTTCGCCGTCACCAATCCGGATCAGGTTGAGCGCCTCGCTCTGGCGTGCACCTCACCCGGTGGCGGCGGCGGGTCCTCCTATCCGCTGCACAAGCTGCAGGGGCTCCCGCTGGAGGAGCGGCCTGCGGCGGAACTCAAGCTGGCTGACAGCCGCTGGGACGAGCGGTGGCTGGGAACCCACCCAGCAGATCGCGCGCTGGCCGAACGCCTGACCGCGGGGCAAGATCAGCAGGACCCAGCCGCCGTAGCCGCCTACCAGGCCCAGCTCGAGGCGCGCGCAGGCCATGACACCTGGGACCGGCTCGGCGCGATCACCTGCCCAACCCTGGTTGGCTACGGCAGCTACGACGGGATCGCGCCGGCTCAGAACAGCACCGCGATCGCATCGCACATCCGCGGAGCCGAGCTGCGCGGCTACGAAGGCGGGCATTTGTTCCTGTTCCAAGACCCGGCCGCGCTACCGGAGTTCGTGGCATTCCTCCAAGCACCATCGAGCTGATCCCGGCCCGGGTCTGGCGGTCAGCCGCCGGAGACGGGCGCCGTGCTGATCGCGCCGAGCGCCTCCTCGATCGAGCGGGGCGAGCAGTCCTTTACCTTCATCGATATGCCGATGTGCAGCAGCCCTGACCGGAGTTGCAAGACCGCTGCCACCGCTCTTGCCGACAGCGTTCCGTCCGGTCCGGCGTGGCCGACGGCGAAGATGGTGGCGCCGGCCTGCAGCTGGCCCAGGCTGGCGTGGGGTATGACGACGAGCGTGCTGCCGGAGGTGGTCACCGGAATCCGGGTTCCGCTGGATGTCACGAGGGTGAAGCCAGCGGTGCTCGCGTCCGATACCGTCCCCTGGACAGGGACGAAGCCCGGTGGGTTCACCGCGCTGAACGGCTGTCCGACGGTGACGATAGCGGCCTCGATCGTCCCGCCGGACGTGGAGCCCCGCACCATGACTGATGCGCCGTCCGTGATGTCGCCCAGCAGCGGTCCGGACATGGACACGAATGTGGTCGCCGTCGTGGTCACGGTCACCGGCTGGCCGCTGGCCGCCTTGATGACCAGGCTGCTGCCGTTCACTTGCTCGAGCGTCCCGTCAGCCAGCTGGATCTGGGAGCACCCGGTGACCGCGGTGAGGGCCGTCCCGGTGCCGGGACCGGACAGGTGCACGTGCACGTATCCGGTCACCTCACCGAGCCCCACGAGCAGGGCGAGCGCGGCTGCCGCGCTGCCGGCCACCAGCATGACGCGCCGCCAGGGGCCCGCCAGTACACGCCGTCGGGTACGCCGCGGCCGGCCAGGCTGGGCCGTCTCGGCCGCGGCGGCTGCCAGGCCGCGAACCCCGTCGGCAACGAGGTTCCACCGGTTCGCTTCGCGCTGGCAGTGCTCGCAGCCGGCGAGGTGCTCCCGGGCCCGGTCGTCTATCGGCTGGCCGGCGGCCCCGGCGATCAGGTTCCCGAGGTCCAGATGGGGGGAACGGGTGCCAGTAGGGTCTGCGTTCATCGGTTCTGGCCCTTCTTGTCAAGAATCCGGCTCAGCGCGGTGCGCGCCGCGGTCAGGCGGCTTTTCACCGTCCCGACCGGGATCTCCAGCACGCCCGCGACCTCGGGAAGGCTGAGCCCGGAGCCGAAGGCAAGGCCCAGTACCTCCCGATGGGCCGATGCGAGCTCCCGGATCGCACCCCGCACCTCGGCCAGTTCGGCCCGGTCCAGGGCCATGACCTCCGGCCCCGGATCAGAACCCGGCTGATCGGCCAGGAAGGCGTCATCCACCACCCGCAGCCGCTGACCTCGCAGCCGGTCCCGGGTCTGCCGCCGGGCGATGGCGATCACCCAGGACCGCACCGACGACTCGCCCCGGAAGGAGCCCGCCCCGCGCCAGACAGCGAGCATCGTGTCCTGCACAATCTCCTCAGCCAGCACCCGCTCGCCGACGACCAGCAGAACCTGCGCAAACACCACCCGGCCGTGGGCACGGTAGAACGCGGCCATCGCATCCTCGTCGCCCTGGCCGATCCTGCGGAGCAACCCAGCATCGTCGCGGGCAGGGTCGTGACTGGCGGTGAAGGTTGGTGCGCCGACGCCCTGGTGCGGATCGTTCACCGATAACCTCCCGAAAGGATTCGTTCACAGAGTAAGTAGCAGCAAGCGACGCCGCGGTTTGCTCACCGCCGGGGTTTCTCGCTCATCGAGCCCGAATATCGTGGTAGCCGGGCTTTGCCGGCCCGGCCGCCACGGCGCGCGCAGGCCTTTACCGCCTCACAAGCTGCCGGGCCGTCTGATCATGGGAGCCGGGTGGCGGGCAGAGCTGTGGTCACCTCGGATGCAGCCCTTCATGTCAGGCTTTTCCGGGGCTACCCGGCGCGTCGGCCGAGCCGGGGCGGGTCAGTGCGAGCGGGTCGACGACCCGGTCGAACAGTTCCTCGCTGACGCCATTGGCCAGCGCGGCCTGCTTGAGCGTCAGGTCGTGGTCGATGGCGTAGTGGGAGATGGCCGCGGCCTTGCCATAGCCGATCACGGGCGACAGGGCGGTGACCATCATCACCGACCGGTCGATGTTCTCCTTCAGCCTGGCCTCATTGAGCTTGGTGCCCTCGACCATGAACTCGCGGAAGTGGTCGCACGCGTCGGCCATGATCAGCGCCGAGTGCAGGTAATTGCTGATCAGGATCGGGCGGAAGGTGTTCAGTTCGAAGTTGCCCTCGGCACCCCCCATGGTCACAGCCACATCGGACGCGATGACCTGGATGGCGACCATCAGCATGGCCTCGGCCTGCGTGGGATTGACCTTGCCGGGCATGATCGACGACCCCGGCTCGTTCGACGGGAAGATCAGCTCACCGATGCCGGTGCGGGGACCCGAGCCCAGCCAGCGCAGGTCATTGGCGATCTTGAACAGGGTGACGGCCGCGGCCTTCAGCCCGCCGTGTGCGCGCACCATCGCATCCAGCGTGCCCTGGGCGGTGAACTTGTTGGCAGCGGTCTCGAAGGGGGCGCCCGTCATCGCGGCGATTTCGGCCGCGACCTCCTCACCGAACCCAGCCGGGGCGTTCAGCCCGGTCCCGACCGCCGTGCCGCCCATCGCCAGCTTCAGCAGGCCGCGGGTGGCGTGCCCGGCCTCGGCGATCGCGTCATCGAGGGCTCCGGTGTAGCCGGACCATTCCTGGCCGACGGTCAGCGGGGTGGCATCTTCCAGGTGAGTCCGGCCGATCTTGACGACATCGGCCCACTTTTTCCCGTTGCGCTCGGTCGCGTCGCGGAGCCGCCGGAGCGCCGGGATCGTCCTGCCCGTCGCCATCGTGTAGGCGGCGATGTGCATCGCGGTGGGGAAGGTGTCGTTGCTCGACTGGCTCATGTTGACGTGATCGTTGGGGTGGACCGGCTCCTGTGAGCCGAGCGTCCCGCCCACCAGCTGGATGCACCGGTTGGAGATGACCTCGTTCACGTTCATGTTGGACTGGGTCCCCGAGCCCGTCTGGAACACGTACAGCGGGAACTCCTCATCCAGCGCCCCGCTGATCACCTCGTCGCATACCCGCTCGATCAGCTCGCCCATCCAGGCAGGCAGCCGGCCCGCCCTGGTGTTGACGACCGCCGCCGCCTTCTTCACATATCCGTAGGCGTGATACACCTCTTTCGGCATCCGGTCGTTGCCGATGTTAAAGTGCTCCAGGCTGCGCTGGGTCTGCGCGCCCCAGTACCGGTTGGCGGGCACCTCCACCTCGCCAAGGCTGTCGAACTCCCGCCGCATCCCGGTGACATCAAGGCCGATCGGCAGATCAGCGATCTCCGGCGCCTGCTCGTTCGCACCCGTCATGACATCCGTCCTCGGACACTGATACGCGGTCCGCCGGGCGCTGCTCCGGACCACGCCCGGGCACGTATCGGTGGGGACGGCCACCAGCACCGGGCACACCGAAGACGCGCCATTGGCTCGGCCGAAGCGTAACCTCCCAGGAAGGGACCGGGAAGCCCGCATCGGCACATGGGTGACCCGGCACGACACCGGCCGGAGGGCAGCGTCCCCACCTCACCTGTGAGCAGTGTTACCGGGTGACGAGGGGGCAGCTGCCTCATCTTCCAGCCACCGGCTGGATGCCAGGCGCTCCCCTGTGCCGCGGCTGCCTATGGCGTCCGGTTCCCGTCGATCTGGTCGAAGTCGCCGTGACCGTTGCTGCTGCCGCCACCGCCCGACCACTGCCACATGAGCGCGTACTTGGACGCGCTGGACTGGCCGCCGAAGAAGCGCGCGCAGGTGGTGGTCCCGGACAGGCACCAGCCGTACGGGTGGTGGGCCAGGCTTGAGGTGAACGACTCGTAGGTCCACTCGTAGGTGTTCGGGATCTTGGAAGCGGTACCGGTGCCGAAGATCGACGCCCAGATGTCAGGGGCCGAGTACACCCCGGCCTTGTACGAGGAATGGCCGGTCAGGTACGTGGCGAACCCGTTGAGGTCGGCCCTGTCGACGGCCGCCGGAATATAGCTGATCCTGACCGTGCCGCTGCACGGCGAGGTGTACACCGAGTTCCAGCCGTTGTCGTCAGCCGGTGTGTAGTTGGGCGCGTTCCCCGGGATCTCGATGTCCATGAACACCACCGGGTAGGTGATGTGGTGCTTGGGGATGTCGGACAGCGCCCAGGCGGCCTGCTGCCTTCCCCACGCGTTGGCCTCAGCGGTCGTGCCGTTGTAGTGCGGGTCGACGCCCGGCCCGGCCATGAACCAGTACGCGCCGCTGCCGATGCCCTGGTGGTAGGTGTTCAGATTGGTGTTGGCCTGCCCGCCGTTGGCCCACGACCAGACGATGATCCCGCCGCAGCCTTCCCGGTGCGACCAGTTGCCGACCATCCCGATGTAGCCGCCGTAGGCGCCGCCGATCACGGGCTCGCTGTAGGGCGCTGAGCCGGAGATCGTGATCGTCCGGCTGTCGGTCCCGTACCAGAACCCCGCGGGGCCATCGGCGGCGGCCACCGCCGCGACGCCGCCCTGCCGCGGCGCGGCGCCGGTGGATACCGCGGCGTTGCCCGCCCCGGCCGCGGCCAGCACCAGCAGCAGCGCGGCACCGCCCGTGACTAATGCGGCCGGGCCGATCCCCCGGCCGCCTGCGCGTGATGGGAACACCCGCCATGCCATGTCGCCACCGCCTGTCCCGGCCGCGGGCTCCGCGCCCGCTTCCCGCACCGCAGCGTAGGCTCCCGGCGAGCCCACACCCTGTCTTTACCCTGTTTCCCCGGCGTTTCCAAGGGCCAGGAGCCAGCCGGCCACCGGGACGAACGTCCGGAAACCGGCTGGCTCACGTCGCTGGCGGAAACCGGCTGGCTCACATCGCTGGGCCCCGCCCGCGCCGGGGCCGGCCGCCCTGGCATCAGGCGGGCACTGCGGCCGATCCGGGCGATGGGTCCGCCTGCCCCGGGAGCGCCACCGGCTGTCAGGCGGCGTACTTCTGCACCAGGTCGCCGACCCGCGGCAGCGCGGCCTGGATGTGCTTGCTGGCGCTGCCGCGGACGGCCTTGTACGCCTTGATGATCGTGGGCCGGTTGGAGGCCGCGCATCGGTCATCGGTCACCGAGAGCAGGGCCTCCGACACCTCCTCGCCGCGCTTGGCCAGGTAGTCGCCGAACCCGGAACTGCCGGAGGTGCTGAAGTCGGCCCAGTACGGCTCGAGATTGTCCACCATCTGCGGGAGCATGGACTCCACCATGTAGCGGACGTGGCCAGGCATGAAGGTGTTCACCGTCTTGTACGCGAGCTTGACCGCGTTCCCGGAGATGCCCGACTTGTCCGAGACCTCCTGATCGATCAGCGTGAAGCAGTCGGCGACCACCTCGGGCTGGGTGTCCGGCGCGAGCAGGATCTGGTGAAGCGTGGCTGCCATGGGTATGTTCTTCTCCTTGTTGCCGGTGGCTGCTGGGCGGTGCCCACTGGATGCCGCACGCATGCTGCAATGCGCCGCCCGTCACTAGACGGACAGCGCGCCACGGGGGTTTACCGTCCCGGCCGCGCTGCGGAAGAGCTCCGCATCTCGGAGCGCGCCTGCCTATCCCCGTGACCAGCGGAAAACGGCGGCCGCTGCCGCGATCTGACCGGCGCGGCAGCGCCAGCCAGAGCGGCCGACGCGGGCCCATCCAGGCCATCGACCACCGCCGGTCCCGCGGCTTACAATCAGGCTGCACCCCCGCTGGGAGGCCCGCCTGAAGGGAGCCCTCCCATGTCCCTGCTCCCGCCCGCCTACCGCGGGGCCCCCTACCACCAGCCCCGCCCGCCGTCCCGGCGGCGCCGGGCCGTGCGCCTCCTCATCCTGGTCCTGATCTTCGCAGCGGTGCTGTCCCTGATCGTCATCACCGGCGCTGCGATCATGCGGGCCGGCGTGCCGTAGGCCACCACCCAGCCGGCCCGGCGGCGCCGGGCCGTGCGCCTCCTCATCCTGGTCCTGATCTTCGCAGCGGTGCTGTCCCTGATCGTCATCACCGGCGCTGCGATCATGCGGGCCGGCGTGCCGTAGGCCACCACCCAGCCGGCCCGGCCAGGCCCACCGGCCTGACCGGCCCCACCAGCCCGCCAGGGCCCACGGCGAATGTCCTGGTTCAGGCATGCCATTAGTAAAGAAAATGTAAAGTGACGTCGTGGCTGTGGCGCGGCTCGGCTTCCCGCGGAGAGCCCAGCGGACGCCGGGCATGGCGCGCAACCTCTCGAGCAAGCCCCGCCGAACGGGAGGCGTCATGAGCATCGCGGAGCACCGCCGTGGCTGACGGCCCGGGCAAGGTCCTGGCCAACGGGATGGCCGACGTCGAGCACTACCTGCGGGCCGAAGGCCTCACCAGGGACGAGATCGGGCAGAGCCTCGACCTCGCCGCGGAGACAGGCGAGTACGTCATCGTGGGCAGCCGGCCGGATGTCCTCTACTTCGAGTACGGCGACTACCGGATCGAAGAAGGCGGCATGTACCTGGACGAGTACGGGGACTGGGACGAGCACGCGTGACCCTTTCGGCCGCCTTCCGCGTCTAGGTAGGTACGGAGGGTCACCTGATCCGGGCGATCCGTTGCGAAGGTGGGGGGCATGGAAGGCGTAGGCACGCTGCCGGCGGCGGTCCTTGCCGCTGACGTCGTCGAGGTGGCCGCGGCCGGCCCTGGCCTGGCGGTCCCGTACGCGAAGAAGCCGGCGGCCCGGCAGGTGCCCCGGTGGGAGGCTGAGGCCCGCGACCGCGTGCGGACGGCCGTGCGGCGCTTCGCCGGGCCCATGGCCGGCCTGGTGGCCCGTGACGCCAGCGAGGGTGACACCCGGCTGCTGGTCACCGACTTCCTGTGCGACGGGCTCGGGTACGGCACGTACGCCGACCTCACCGCCGAATACCAGGCCGAGGGGGAGTTCGCCGGCTACGGCGTGCGGGCCGGCCGGCAGGTCGTCGCGTTCATCGAGGTCAAGCGCGCCGCGGCCAGGCTGGCCCCGCAGCACCTGCACTGGGCCGGGAGGCACGCGGCCAGCGCGGGCGCCGAATGGGTGATCCTCACCAACGGCCAGACATGGCAGGCCTGGCATCTGACCGCGGGTCCCCCGGCGGTGCT
>Ga0335077_10000994_pt1 | contig 32967 bp, 26 predicted proteins | sample Lox_Sample_31_FD_207151 | JGI IMG/M metagenome (GOLD analysis project Ga0335077, IMG submission 207151) | Soil microbial communities from Loxahatchee National Wildlife Refuge, Florida, United States - Lox_Sample_3.1 | ecosystem: Environmental > Terrestrial > Soil > Wetlands | place: USA... | reverse complement strand
CGGATCCGGTGGCGCCGGTCAGGGTGCTGGTGACGGCGGGCAGGACGGATCCGGTGGCGCCGGTCAGGGTGCTGGTGACGGCGGGCAGGACGGATCCGGTGGCGCCGGTCAGGGTGCTGGTGACGGCGGGCAGGACGGATCCGGTGGCGCCGGTCAGGGTGCTGGTGACGGCCGGGAGGACCGACCCGGTGGCCCCGGTGACGGTGCTGGTGACGGCCGGGAGGACGGATCCGGTGACGCCCGGGACCGTGCCAGTCACGGCCGGGAGTGTGGTTCCGGTAATCCCGCTGCCGGTGCTGGTGACGGCGGGAACGGCGCTACCAGTGCTGCCAGTGGCGGCTGGCAGCACGGTCTTGGTAACGCTGCTGGCCGCGCCAGTAACGGCCGGCTGGGCGGGCGCGGTGACGCTGGTGATCGTGCTGGTCAGGCCAGACAGCGGGCTGGCCGGGCTCGGCCCAGGGCTGGCCGGAGTGGCGGCCGGCGGAGCCGGGGTGGTCTGGGCGCTTCCAGTCAGCGCACCGGTGACCGTGGACGCGGCGCTGGTCGCCGCCGGCTGCGCGCTGGCGGTGAGGTGGCTGACCGCGCCGGTGACGCTGGCCACCGTGGACGCCGGGGTGGCGGTTGACTGGCTGACGGCCTGGCCCCCAGCGGGCTGCGCCGCTGCGGGGTCCGCCGCGGCCGGCTGGACCGCGGCCGGCTGGGTCTTGACCGACGGCGCCTGGTGACTGCCGAGGCCCTGGGTCACGCTGCTCACGGTTCCGGTGACGCTGCTCACGGCTGCGGGCAGGGCATTCGCGGTGGGGGGCTGCGACCCGGATGTCTGGCCCGCGCCGCTGGGGCCGCCGGTGGCTGACGGCTGCGCCGGGGCGACAGGCTGGCTGGCCGGCTGCGCCGGGGCGACAGGCTGGCTGGCCGGCTGCGCCGGGGCGACAGGCTGGCTGGCCGGCTGCGCAGCGCTGGGCTGGGCCGGAGTCGTCTGGGCCGGACTGGGCTGCGTCGAGCTGTCCGGCGCCGCAGCGGACTGGACGGGAGCGGGCTGAGCCGGAGCGGGCGGCACCACAGCGGGCGGTACCGCAGCGGGCGGCGCCGAACCGGACGACGGCGGCGGGCCGGGCTGGGTCAGGCTCGGCACGACGCCGGTGGCCGCTCCGGTCAGCGAGCTCAGCGCCGACCCGGTGCCGCCAGTACCCGGAGACCCGGGGGTACCTGGTGAACCTGGATCCGTCGCGGCGGAAGCTCGACCGGCCAGGAGGAATGCAAAAATAAGCGCTGCGGCTATCCCGCTGCAGACGCACAAGCTAACCCTCAGAGCCCGGCCTAAGGCTCGCGTGAGGGTTGCGGATCCCTCCACGGCTCGGACACTACACCGGAATACCGATAATCATCCATACCTACCCGCCAGTTCTGTCCGGGCAGAACCGTCGGCGCAATCGCTTGGAAAGCGCTTAGCTGGACGAACATGGCCGGTGCGGACGGGAAAAGAATCCGCTCCGGAGGTCGGCGCGATACCCGGGCAACATGACACACGTGTTATCAGAACGCACGAGAAAGGCAATTCCGTGACGAACTTCACGACATCGGACAATTCCGATGAGGTGGTGCGGTGTGAGGTAGACGGCCACGTCGCGGTGGTGACGATCAACCGGCCGGAGGTTCGTAACGCCATCGACCAGGCCGTAGCGGCCGGGCTGGCAGGCTGCTTCGGCGAGCTGGACGAGCGCAAGGATGTCCAGGTCATCGTGCTGACCGGGGAAGGCGGCACGTTCTGCGCGGGGATGGACCTCAAGGGCTTCCTGACCGGGGAGGACCCGGCCACGGGCGGCCGTGGCTTCGCCGGGATCGTGGAGCGGCCACCGGCCAAGCCGGTCATCGCCGCAGTCGAGGGGTATGCGCTGGCCGGCGGGTTCGAGATCGCGCTCGCCTGTGATCTGATCGTGGCCAGCGAGGACGCCAGTTTCGGTCTGCCTGAGGTCAGCCTTGGCCTGGTTGCGGCGGCGGGCGGCCTGCTCCGGCTGCCGCGCCGGATCCCATACCACCTGGCTATGGAGATCGCGCTGATCGGGCGGCGGGTGCCCGCCAACCGCCTGCACCAGCACGGGCTGATCAATCGCCTCGTGCCGGCGGGCGAGGCGCTGGCCGTGGCCCGCGAGCTCGCCGGCCGGATTAGCCAGAACGCCCCGCTTGCCCTCGCGGCCACCAAGCGGATCATCGTGGAGTCCGCGGACTGGCCCGCCACGGACGCGTTCGCCCGGCAGGGCTTGATCGCCGGGCCCGTCTTCGGCTCGGCCGACGCTGTGGAGGGAGCACAGGCGTTCAGCGAAAAAAGGCCTCCGGTCTGGCGCGGCGAATGAGGCGCGGGGCCCGCCCGGCCCGCGCTGCCAGCGGGTTTTTGCTTCGCTAGGCGGCGCCCAGCTGGGCGGCCCGGCTACGCGGGCCGCGTCTGGCCGCATAGGATCGGCCCGGTATGCCAACCGGACACACTCGTTGGGGACACATCCATGTGCGGAATCGTGGGCTGCCTGGCCCTGGCCCTCGAGGCGGACCCGGACCAGAGCTGGGTGCAGGCCGCTACCGAGCGCATCACCCACCGCGGCCCTGATGACGAGGGGTTCTACACCGACCCCGACCTCGCGCTGGGTTTCCGGCGGCTGGCGATCATCGACCTGTCCCCGGGCGGGCATCAGCCGATGCGGTCGGCGGACGGTCGGTTCTGGATGGTCTACAACGGCGAGATCTACAACTACCTGGAGCTCGGGCAGGAACTACGGCAGCAGGGCGTGGCGCTGCGCTCGTCCTCGGACTCCGAAGTCCTGCTGGAGATGTACGCCCGGGTCGGCAAGGACGTGGTCCACCGGCTGCGCGGCATGTTCGCGTTCGCGATCTGGGACACGTGGACCAGGGAACTGTTCTGCGCCCGGGATCAGTTCGGGATCAAGCCGTTCTACTACACGCTGGACCAGCCCCGGGAGCAGGACCGGTACACCGGGACGCAGGCTGGCTGGCCCGGGCCGCAGGCCGGCTGGTCCGAGTCGGCCCAGGAGCCACCGCGCGGTGCGGCGCTGGGCGGGCGGCATGCGGGCGGCCCGGCCGGCCGGCCCGCGGCGGCTGGCGGGCTTGCGGGCGGGCCTGGGGGTGCGCCAGCCGGCCGGGGCGGGGGCCGGCACGCCGCCGGTCGCGGCCACCAGGCCAGCAGCCCGGTGTCCGGCGGGCCCGCGAGCGGATTCGCCGGCGACAGCCGGGAAGCCGCCGGCTTCACCGGCACTGGCCGGCTGCTGCGCTTCGCCTCCGAACGCAAGTGCCTGGCCAGCCCCGGCGAGCTCAGCCGGCTCGACGGCGATTCGCTGCGCCGCTACCTGGCCTTCCAGTACGTGCCGCCGCCCGAGGCGCTGACCCCGCCGATCCGGGTGCTGCCGCCCGGCCACGCGATGATCGCCCGGCCCGGCGGCACGGTGGACGTGTACCGGTACTGGCGGGCCGACCTGCGCCCGGCGCCCGCCCCCAGCCAGGGCACAGCTGACGGGATCCTGGCCGCCATGCGCGACTCGGTCGCCGTCCACCTGCGCAGTGACGCGCCGCTCGGCGCCTTCCTGTCCGGCGGCATCGACTCGGCCGCGATTTGCGCCCTGGCTGCCGAACACCGTCCCGACCTGCTCACCTTCACCGTGGGCTTCGAGCGTGAGGGCTACAGCGAGATCGACCGGGCGCAGGAGACCGCGGCCGCGCTCGGGGTTAAGTCGGTCCCGTACGTGATCACGGCGGAGGAGTTCTTTACCCACCTGCCCCGGATCATCTGGCACCTGGACGACCCGATGGCGGACGCGGCGGCGGTGCCGCTGTGGTTCGTGGCCCGGGAGGCCAGCAAGCACGTCAAGGTAGTGCTGTCCGGCGAAGGCTCGGACGAGCTGTTCGGCGGGTATCAGATCTACCACCAGCCCGGCGTGGTCCGGGTCGGTGAACGGCTGCCCGACCTGGCCCGGATGCCACTCAAGCGGGCCGCCTCGATGATCCCGGCGGGGGTCAGGGGCAAGGGCTTCCTGGAGCGGACCTCGACTCCGCTGCGCGAGCGTTACATCGGCAACGCACACGTGTTCGCCGGCCCGCAGATCGACGTCGTGGCCCGGCCGGCGGGATCGCCGGCGGCCAGCGCGTACGCCGTCACCGCCCCGGTCTACGCCCAGGCCGCCGAGGCGGGCCTGGACGACACGTCCACCATGCAGCTGGTGGACATCAACACCTGGCTGCACGGCGACATCCTGGTCAAGGCGGACCGGATGACCATGGCGCACAGCCTGGAGCTGCGGGTGCCGTTCCTGGACCGCGAGGTGATGGCGGTGGCGTCCCGGCTGGCCCGCGAGGAGAAGATCGCCGCGGGTACCACCAAGCTGGCGCTGCGCCAGGCGATGAGCTCGGTGCTGCCGCCGGCCGCCGCCGAGCGGGCCAAACTGGGCTTCCCGGTGCCGATCGGGTTCTGGCTCAAGGGCGAGATGTACGGCTACGCGGAGCAGCTGTTCCGCGCGGCCCGCACCGACCAGTGGATCGACCGGCAGGCCGCGCTCGGCCTGCTCGAGCGGTTCCGGGCCGGTGACCCCGAGGTCAGCTGGCGGCACATCTGGGTGCTGCTGGTCTTCTCGCTCTGGCACCAGATCTACGTCGAGCGGGTGTACGACCCGGGCGCACTGGGCTGGGAACGCGCGCCAAGCCCGGGCCCGGCCTGGTAACCGCGGCTGAGCCGCGGCGGCGGGGCTGGAGGTGCGGCGGCGGTTCAGCCGGCCGGGGCGAATCCGGGACCCTTGCCGGGGCCGTAGGCGGCCAGCTTGTCCCGCAGTCGGCCACGGCCGCGGTGCAGCCGGGACATCACGGTGCCGATCGGGGTTCCCATGATCTCGGCGATCTCCTTGTACGCGTAGCCCTCGATGTCGGCCAGGTAGACCGCGACGCGGAACTCTTCGGGCAGGTCGCGGAGCGCACGGAGAATCTCGGAGTCAGCCAGCCGGTCCAGCGCCTCGGCCTCGGCTGACCGGGCCTGGGCGGCCAGCGGGTCGGCGGGCAGCTGCCACTCCTGGAAGTCACCGCTGGACGCCTGCCGGGGCTCCCGGCGCCGCTTGCGGTAGCTGTTGATGAACGTGTTGGCCAGGATGCGGTGCAGCCACGCCCTGAGGTTGGTGCCGGGCCGGAACTGGTGAAACGCTGCGTAGGCCTTGGCCGAGGTCTCCTGGACCAGGTCCTCTGCGTCGGTGGGGTTGCGGGTCATCCGGAGCGCGGCGGGGTACAGCTGACCGAGGAAGGGGATGACGTCCTGCTCGAACCGCTCGTCCCGGTCCGGCGGCTCTTTGCTAGTCCCCATCGCTACTCCACTCGATAGTTACCCTGTCAACTGTAGAGACGGATGAGAACGCTCACTCGGCTCGGTGACACGGGTCACATTTTTTTCCCCGTTATTCGTGGTTCATTCTTACCCGCTCAACCTGAAAGCTCCCTGAAGGCGGGCTGTGAGCAACGCACGTACGTACAGTAAGGATTCGTTTCCCGAACGCCCGTTGGATGGGTCGGCCAGCAAGATCACCCCGGTGCGGTCGGGCCAGCTTGCCTTCGGCGAGAAAGCCCTGGTGGCAGCGGCTGTGCGGTGGGGCGCGGCGGAAGTCGCGGGCTGGTCGGACGCCGAGCGGGCGCTGGCCGCCGCCGCCCGGCTGGAAGAGGTGGCCGGGCTGGCGGTCCCGGACGAGATCCGGCGCGGCGGTGACCCGCTGGGCGACGCGTTGTGCGCGCTGCGGGACCCGGCGGCCCGGCGGCCGCTGGGCCAGACGTTCACCCCGGCGGCCGTGATCGGGAGCATGATCGCCCGGGCGTCCCGCAGCGGGTGCCGCCCGGCCCGGGTGGTCGATCCCGGCTCGGGATCGGCCCGGTTCCTGGTCGCGGCTGGGCGCCGCTGGCCGTCAGCCGAGCTGGTCGGGGTGGAGATCGACCCGGTGGCGGCGCTCGTCGGCCGGGCCAGCCTGGCCGCCGCTGGGCTGGCGGGACGGTCCCGGATCATCCTCGGCGACTACCGTTCCGTGACGCTGCCGCCCTGCGCCGGGCCGACGTTGTTCCTCGGCAACCCGCCCTACGTGCGGCACCACCAGATAGCACCGCAGTGGAAGGACTGGCTGCGCCGCGCCGCGACCAGCCGGGGCCTGCCAGTCAGCGGGCTGGCCGGGCTGCACGTCCACTTCTTCCTGGCGACCGCGCTGCACGCCCGGCCCGGGGATGCCGGGGTGCTGATCACCGCGGCCGAGTGGCTGGATGTGAACTACGGCCGCCTGGTCCGCGGCCTGCTCCTCGGCGGCCTCGGCGGCGAGTCACTGCACCTGATCGAGCCGTCCGTGCCGGTGTTCGCGGACGCCATCGCCACCTCGGTCATCACCTGTTTCCGCCCGGGCCGGGCCACTCGCAGGGTGCGGATGGCCCGGGTGGCCGGCCCGGCCGAGCTCGGCGCGCTGGCCGGCGGGGTCCCGGTCGCCGCCTCGGTCCTGCGCGCCACGCCGCGCTGGGGCCCGCTGCTGCGCGGGACATCGCCGGCCTCGGCGCCGGCGCGCAGGCCGGGCGTTCCGGGGCGGTGCCCGCCGGGGCTGCCGGGCCTGCCGGGCCGGGGCCTGCCGGGGCTGCCGGGCCGGGGCCTGCCGGGGCTGCCGGGCCGGGGCCTGCCGGGGCTGCCGGGCCGGGGCCTGCCGGGGCTGCCGGGCCGGGGCCTGCCGGGGCTGCCGGGCCGGGGCCTGCCGGGGCGGGGCCTGCCGGATGGTCTGGTGGAGCTGGGCGAACTGTGCCGGGTACACCGCGGCCAGGTGACCGGGGCCAACGCGGTCTGGGTCACCGACGACCCGCACCCCCTGGTCCCGGCCCGGTTCCAGTTCGCCGCGGTGACCAGGGCCCGTGAGCTGTTCGCGGCCGGCGCCGTGCTGCCGCCGGGCGCCGTGCTGCGCCGGGTCATCGACCTGCCCGCGGACCTGGCTGAACTCACGCCCGCCGAGCGGCTTGCGCTGACCCGTTTTCTCCGTGCGGCCGTCTCGGCCGGGGCGGCCGGCAGTTACGTGGCCCGGCACCGCCAGCCGTGGTGGCGGGTCCGGCTGGCCGGGCCGCCGCCCATCCTGGCCAGTTACATGGCCCGGCGGCCACCGGCCTTCGTCCGCAACCTGGCCGGGGCCAGGCACCTCAACATCGCGCACGGCCTGTATCCGCGCGACCCGCTGCCACCCCGGCTGCTCGACGCGCTGGCCCGTTATCTCAGCCAGTCGGTGACCACTGCCGAAGGCCGTACCTACGGCGGTGGCCTGGTCAAGTTCGAGCCCCGCGAAATGGAACGCCTCCTGGTACCAGGCCCCGGCCTGCTCGCCACGGCCGGAACCGCACCGGACTTTCAGTCACCGGTTTCACCCCGGGTCGGCCACCGCGGGGCTGAACCTTTCACGAGGTCCTGACCCAATGCCGCTGACCGCAGGGTCCGGGTATACCGGTGGTTGCGGTGGAGTACCACGACGCGCGTGGGCCGGGCGGCGAGCGAGATGTTTTCACGCGGCCGGCCCGCGCAAATCAGGACGAAAAGGGCATTTGGCGTACCTCAGCCGTGAAAAGTTGCCTGGCCGCCCTGCGTGTTGGTGCTGGTGTGTCACACGTGATCGGTGGGATCTGCCATCCGCGGCCGCCCGCCACGCCGGGTGGACCGCGTATGTCAGCGGTTCTAGGGCCTGGCCGCATGGCTGGAACATCCGCGCGGTTGCCGCCCGGATGAGGGGAGGGTGCTGGTGGGGGCGTGAGCCCTCGGGGCTCAGATCCAGCCGTGGTACCACATGTGCGACAGCCAGTCCGTGTACGGAATGACCTGGCCCGCGATGATGGGGTACAGGTACGCGAAGTTCAGCAGCACCCCGAGCAGGTACGCGCCGGCCACCGCCGCGCCCACCGTGCGCCGGGCTGTGGAGGCCTGGGCTGACCCGATGATCAGACCCAGGCACAGCGTGATCGAGATGATCAGGAACGGCTCGAACTCCAGCGCGTAGAAGAAGAACTCGGTCCGGTGGTCATGCACCGCGAACCAGAACCAGGGCAGCCAGCCCACGCCCACACAGAGCAGCACCGCGCCGGCCCGCCAGTCACGCCGGGTGAACCACCAGCCGATGCACACGATCAGCGTGGCAATGGACGCCCACCAGATCAGCGGGGTGCCGATGGCCAGCACCTCCTGGGCGTTGCTGGTGGCACAGGCGCCGTGCCCGCCGGCCGCCGGGCAGGCCCAGTAGAACGCCACCGGCCGGCTCATCACCAGCCAGGTCCACGGCTGGGACTGGTACGGGTGATGCGTGGTCAGCCCGAGGTGGAACGAGAGGATCTGCTTCTGGTACTCGGCGAACGACGCCAGCGCGGCGATCACCGGGGTGTGGATGCCGTTCTGCGCGGCCCACTGCCGGTCGTAACCGGAGTTGGTGAAGAACCAGCCGGACCAGGTGAGCACGTACACCGCGAGCGGGAGCAGCCCGAACCAGGCGGGCAGCCAGCGGTTCCCCTTCAGCGCGGCGGCCAGCCCGCCGGGCAGGCCCACCGCCCGGCGCGCGCCGCAGTCCCACGCGACGACCAGGGCGGCCAGGCCGAGCACGTACCAGATCGCATCCCACTTGGAGGCCAGGGCCAGGCCGATGCATACGCCCGCGCCGACCCGCCACCAGGTGACCCGAACCCGGCTGGCGGCCACGTCGCCCGGGGACTCCTCGGCCGCCGCGGCCAGCCGGGCCCGGGTCAGGTCGCGGTCCACCACCAGGCAGCCGAACGCGGCCAGCACCCAGAACATCAGGAAGATGTCCAGCAACGCGGTCCGGCTCATCACGAACTCAAGCCCGTCCAGCGCCAGCAGCAGGCCTGCCACGCAGCCGAGCAGGGTGGACCGGGTCATCCGGCGGGTGATCCGGGCCAGCAGCAGGATGGCCAGCGACCCGATCAGGGCGGTGGCGAACCGCCAGCCGAACGGGTTCAGCCCGAACGTCCACTCACCGGCCGCGATGAACAGCTTGCCCAGCGGGGGGTGCACCACGAACTCGCCGCCGCTGGTGAAGATATGCGGATCGCCACGGACCAGCAGCGCGTTGCGCCCGGCGGTGTAGTTGTGCTCAACGCCGTAGCGCAGGATGCCGAACGCGTCCGGGACGTAATACGTCTCGTCGAAGATCACGGCCTTCGGCACGCCGAGCCGATTGAACCGCAGGAACGCGCCGAACAGGGTGACCAGCACCGGGCCCGCCCAGCCCCAGAACGCACTCCCGGGCATGACCGGGGCCAGCCGGGCGCGCAGCGCGGACGGCGCGGCAGTGGTGTCGGCGACCCGGCCGGCGGCCGCACGGGATCCAATCATCGGTCACATGGTATGGGGGCAGGACGCGTGCTGGTGGGCCGGATCATGACGTATCCGGGCCGGTCCCGGCCCACAGGGTGAAGGGCAGCCGGCCCGCACGTAACGTGGTTCCCGCGATGAACACCAGCGACACCCGCACCGGCACGCTGACCGTGGCCGCCGTGCCCATCGGCCGGCCCGGCGACGCGTCGCCGCTGCTCGCCCAGGCGCTGGCCAGCGCGCCGGTGATCGCGGCCGAAGACACCCGGCGGCTGCGTCGGCTGGCCGCCGCGCTCGGCGTGGCGCCCGGCGGCAAGATCGTCTCCTACTACGACGCGGTGGAACGGAGCCGCGAGCCGCAGCTGATCGAGACACTGCGCAACGGCCAGGACGTGCTCCTGGTCACCGACGCCGGCATGCCGGTGATCAGCGACCCGGGTTACCGGCTGGTGGCCGCGGCAGCCGCGGCCGGCGCCGCGGTCACCGTGCTGCCCGGCCCGTCCGCGGTGATCGCCGCGCTGGCTGTGTCCGGGCTGCCCAGCGACCGGTTCTGTTTCGAGGGCTTCCCGCCGCGCCGGGTGGGGGAGCGAGCCCGCCGGCTCACCGAGCTGGCCAGCGAGCGCCGGACGCTGGTGTTCTTCGAGTCGCCCCGCCGGCTGGCCGGCACGCTGGCCGAGCTCGCGGTGGCGTTCGGGGGCGACCGGCCCGCGGTGGTCTGCCGTGAGCTGACCAAGACCCACGAGGAGGTCCGCCGCGGCACCCTGGCCGGGCTGGCCGAGTGGGCTGCGGACGGGGCCGTCCTGGGCGAGATCACCCTGGTCGTCGCGGGCGCGGCCGCAGCCAGCGTGACCAGCCGCAGTCCCGGGGAGGCGGCGGACGAGGTGGCCCGGCGGGTCGCAGCGGGCCAGCCGCGCAACCCGGCCATCGCGGCCGTGGCCCAGGAGTCCGGGCTGCGCCGCGGCGACGTGTACGACGCGGTGGTGGCCGCCCGCCGCCCTGCCCACGGCCCGGCCGGTCCCAGCCCAGCCGGTCCCGCCCCACGGTCCGGGTAAATCGGGTCGGGGGCTGTCCGGGCTGGCCCTAGGCTGTGACCATGCCCGATACGAACCGTCGCATTCTCACCGCGCCGGCCTGGCCCTACGCTAACGGACCCCGGCACATCGGCCATGTCTCCGGCTTCGGCCTGCCCTCGGACATGTTCAGCCGGTATCAGCGGATGGCGGGCAACCGGGTGCTGATGGTCAGCGGCACCGACGAGCACGGCACCCCGATCCAGGTCGCGGCGGACGCGGAAGGGCTCACCGCACGGCAGCTCGCGGACCGGTACAACCGGGTGATCGCCGAGGATCTGTGCTCGCTCGGCCTGTCCTACGACCTGTTCACCAGGACCACCACGCGCAACCACTACGCCGTGACCCAGGAGATCTTCCTCGGCCTGCTCAGGAACGGCTACATCTTCCCGCAGACCACGCTGGGCGCGATCTCCCCGTCCACCGGCCGGACGCTGCCCGACCGGTACATCGAGGGCACGTGCCCGATCTGCGGTTACGAGCACGCCCGCGGCGACCAGTGCGACAACTGCGGCAACCAGCTCGACCCGGTGGACCTGATCGACCCCCGCTCGAAGATCAACGGGGAGACACCCAAGTTCGTCGAGACCGAGCAGTACTTCCTGGACCTGCCCGCGTTCACCGAGGTGCTGGGCGCCTGGCTGAAGAGCAAGCAGGGCCAGTGGCGGCCGAACGTGCTCAACTTCTCGCTCAACCTGCTCGACGAGCTGCGCCCCCGGGCCATCACCCGGGACCTGGACTGGGGCGTCCCGGTCCCGCTGGACGGCTGGCGCGACCGCCCCGACAAGCGGATCTACGTCTGGTTCGACGCGGTCATCGGCTACCTGTCCGCCTCGATCGAGTGGGCGAAACGGTACGGCACCGGCCCGGACGAGTGGCGGGACTGGTGGCAGTCCCCGGACGCGGAGTCCTACTACTTCATGGGCAAGGACAACATCGTCTTCCACTCCGAGATCTGGCCCGCCATGCTGTTCGGCTACTCCGGCCTGGGCGCCAAGGACGGCACGACCGGCGCCCTCGGTGCGCTGAACGTGCCGACCGAACTGGTGTCCAGCGAGTTCCTGACCATGGAGGGGCGGAAGTTCTCCTCGTCCCGCGCGGTGGTCATCTACGTCCGGGACTTCCTGGCCCGCTACGACGTGGACGCACTGCGCTACTACGTGGCGGTGGCCGGCCCGGAAAACCAGGACACCGACTTCACCTGGAGCGAGTTCCTCCGGCGCAACAACGACGAGCTGGTGGCGACCTGGGGCAACCTGGTCAACCGATCGGTGTCGTTCGCCGCCCGCAACATCGGCTCGATCCCGGAGCCCGGCCAGCTGACCGACATGGACCGCGACATCCTCGACCGGTCCCGGCAGGCGTTCGGCCAGGTCGGCGGCGCGCTGGCCCGGTCCCGGTTCAAGGCCGGGGTGAACGAGGCGATGCGCACGGTGGCCGAGGCCAACAAGTACATGTCCGATCAGGCGCCGTGGAAGCTGCGCGAGTCCGACCCGGACCGGATGCGCACCGTGCTGCACGTCGTGCTGCAGCTGGTGGACGATGCGAAAACGCTGCTCACCCCGTTCCTGCCGGAGTCGTCGGGCAAGGTGTACCGGATGCTGGGCGGCGCGGGCGAGTGGTCGGGCCGGCCCCGGGTCGAGGAGGTCGACGAGGCGGATGGCCCGTCCTACCCGGTCGTCACCGGCGACTATGACACGGCGGCCCGCTGGGAGTCCCAGCCGGTCAAGCCGGGCACGCCGCTGTCCCGCCCGGCTCCGCTGTTCACCAAGCTGGACCCGTCCATCGTCGAGGAGGAACTGGCCCGGCTGGAGAACCCGTGACCAGGGGCCGGCGTGACCAGGGGGCCGGCGGGACCGGGACGCGGGCGTGAGCAGGGCCCGGGTGTGAGCACCCCGGCCCGCGACCAGTATGGGCGGCCGCCCGCCCCCGACCCGGAACCGCTGCCGGCCAGTGCGTTCGACGCGCACTGCCACCTGGACCTGGTCCTCGGCCCGGTCCCGGACGTGCTGGCCCGGGCGGCGGCCGCGGGCATCACCCGGGTGGTCACGGTGGGCACCGACCTGCCGTCGTGTTACTCGGCGGTGACCACCGCGGCCGATCACGACCCGGTCTACGCCGCGGTAGCCATTCACCCCAACGAGACCGCGCGGGTGGCCGGCGGCCGGGCCCAGCGCGAGGGCGTTCTGCAGGAACTGGCCGAGCTGGCCGGTCAGCCTGAGGTCCGGGCGGTCGGTGAGACCGGGCTGGACTACTACTGGGACGACGCCCCGCATGACCTGCAGCAGGACTGGTTCCGGGCGCATATCGCCCTGGCCAAGCAGGCCGGCAAGCCGCTGATGATCCACGACCGGGACGCGCACGAGGACATCCAGCGCATCCTGGCCGAGGAGGGGGCGCCGGAGACGGTCATCTTCCACTGTTTCTCCGGGGACGCCGCGCTGGCCAAGCGGTGCGTGGATGCCGACTACCTGCTCAGCTTCGCCGGGGTGCTGACGTTCGCCAACGCCCGGCCGCTGCGCGAGGCGGCCGCGGTCACCCCGCCCGGCCAGCTGCTGGCCGAGACCGACGCACCGTTCCTGACCCCGGTGCCCAACCGCGGCAAGTCGAACTCGCCAGCCCAGGTGGCGAACACGATCCGCGCCCTGGCCGCGATCAAGCAGCTCGACGTGGCCGAGCTGTGCGCGATCCTCGAGGCGACCGGCGAACGCGTCTTCGGCCCCTGGTGATGGGCCCGGCTAGCCCGGGGGGGCAACCCCCCGGACCTCCCCAGGAGCGCCCGCGCGGGGGGAACGTGCCCCCGGCCAGCCCTCCCGCACCGGCGCTGGCACCGGCGCTGGGACCGGCGCTGGGACCAGCCGAGATCCGGGACATCGCGGCCCGGCTGGGCATCCGGCCGTCCAAGCGCCTCGGCCAGAACTTCGTGACCGACGCCGGCACGGTCCGCCGCATCGTGACGCTGGCCGGCCTGGCGCCGGAAGACGTGGTGCTGGAGGTGGGGCCGGGCTTCGGCTCGCTCACCCTGGCCCTGCTGCCCGCCGTGCGCCAGGTGACCGCGGTCGAGGTCGATCCGCTGCTGGCCGCCGAACTGCCGCGCACCGTCGCCAGGCATGCCCCTTCTTATGCCGAACGCCTGCACGTGGTGGCGGCTGACGCGCTGCGGATCACCGGCGTGCCCGGTCCGCCGCCTACGGCGCTCGTGGCCAACCTGCCCTACAACGTGGCCGTCCCGGTCGTGCTGCACCTGCTGGCCACGGTGCCGTCGCTGCACCGGGGCCTGGTCATGGTGCAGGCTGAGGTGGCCGACCGGATGACGGCCGGACCGGGCAGCCGGGTCTACGGCGTGCCCTCGGTCAAGCTGGCCTGGTACGCGGCGGCTCGCCGGGCCGGCCCGGTGCCGCGCGCCGTGTTCTGGCCGGTGCCGAACGTGGATTCCGGCCTGGTTGCGTTCACCCGGCGTGAGCCGCCCACGGCCGACGTGTCACGGGACGACGTGTTCGCGGTGGTCGACGCGGCGTTCGCGCAGCGACGCAAGACGCTCCGCGCCGCGCTGGCCCGCTGGGCCGGGTCGGCGGCCGGTGCGGAGCGCATTCTGCGCGCGGCCGGGGTGGACCCGGGTGCCCGGGGTGAGTCGCTCGCGGTGGGCGACTTCGCCCGCATCGCCGCCGTCGGGACCCGCTGATCTGGTTAGCGCGGTGAAAATGTGGTCACCGGTGACCATAAACTCACCACGATCATGAAAGCGCGGGCTTCTCGCCATGATCACGGACAGCGCGGTGGGTGCGGACGGCTACGATCGGATGATCGTGACCGCTGTGACTGCGCGAGTGCCCGCGAAGGTGAATCTCCAGCTCTCGGTGGGGCCGCCGCGCGCCGACGGCTACCACGACCTGGTGACGGTGTTCCATGCCCTGACGCTATTCGACGAGGTCACCGTGGCGCCCGCGGACGCCGACAGCGTGCGGGTGAGCGGGGAGGGCGCGTCGAGCGTCCCGCTGGATGGGGACAACCTGGCCGCCCGCGCGGTCAGCGCACTGACCGACGCGGTCGGGCCCGGGTGCCGGGACGCGCCCGGGCTGGCCATCGAAATCCGGAAGCGGATCCCGGTCGCCGCCGGGCTGGCCGGCGGCAGCGCCGACGCGGCCGGCGCCCTGGTCGCGTGCAACGAGCTGTGCGGCACCGGGCTGAGCCAGCAGGAACTGGCCGAGATAGCCGGGCGGGTCGGCAGCGATGTGGCGTTCGCCCTGCACGGCGGCACCGCGGTCGGGTTGGGCCGGGGCGAGCAGGTCACCCCGGCGCTGGTTGCGGGCACGTATCACTGGGTGCTCGCGTTCGCCGCGCAGCCGCTGTCCACGCCCGCCGTGTACGCGGCCTGCGACCGGCTGCGGGCGGCCCAGCCGGGCCGGGATGGGGCGGGGCCGCCAGCCGGCCCCCAGCTGAGTACCGCGCTGATGGCCGCGCTGCGCAGCGGCGACCCGGCGGAAGTCGGCCCGCTGCTGGCCAACGACCTGCAGCCCGCCGCAATCTCGCTGCAGCCGGGGCTGCGCCGCGCGCTGGCCGCGGGCCGCGAGCAGGGCGCGCTCGGCGCGATCGTGTCCGGGTCCGGGCCGACGTGCGCCTACCTGGCCCGGGATGCGGCCCATGCCCGGGACCTGGCGGTCGCGCTGACCGGTGCGGGGGTGTGCCGGTCGGTGGTCGCCGTGACTGGCCCGGCGCCCGGTGCGACCGTGCTCAGCACGGCCACCGGCCTGCGGCGGTGACCGCGATGGTGAACCTGGTCAACCTGGAACGGGCAGTCAAGGCGTACGGCGAGCGGCCGCTGCTGGACGGGGTGTCGGCCGGGGTGGCGGCCGGTGACCGGATCGGCGTAGTCGGCCGCAACGGGGCGGGCAAGAGCACGCTGCTGAACGTGCTGGCCGGCCGCGAGCCGCTGGACAGCGGCCGGGCCACCCGTGCCCGGGATGTGCGGATCGGGATGCTGCCGCAGCGCAGCGAGCTGACCGGGACGGTGCGCAGCATCGTGCTCGGGGACACCCCCGAGCATGTCTGGGCAGCCAGCCCGCGGACCCGGTCGGTGCTGGCCGCGCTGCTGCCCGGGGTCGACCTGGCCGCGCCCGTCGGCCGGCTGTCCGGTGGGGAGTCACGCCGGGTGGCGCTGGCCGCGCTGCTGACCGGGGAACACGACCTGCTGCTGCTCGACGAGCCGACCAACCACTTGGACATCGAGGCCATCGACTGGCTGGCCCGGCATCTGGTGCAGCGGGCCGAGGCGCTGGTCGCGGTGACCCACGACCGGTGGTTCCTGGACGCGGTGAGCAATCGCACCTGGGAACTGGCCGACGGGCAGCTGCACAGCTACGACGGCGGCTACGCCGTGTATGTGCTGGCCCGGGCCGAACGGGCCCGGATTGCCGAGGCCACCGACCGGCGGCGGCGCAACCTGCTGCGCAAGGAGCTCGCTTGGCTGCGCCGCGGGCCGCCCGCCCGGACCAGCAAGCCCCGGTTCCGGATCGACGCGGCCAACGCGCTCATCGCGGGCGAGCCCCCGCCCCGGGACGGGGTGGAACTGGCCCGGCTGGCCACCGCCCGGCTGGGCAAGACGGTCATCGAGGCCACCGACCTTACCGCTACCGTCGGCCCGCCGGACCAGCGCGGCGGCCGCATCCTGCTGGACGACATCACCTGGCAGCTCGGTCCCGGGGAGCGGGTCGGCCTGGTCGGCCCCAACGGCAGCGGCAAGAGCACCCTGCTGAACGTGCTGGCCAGCGACGGGACTCTGCCTGCCCGGGGGGACGGCCCCCCGGAGCCCCCCGGGAGGGCCAGCTCGGCGGGACACCCCTCCGGGGCGCCCCGCGTCGCTGGCCCTGGTCTGACCGTGACCGGAGAGCTAGTCCGCGGTAAGACGGTGCGCCTCGGCTACCTGCGGCAGAGCGACACCGAACTCGACCCGGCGCTCACCCCGCGGGAGGCGGTCACCGAGGTGCGGGGCACCCTCGATTCGGCCCAGGGCGCGGCGGCGGCCGGCCAGCTGCTGGACCGGCTCGGGCTGCGCGGCGACACGCAGTGGACGCCGGCCGGCCAGCTGTCGGGCGGGGAACGGCGGCGGCTCCAGCTGCTGCGCATCCTGCTCGACGAGCCGAACGTGCTGTTCCTCGACGAGCCGACCAACGACCTGGACGTGGACACGCTCACCGAGCTGGAGGACCTGCTGGACGGCTGGCCGGGGTCGCTGGTGCTGGTCAGCCACGACCGGTACTTCCTGGAACGGGTGACCGACCACGTGCTGGCCCTGCTCGGCGACGGCCGGCTCGGGTACCTGCCGGGCGGGGTGGACGAGTACCTGGAGCGCCGCCGGGCCGTGGCCGCCGCGGACCGGGTGCCCAGCCCCGCGCCCGCCGCCAGGACGGAACCGCAGCCGGGCTCGGCCGCCACCCAGCGGGCCGCGCGCAAGGAAATGCAGCGGCTGGAACGGCAGCTCGACCGGCTGTCCAGCCGGGAAGCCGAACTGACCGCGGAACTGGCCGCATATGCCACCGACTACATCCGGCTGACCGAGCTGGGAGCCGAACTGAGGGGCGTTCAGCAGGAAAAGGGCCGGATCGAGGAGCAGTGGCTCGAGGCAGCGGAGCAGTCCGGCTAGCGCGCTAGGCGTCCAGCGGGGCGAGCAGCACCCGGAGCAGGCCGGCCAGCGTGGCCCGGTCGGCCGGGCGGAGCCCGTTCAGCAGCGCCTGCTCATGCTTGACCAGGTCGTCCAGGGCCGCGTCGACCCGGGCCCGGCCGGCCGGGGTCAGCGTGACCAGCACGCCCCGCCGGTCCTGCGGGTCCGGCTCGCGGTTGACCAGCCCGGCGGCGGCCAGCCGGTCTACCCGGTTGGTCATCGTGCCGGAGGTGACCAGGGTGGCCCGGAGCAGCGCACCCGGGGAGAGCTGATACGGGGGCCCCTTCCGGCGCAGCGCGGACAGCACGTCGAATTCCCACGTCTCCAGTCCGTGCGCCGCGAAGGCAGCACGCCGGGCCAGGTCCAGGTGCCGGGCCAGCCGGGACACCCGGCTGAGCACCTGGAGCGGTTCGACATCCAGGTCGGGCCGCTCGGCCCGCCAGGCGGCCACGAGGTCGTCCACCTCGTCGCGCTGTTCCTGGGCGCGGCCTGGGCGTTCGTCCATGGGCGCAGCATATCTCTTGACATCAAGACTGTGGGCCGCCAACGTCGACCGTATACCTTGACGTCGAGAGACAAGGGGGGTTGCGGGGATGTGGGACCCAGCCGCCTACTTGCGGTTCGGCAGCGAACGGGCGCGGCCCTTCTTTGACCTGCTCACCCGGGTGTACGCGGCCGACCCCGGCTACGTGGTGGATCTGGGCTGCGGCCCGGGCAACCTGACCGCGCTGCTGGCCGCGCGCTGGCCGGAAGCCCATGTGCTGGGCGTGGATAACTCGGCGGCCATGATCGAGGTGGCCCAGGCGGAGGCGGCCAGCACGGTGACCCGGGATACCGGATCGCGGGGTGGCGCCCGGCCGCGCGGCGGTGCTGGGACGCGGGGCGGCGCCCGGCCGCGCGGCGATGCTGGGACGCAGGGCGGCGCCGCGGACGGCGGCGACCCCAGCTACGCCGCGGCGGACGGCTCCCGGCTCGCATTCGCGCTGGCCGACATCCGGACCTGGCAGCCGGGCCGGCCGGTGGACGTGTTCACCTGCAACGCGGTGCTGCAATGGGTACCGGGCCACCTCAGCCTGCTGACCAGCTGGGCGGGCTGGCTGGCCCCGGGCGGCTGGCTGGCCTTCCAGCTGCCCGGTAACTTCGACCAGCCCAGCCACACCATCCTGCGCGACCTGGCCGCCTCGGCCCGGTGGCGGCCGCTGCTGCACGGCGTCCGGCTGAACCGGCAGGCCATGGATCCGGCCGTGTACCTGGACGTGCTGGCCGCGGCGGAGTGCGAAGTGGACGCCTGGGAGACCACTTACCTGCACGTGCTGCACGGGGAGAATGCCGTGCTCGACTGGTACCGGGGTAGCGGGCTCCGCCCGGTGCTGGCCGCGCTCACCCCAGCGGATGGGGCGGAGTTCACCGCCGAGTACGGTGCCCAGCTCCGCGCGGCGTACCCAGCCGCACCGTACGGCACAGTGCTGCCGTTCCGGCGGATCTTCGTGGTCGCCAACCGGTAGGCAGCCGTCCCGGGCCGGTTATTTGCGGGCCCGCCGGGCCACCTCGGGGGAGATCCGTGGCGTGGCCTCAAGCTGGGACAGGCCGTTCCAGGCCAGGTTGATCAGGTGCGCGGCGACCTCTTCCAGCGGAGGCTTACGCGCGTCGAGCCACCACTGGCCAGTCATCGCGACCATGCCGACCAGCATCTGCGCGTACATCGGGATCAGCTTCGGGTCGTAGCCCTGGGCGGCGAAGAAGTCAGACAGGATGTACTCCACCTGACTGGCGATGTCGTTGATCAGGCTGCCGAACGTGCCCGCGCCGGAGGCCGGGTGCGAATCGCGGACCAGGATGCGGAACCCGTCCGCGTCGTCCTCGATGTACTTGAGCAGCACCACCGCGGCCGCCTCGAACTTCTCCTTGGTGTGCGCGCCGCCGAGGATCTCGGTGGCCATGGTGAGCAGCCGCTCCACCTCACGGTCCACCACCACGGCGTACAGGCCCTCTTTGCCGCCGAAGTGCTCGTACACCACGGGCTTGGACACGCCCGCCTGGGCGGCGATTTCCTCGATCGAGGTGCCCTCGAAGCCCCGCTCGGCGAACAGGCGGCGGCCGATGTCGAGCAGCTGCTCGCGGCGTTCCTTACCGGTCATCCGCTTGCGCTGGTTGCTGCCGGGGTCGGGATTGGTCACCCGCCCATCATGGCCGTCAAGCAGCGTTCTGGTCACCTGACCGGGCCGCCCGCTGATCCGGCTGCTGGCCGCGGGCCAGGGCCAGCTGCCGGTCGGTCATCGAGCCGAGCTGCTTGCCGCGCAGGCCGGTGAGCTTGCCGGTCAGCCGGGAGCTGTCCGGCCAGCGGACGTCATAGGCCCAGCCGAGCCGTTCGGCCCAGGCGATGACCCGCGCGCTGATGTCGATCTGGCCCTTGAGCGCGCCGTGCCGGGCGCAGGTCGGGTCGGAGTGGTGCAGGTTGTGCCAGGATTCGCCGAACGACGGGATGGCCAGCCAGGCCACGTTGCGCGACTTGTCCCGCACCTCGAAGTCCTCGTTGCCGAACGTGTGGCATACGGAGTTGATCGACCAGGTCACGTGGTGCAGCAGGCAGATCCGGACCAGGCTGGCCCACAGGAACGCGGTCAGCGCGCCGACCAGTGACATCGACCACAGGCCGCCGATGAGCGCGGGGAGCAACAGCGAGATCGCCACCCACAGCGGGAACAGCTTGGAGATCCGGCGGATCGCGGTGTCGGCCAGCAGGTCCGGGCAGAACTTGGCCTGCGACGTGCGGTTCGCGTCGAACAGCCAGCCCACGTGCGCGTAGCCCAGTCCCTTGGTCAGCGCCTTCCAGTCGTTGCCGAACCGCCACGGCGAGTGCGGGTCACCCTCTTTGTCGCTGTACTTGTGGTGCCGCCGGTGGTCGGCCACCCAGTTCAGCACCGGCCCTTCGATGGCCAGGCTGCCCGCGATGGCCAGCGCAATCCGCAGCCCCTGGTTGGCCTTGAACGAGCAGTGCGTGAAGTAGCGGTGGAAACCCATGCTGATCCCCATCCCGGAGACCACATAGAAGACCAGCCCGATCACCGCGTCGTGCCAGGTGATCCAGCCTGTGGTGGCGGCCAGCACGAGGCCGGCCAGCAGGCCGATGAGCGGGACGACCACGAACGAGCCGATCAGCACCCGGGCGGCCAGGCCGTTCGGCTCCGGGTCGATCTCGGGCAGCGGGGTGCGCCGGGTGACCTGGGGCGCCGGGCCGGGGACGGATCCCGGCGTGACGGTCTCGGGGGAGGCGGTCATGGTGTGAACCTCGCTCTGCTCTGGGGGCCTGCGGGTGGGGCCTCGCGTCGCTGTCCGGACGCCACTACCCAGCCGGAAACTCATGACGCTTACGTCACCGTAACCTACGACTCCGTAAGTTGCGCAAGCCTCTTGGGGAGAATTTCACCTAGTAGCCAGGGATTGAGCTGTCCGTAGCCGGCCCGGTCGTCTCAGATGACGAGACGCGCTGCGCTGAGTAGTTCTCCCTTACGCGCTGTTGCAGTGGCCTAGCCGCTCACCCGGCGGACGCTCCGGCGCCAGCGTCGGCGATGCCAAGCCCGGTAGAGTTGCGGCAGGTGCAATCCCGGGTGGTCTAGTGGCATGACTATCGGTTTTGGTCCGATCAACGGAGGTTCGAATCCTCCCCCGGGAGCCCTCACCCAGGTTCAGGGCTTGACCGGCATGACGGTGCGGGCGGCTCAGGTGGGCCTTCGGTAGTGGTGACCGCCCGGACCCAGCCCGGGCCAGCGTCCTGGGCCAGCCCGGCAGAGCCCGTTGCCCGGCGCACCCTGGCCGGTCGTGCGGATTCCGCTACGCTCCGCTGAGCAGGGCGTTTACCCCACCCAACCGCTCACCTGCCGGCAGGCCGGACGGTATCCTGCACTCGTCGGGCGCGTGAACTGGCCGGCCAGCCTGTGCGGCAGCCAGGATCGTCGGCGGCCGGCGCGACCGGGGGCGGGTGATCCCGGGCCGGGAGCAGCAACCGAGGAGCACCACTAGTGAGTGTGAGCCGTCCGGCTGCAGTCATCGTCCTTGCCGCGGGCGAAGGTACCCGAATGAAGTCCGATACGCCCAAGGTGCTGCATGAGATCTGCGGCAACACCTTGCTGGGCCATGTCCTGGCCACGGCCCGCGAGCCCGATCCGGTCCGGCTGATCGTGGTCGTCGGCCACCGCCGCCGCGAGGTCACCAGGTGGCTGGCCAGGCACGCCCCGGACGTGCAGGCGGTCGTGCAGCACCGGCAGGGCGGCACCGGCCACGCGGTGCGCACCGTGATCGAGGAAGTCGGCCTGGGCCACGGCACGGTCGTAGTCACCTACGCGGACGCGCCGCTGCTCCGCGGCTCGACGCTGACCGCGCTGGTCCGCGAGCACCAGAAGCGGCGGGCGGCGGCCACCGTGCTCACCGCGCGCGTCCCGGATCCCACCGGGTACGGCCGCATCATCCGCGACGGCTCGGGCGCGTTCCTGCAGATCGTCGAGCAGGCCGATGCCTCCGCGGAGCAGCGCGCGGTGGACGAGATCAACTCCGGCGTCTATGCGTTCGAGGCCCACCTGCTCGGCGACGCGGTCAAGCGGGTGCCGACCGACAACGCCAAGGGTGAGGAGTACCTCACCGACGTGATCGCCATCCTGCGCGCCGAGGGCCAGCATGTGGCGTCGGTTACCCTGGAAGACGCTGAGGAAGTGCTTGGGGTAAACGACCGCGCCCAGCTGGCGCGGGCGCGGCAGATATTGAACGCACGGCTGCTCGGCGACTGGATGCGCGCCGGAGTCACGATCGTCGATCCGGCGACGACCTGGATCGACACCGGGGTACGCCTGGACCGCGACGCCGAGATCGGGCCCGGGACCCAGCTCGAGGGCAGCACCACCGTCGCGGCGGGAGCCCGGGTCGGCCCGGGGTGCCTGCTCCGCGACACGACCGTCGGCGAGGGCGCGATCATCACCCAGTCAGTCTGCCGGCAGGCCGAGATCGGGGCCGGCGCAGTCGTGGGGCCTTTCGCCTACCTTCCCCCGGGCACCCGAGTCGCCCCGGGGGAGCGGGCCAGCGGCCACCAGGGGGCCGCGACGAATGAGGGAGCTCAGAACGCGTGACCGGCATCACCGCGACCGGCGAGAAGAAGCTCATGCTTTTCTCCGGCCGGGCCCACCCGGAACTGACCAGCGAAATTGCCCAGCACCTCGGTATCGAGCCGGCCCCAGCCCGGCTGTTCGACTTCGCCAACGGCGAGATCTTCGTCCGCTTCATGGAGTCGGTCCGCGGCAGTGACGCGTTCGTGGTGCAGAGCCATACCGCGCCCATCAATCAGTGGATCATGGAACAGCTGATCATGGTCGATGCGCTCAAGCGGGCGTCGGCCAAACGGATCACCGTGGTCGCGCCGTTCTTCGGCTACGCCCGCCAGGACAAGAAGAGCCGCGGCCGGGAGCCGATCTCGGCCCGGCTGATGGCCGACTTGTTCCTCACCGCGGGCGCCGACCGGATCATGGCCGTGGACCTGCACACCGCGCAGATCCAGGGCTTCTTCGACGGCCCGGTGGACCACCTGTTCGCGCTGCCCACGCTGGCCGCCTACATCGAGCGGAACCTGGACATCTCGCAGACCACGGTGGTCGCGCCGGATGCCGGGCGGGTCCGGGTCTGTGAGCGGTGGACCGACCGGCTGGGCTGCCCGCTGGCCATCATCCACAAGCGCCGGGACCCCGACGTGGCCAACAAGGTGGCCGTGTTCGAAGTAGTCGGCCAGGTGGCCGGCCGGACCTGCATCGTGGTGGACGACATGATCGACACCGGGGCCACGATCGTGAAAGCGGCCGAGGCGCTGTTCGAGCAGGGCGCGGCCAAGGTCATCGTGACCGCCACGCACGGCGTGCTGTCCGGAACCGCGGTGGACGGGCTGAAGAACTCCCAGATCAGTGAGGTCATCGTGACCAACACCCTGCCCATCGCGACCGAGAACCGGTTCGACAAGCTGACGGTGCTGTCCATCGCCCCGCTGATCGCCCGCGCCATCACCGAGGTGTTCAGCGACGGCTCGGTGACCAGCCTGTTCGACGGCCAGAGCTAATTGGGCGGCCAGAGCTAGCGGCGGGGGCCGCAGACCGGACCAGGCCATCCCCCGGACCCAGCACCGGCCTGCGGCGTCTGGCGGAGCGCCAAGGTGACCGCTGCCTTCGCCCCCGCAAGCGACGAAGACGGCGGCCACCGCTCCGGGCCCCCCTGTGTAACCGCGCCTGGCGACTCCTGGCCGGGACCGTCCCTGGTCAGGGCAGGTGCACGCGGATCCTGCCCTGACCAGGGGTTTCGCGGACTGCGCCCCCGCATGGCGGTCCGCACCGATCCCGGTCGTTCCCCCCCGGTTTGGGTCCCCTGCCGGTTCCCGGTTCTTGCTGCTGGGGTCTTAGTAGAAGAATGGCGGTGGGCTCTTACGCCACGATTGACCCGTGATTGAGCCGCCCTGGACCCGGGCTGCCTGGCGACACCCCCGCCGGTAGCGGCCCAGACCGACCTGATTTGGTTCATGATTAAGGAATGTCTGGCCCAGTTGGCCGATGGGCCTGGTCCGGGCAGTCACCCGAGCGTGAGGCGCAGTCGATGCGGTTTCGGGTACTTGGGCCCCTCGAGGTCCAGGTTGACGGGAGCTGGAGCGGCATCAGCGCACCCAAGTGGCGGACGGTGCTGGCCGTGCTCCTGTTGCAGGCCAACCAGGTCGTCTCTACCGACCAGCTGATCACCGAGGTATGGCCGGACGAGGCGCCCGCCCGGGCCACCAACCTGATCAGCGTCTACGTGCACCGGCTGCGCAAGCTGATGGGCGATCCCGACGGCACGATGCTGGTCACCCGGGCTCCCGGCGGTTACCAGCTGCTGGCCGCCGCCGCGGACATCGACGCGGGCCGGTTCACCGAGCTGACCGCCGGCGGCCGGCAGGCGCTGTCGGCCGGCGACTTCCAGCAGGCCGCCGCCCTGCTCGGCGAGGCCCTCGGCCTGTGGCAGGGCAGCCGGGCGCTGCCGGACGTGCCACCCTCGACCCTGGTCAGCGCCGAAGCCAGCCGTCTCGAGGAATCCCGGGTCGACGCACTGCAGCTGCGCATCCAGGCTGACCTGGGCTGCGGGCAGTACGCCCAGGTCGTCGGCGAGCTGCACCGGCTGCTGGCCGACCATCCGCTGCGCGAGGAACTGTGGGCGCTGCTCATGCGCGCCCTGTACAGCTCAGGCCGCCAGGCCGAGGCCCTGGAGGCGTACGCGCAGGCCCGCAACGTTATCGCCGACGAGCTGGGCGTGGCCCCGAGCGCCGAGCTGCAGCAGCTCTTCGAGCACATCCTGCGGGCCGATCCGGGTGACGGCCCACTATCCAGCTCAACGCCGGTGCCCACGGACTCGCCGTTCGCCTTCGCGGTGATCCAGGCGCCGGTCGAGCCGGCCGCGGCCGGCCAGCCTGCCCCCGACCCGGGGACCCGCCCCGCGGCGACCGGGCCCGGCCCGCCGCTGCCCCGGGTGGCGCAGCTGCCGGCGGACATCCCCGACTTCACCGGGCGCGCCGACCACCTGCAGCGGCTGCGCGACCTGATGTCTGGCCCGGGCTACCAGGACAGCCCGGGGGCCGTGGTGGTGGCGGCCGTGATCGGGGCCGGCGGCCTGGGCAAGACCACGCTGGCCGTGCACGCCGCCCACCTGCTGCGCCCGCACTATCCGGACGGTCAGCTGTATGCCCGCCTGCAAGGTGCGGCCCAGCATCCAGCCGATCCCGGGGACGTGCTGGCCCGCTTCCTCCGCGACCTGGGCATGGACCCGGCCCGGATCCCGGCCGACGCCGAAGAGCGTGCCGCGCAGTACCGGACGCTGCTGACCGACCGTAAGGTCCTCATCGTCCTCGACGACGCCCGGGACGCCGCCCATGTCCGGCCGCTGCTGCCCGGGTCGGCCTCGTGTGCTGTGCTGGTTACGACCCGGAGCCGGATGCCGGACCTGGCCGGCAGCCGGCTCATCGACCTGGACATCCTGGAGCGTGCCGAGGCTTGGCACATGTTCGCCGGCATCATCGGGGAAAGCCGCGCCCAGGCCGAGCCGGAAGCTACCGGCGAGGTGCTCACCGCATGTGCTGGCCTGCCGCTGGCCATCAGGATCGCCGGTGCCCGGCTGGCCGCCCGCAGCAACTGGACCGTGCGGACGATCGCGACGCGCCTGTCCGACGAACGCCGGCGGCTGGACTGGCTGCAGACCGGTGACCTGGCCGTCCGGGCGTGCTTCGAAGTGAGCTTCAGCAGCCTGCCCGCGCGGCCCGGGCCCGGTGGGACTGATCCGGCCCACGCGTTCCGCCTGCTCGGCACCTGGCACGGCTCATCCATCGGGCTTCCCGCCGCGGTGGCCCTGATCGGCGAGGACGAAGGAGACGTCGCGGACGCTCTCGAGGTGCTGGTGGACGCCCAGCTGCTGCAGTCCCCGGCCGCGGACCGATACCGGTTCCACGACCTGCTCCGGGCATACGCGGCCGACCGGGCGGTCACCGAGGAGACGGCTGGTGCCCGCGACGACGCGCTGCGCCGCGTGCTGACCTGGTATCTGTACACGGTCGACGCCGTCGCGCACATGGTGTCGCCGCATCGCTATCAATTCCCGCTCGCGCCGCGGGAGCCCGGGGCCGGCCCGCTCACGTTCCGGACCCTGGACGAGGCGCTGAACTGGTGCGAGGTGGAGCGGACGAATCTGGTCGCGGCCACCCGGCAGGCGGCTGCGAGCGGGCTGTACATCCTGGCCTGGCAGCTCCCGGTGGCCGCATTCGGCTTCTTCAATCGCCGTACTTACTGGGCGGACTGGGTCGAAACGCATCAGATCGCGCTGGCCAGCGTCCGGCAGCTGGGCGACCTGGGCGGCGAGGCGCTGGTGCTGAACAACCTCGGCATGGCCTACGCGCGGCGGCGGATGGCAGCCGCGGTCGACTATTTCGAGCAGGCGCTGGAAATCCGCAGCCAGATCGGGGATCAGCCCGGGGAGGCTCAGACCTCGACCAACCTGGCTGACACCTACCGCCTGCTGGGGCGTTACGACGAGGCCCTGGACCTGCTCAAACGGGTGCTCGAGCTGCGGCGTCAGGCGGCTAACCCGTATAGCGAGGCCGTGGTGCTGAACAACCTCGGCGAGACCTACCTCGCCCTGGGCAGGATCGCCGAGGCCGTGAGCAGCCTGCAGCAGGCCCGCCAAATGTTCCGCGATATCGACGAAATTCGCGGCGAGGGGTACGCCCTGAATAACCTCGGGCAGGCGTACCTGGCCCAGGGCCGGACGGCCGATGCGATGCAGATGCTGGAGCGCGCACGTGACCTGCGCCATTCCTCCGGGGACCGGCTGGACGAGGCGCAGACACTCCGGGATCTGGTCCGGGCCCACCTGGCGGCGGATCACCCTGACCAGGCGAGGGAGTACTTGCGGCAGGCGGTAGACATCTTCGAGGCCCTGGGGGATGAGACACAGGCGGTGGCGGTCCGGGCCGAGTTCCCCGGCATCGGCGGCTAACGGCCTGGCCTGGATCCCGGCCTATCCTTATGGTGAGTCCTTTAAGGCCTGCTTGGCCAATAATTTCCCGAAGCTATGCGGGGCCTGCCCGGTACTCTACTGGCCTGTACCTATTGGCTGTCTTTCTTCCTGGCTCTCGGGGGTCAGGACTAGGAGAGGACAAGATCATGCAGGACACCAGCCCCACCGGCGACGACCCGGACATGACGCACGAGGACCAGCCCGCGATGACGCACGAGGACCAGCCGGCCATGACCCACGAGGACGAGCCGGCGATGACCCACGAGGACGAGCCGGGCATGACCCACGAGGACGAGCCGGGCATGACCCACGAGTCTGGTTCCTAGCCTGAACAGCTAGAGCGGCGAAACCGGCGCTCCGCCGGCCCTCGCGTCACGCGAGGGCCGGCGGGGCGCTTTCTTCCGGGGATCACCCGGCGGAGAAATCTGGGCCGGGCCGGGCCGGTCGGCCCGGGCCGGCCCAGGGCGAGTTCTGAGCTAGACTTCGACAGGCGCGCTGGCTGTGGCGCGCCTGCCGGCTGTCCCTGGGCCCCGGCACCCGGAGGCCCATCCGGTGCGAAGCCGCACCAGCAATCAGGCTGTGTAAGGAGCAAGTACCGTGCCCGAGGTCCGCATCGCGGCTGAGCCGCGCACCGAGTTCGGCAAGGGCCCGGCCCGCCGTGAGCGGCAGGCCGGCCGCGTTCCTGCCGTCCTGTACGGCCACGGCACGGACACCCGGCACATCACGCTGCCTGGTCACGCCGTGATGATGGCGCTGAAGACGCCCAACGTGCTGATCCGGCTGGACGGGCTGCCCGGCGGCAACCGGCTGGTGCTGCCCAAGGCGGTGCAGCGCGACCCGATCAAGGGCTTCGTCGAGCACGTCGACCTGATCCTGGTCCGCCGGGGCGAGAAGGTCACCGTGGACGTGCCGGTCGAGGTCACCGGTGAGGTGTTCTCCGGCGGCCTGCTCGACCAGCAGCTGGTCCAGGTGTCGATCGAGGCCGAGGCGACCAACATCCCGGGCTCCATCGAGGTGGACGTCCAGGACATGCAGGTCGGCGCGTCGGTGTCCGCCGGCGACCTGAAGCTTCCGGCCGGGTCGTCGCTGGCCGTCGACCCGGAGACCCTGGTGCTGCACGTGATCGCCGCGCCCACCGCCGAGCAGCTGGAAGCCGAGATTGGCGTGCCGGAGGCCGAGGCCGCCGCGCCGGCCGAGCCCGCCCCGGTGCCCGAGGGCGAGGCCGCGCCCGAGCCCAGCCCCGCGGCTGCGGAGGGCGGCGAGTAGCCTGGCCGCCCGTTCCGTGGCGGCGTGGTGGTCCGGGCGGCGGCACCGGGCGGCGGCTGCGGACGGTGAGGCGCAGGATATGCCGGATGAACGCTGGCTGATCGCCGGCCTCGGCAATCCCGGGGGCGGCTATGCCGGGAACCGGCACAACGCCGGGTACCTGGTCGCCGACGAGCTGGCCCGCCGGATGGGCGGCAAGTTCCGCCCAGGCAAGTTCCGGTCCACGGTCGCCGAGGGCCGGCTGGCCGGGACCCCGGTGACCGTGCTGAAGCCACTCACCTACATGAACGAGTCCGGCGGCCCGGTGGCCGGGGTGCGCAACTTCTACCACGTGCCCCCGGAGCGGGTCGTGGTTGTGCACGACGAGCTGGACCTGCCGTTCGGCACGATCCGGCTGAAGCTCGGTGGCGGGGACAACGGTCACAACGGGCTCCGCTCGGTGACCGCCGCCCTCGGCACCCGGGAGTACTACCGGGTGCGCTTCGGGATCAGCCGCCCGCCGGGGCGGATGGACCCGGCCGCCTACGTACTGCGGGACTTCACCGCGGCCGAACGCGAGGAACTGCCGTTCATGGTCGATCAGGCCGCGGGCGCGGTGGAAACGCTGCTGCGGGACGGGCTGGCGGCGGCGCAGAATGAGTTTCATCGCGAGCAGCCGGGCAGGTGAAGTGCGGCCGGGCGGCCGCCCGCTGCGGGTCACGCAGCTCACCGCGCGAGGCGCTGCCCCGGGCCCGGTCATCTCGGACATCACATAACAAAACGGTAACGCCGACTGCTTCCCGGTCATCGCACGTGCTTCAGGAGGCGTCTTACAATTATGGACGATCAGGAGATCGTGGCTGCGATCATGCATGGGGACGCGTCTGGGGCAGGGGCGTTCGACCAGTACGCGTACGGACTCCATGCTTACTGCCGTTCACAGCTGGCCCACGAGACCGATGCGGCCACGGCCGTGCAGGACACTTTCATCGTCGTCTCAGCCAAGCTGCCCACGCTGCGTGAGCCAGGCCGGATGCGGGCCTGGCTGTTCGCGATAGCGCGGAGCCAGTGCCAGGGCCGGGTGCAGGGTGGTGGCTCGCAGGCGGCCGACATGACCCACTACGCCGAAGCGTTCGCGGCCAGCCCGGAAGAAGCGCAGCTCGGCGGGCTGGTGCTGACCGCGCTCGGCGAGCTGAAGCCAGGCCAGCGCGAGGTTCTGGAACTCAACGTGCGCCACGAACTGGATGGTGCCGACCTTGCGGACGTGCTCGGTGTACCCCGCAACCGGGCCGTGGCGCTGGCCGCCGAAGCGCGTTCCAGTTTCGAGGCGTCGCTCGGCGCGTTGCTCGCCGCATCGGCGCCGGCTGAGCTGGGCAGCGGCTGGACCAGCCTGCCGGATGACACGCTGACCGGCAGGCGTGCGGCCCGCGACCGCAGCGCCGCGGCCATGCTCGGCCTGCTCGTGCCGCCCGCCGTCCCGCCCTCCCTACGGCAGGATGTTTCCCATCTCCTCACCGATCCGTCCCCGGGGCCGGCGGGCTACCGTGAGCGGGTAATCCGGCGGTCGAAGTCGTTCCGGGCCGACGGCTTCCCGGTGCTGCGCGGATCCCGGGCCGGCTTCGCCCCGGGCCGCGAGCGGATGATGGCCGCCGTGGCGGCCGTAGCCGTCCTGGTCCTGGTCGGTGGCGGGGCACTGTTCGTCAAAATGAACGCCCATGGCTCGTCGCCGTCCGCGGCGGCGCAGCCGGAAGTCTCGGTCTCGGGCTCGACCTCGGCCGGGTCCACCCACTCCGCGCACTCCCGGGCCAAAGCCCGGTCCGCGAAGTCCGCGTCCGCACCCGGGTCGGTCGGTTCCGGCGTAGGCGTGAACCAGCTCGCCGGGGTGCCATCGAGTGCCGCCGCGAGCGAGAAGGCGAAGACAGCCCGGAAGTCACCCTCGCCGAAGGCCAGCAAAACACCCAGCAGCAAGCCGACCCCGAGCAAGACAAGCACGCCGACCAGCAAACCGACTCCCACACCCACCGTCACAATCACGCCGACACAGACCGCCACGGCCACCGCTACGGCTACAGCTACCGCCACAGCCACTGGCGCGCAGGGCAAAGGAGCCTCACTGATCCGGGTGCTGCTGGACGTGCTCTGATCCGCTGGGGTGGCCTACCGGCGGCGGGATGCCGTACTGAGCGCCGGGGTGCCGATGTCCCACATGTTGTCGGCGACGCTGACCGTGACGGCGGGGGGAACGATCTGGTCGATGCGGTCGAGCACGCCGGTGGGCAGTTCGATCCCGTCGGCGGCGAGGTAGCCGTCCAGGTGCTCCATGGTGCGCGGGCCGATGATCGCGGAGGTGACCGCGGGGTGGCGGGTGGCGAACGCGACCGCCATCTGGACGAGGGTGAGCCCGGACTCGTCAGCGAGCGCGCCGAGCGCGTCGGCGGCGTCGAGCTTGGCGGCGTTGGCCGGGCTGGCGGCGTCGTAGGCGGCCGGGAAGCGCCGGGCGCGAGCGGCGGAGCCCGGGCCGCTGACCTGGCGGCCCTTGCGGTACCGGCCAGACAGCCAGCCCCCGGCCAGCGGGCTGTAGGCCATGACGCCCAGGCCATGGCGCAGGCAGGCCGGCAGCACGTCGTACTCGATGGCGCGGGTCAGCATGGAGTAGGGCGGCTGCTCGGTGCGGAACCGTCCGTAGCCGCGGCGTTCGGCGGTCCACTGGGCCTCCACGATCTGGGAAGCGGGAACCTTGGACGCGCCGAAGGAGCGGATCTTGCCCGCGTGCACGAGATCAGAGAGGGCGCCGAGGGTCTCGTCGATATCGGTCTGCGGGTCGGGCACGCCGACCTGGTAGAGGTCGATCCAGTCGGTCTGCAGCCGCCGCAGCGAGCCCTCGACCGCTTCGGTGATCCACCGCCGCGACGCGCCGCGGTGGTTCGGGTCGTCGCTGCCGAACGGAACGCCGAACTTGACCCCGAGCACCACGCTCTCGCGGCGCCCGCCGGCCAGCGCCTTTCCGAGGATCTCTTCTGACTCGCCGCTGGAGTAGCCATCGGCGGTGTCGATAAAGTTGATCCCGGCGTCCAGCGCCTTGTGGATGATCTTGATCGCGTCGTCGTGGTCGGAATTGCCGAACGCTCCGAACATCATCGCGCCCAGGCACAGCTGGCTGACCGAGATGCCGGTGCGCCCCAGCGGCCGGTATTCCATGATGAAGCTCCTTGAGTGGCCACGAGTCAGTCGCGGCAGGTGGGTAAGATCGGAGGGCCAGCAGGCGGAGAGCCTGTCCACTTCACTGTAGCGATTACTGGATAGCCTGTCCATTTGGAGTCCCGATGCCTGCGGATCAGGTCCTGGCCCCGGCCAGACGAGCCGACGCCGAGCGCAACCGCAGCAAGATCCTCGCGGCCGCGCGCACCGCGTTCGCCGATCCCGAGGCTGAGGTCTCGATGGCCGAGATCTCGCGGCGGGCGGGAGTCGGCATGGCGACCCTGTACCGCAACTTCCCCGGACGCCAGGAGCTCCTCGAGGCCCTCTACACCGACGAGGTCGATGCGGTGTGCACGGCCGCCGAGACCATCGGCGGCGAGACGCCGGGAGCGGCTCTGCTGGCCTGGCTGCGCCGGTTCGTCGCGTTTACCACCAGCAAGCGGCACATCGCCGCCGAGCTGCTCAAGCAGACGGACCGGAGCAACCCTCTGTTCGGCAGCAACCGCGCCCGGGTGATCGCCGCGGGCCGGCCGCTGCTGGCCGCCGCGCAGCGCGGGCACGAGATCCGCGGCAATCTCACCCTGGAACAGATCCTCGACATGGTCATCGCTATCGCCACGATCCACGGCGATACCCGCTACGTCGAACCAATCCTGCAGGCCGCCCTCGACGGCCTTCGCCCCCGGCCAGCCGGGGAATGACGAGGGCTGGGCCAGTTACCTAGCCTTCTTCGGCTTGCGCACGGTCGCGGCCCGGCGGGCACTCCGGAGGAACTCAAGCGTCACTTCACCCGCGACGAAGGCCGGGTCGTCCCAGGGTGCGTCGCGCAATCCGGTCACCCGCCGCCACGTGCTCATGCCGGACGGCTGGAAGGAATATTTCGGAAATACCCGGTGCGAGATACCTGGCGTGGATCTGCTGGGCGGGCCTGCGGCGCCATCCTTTATCCAGCGGACCAGGCCCCCGTACAGATCCACCCCCGACCGGAGCGTGGCATCGCCTGACCCCCAGTGCCGGGGATTAAAGTCGACGAACCGGAAGCAGCCCTCTTCGTCGAGCACGAAGTCAAACGACGCCAGCCCGGTCCACTCCAAGTTCTTGCATACGGTCTGCGCGGACTGCAGGAGCGATGTGAAGTGCGGTTCCGCAGCCGATTGCAAAAAATCAGCAGTGTCCCAGGTAGTATCGACCAGAATGACATCTGGCTGCCCATCGTGACCCTTTATACCATGGAAGCCCACCCCTTCCTCCTCTGCTCTCATGGCGGCGCCTCCCGGGCCGCAAGCCGAAGTTGAGGTTAACTGACTATCGTCTCGTTCGGGTGGATATCCGCCGGTTCCGCAGCCGTGCCGGTGGGCCGGACCGGGGTGCTGGCCGCCGCGATGAGACGCTCAGAGCGGGGCACTCCGGCCGTCACGCCCGGCTGGGCCTGGGCCGCCGCCGTCCGGTCACCAGCGCGGCGGGCCCTGAGCCTGCGCGACTGCCGGCGCTCAGCGAGAATTGTCCGGAGCACCCGCATGCCATCACGGAATGAATTCAGGTTACTGACGCCGTGCACCCGGGGGCTCTCGAAACTGGGCACCTCAGAAATCACTAGGCTGGCTTTGGCCACCCGGATGCTGACCAGGGTTTCCACCTCAAAGCCATCACCCCACAGCCGGGCATCGCCCGGACCCGATTGCGTAATCGGATCCAGCCCGATCACCGGGACAACATGCCGCCAGAACGCGTTATAGCCATAGCACAGGTCCGTGTACTTAGAATGTTATTCAGAACCTTTGGGTGGCAGGTAGGTTCTCGCCCGGCGTGTTGCCATAAATAACAACGGTTCTCTTGGGAGAATTGGGTTTTCCGACCAAAGAATTCCCTCGCCCAGGAGAACCGTT
>Ga0335077_10000992_pt1 | contig 32989 bp, 40 predicted proteins | sample Lox_Sample_31_FD_207151 | JGI IMG/M metagenome (GOLD analysis project Ga0335077, IMG submission 207151) | Soil microbial communities from Loxahatchee National Wildlife Refuge, Florida, United States - Lox_Sample_3.1 | ecosystem: Environmental > Terrestrial > Soil > Wetlands | place: USA... | reverse complement strand
GACCGCGGACCTCGAGCGCGCGGTGCAGGTGCTCCACGACCACTTCCGGCTCGACGAGGACGTCCTGCTCCAGGGCGACGCGGCCGCCGGCACGTAGTGCGCTAGGGCGGCGTCTTCGAGTGGCGGCGGCTCGTGACGACGAACGTCCGGCCGTTCCACGAGAAGCGCCGTGCCGCGAAGCCGCCGGACGGGCAGCAGTTCGCGTCGCCGCTGCGGTAGACCGGCTGCCACTCGACGAGGTCGCGGCCGCTGCGGACGAGCGCGACCTTGTACGCGTGGAGCTGCGCGTAGGCGGGCTTCCAGCCGTCGCCCACGCGGCGGAACACGACCCAGGCGACGTCGCCCGCGGTGCCGCCGCTGAAGACGGTGACCGCCATGTCGGCGACGCCGTCGCCGGTGAGGTCGTGGCAGATGAGCGTGTCGGGCCCGCCGCCGTGCTCGACGGTCGCGCGAAGCGAGCGGAGCGACGGGGCCGCGACGATCGCGGCCCGCGCGGCGGGGAGCGTGCACGGCGGCGGCGCGGCGATCACCGCGCGGATGCTACGCGTGGAGCACGGCGAGCAGCGCGTCGACGACCTGCGGGTCGAAGTGCGTGCCGCGGCAGCGCACCAGCTCGGCGAACGCGTCCCGCGGCGGCAGCGCGCGCCGGTACGAGCGGTCGGTCGTCATCGCGCTCCACGCGTCGCAGCAGCATACGATGCGCGCCGCGAGCGGGATCGCGTCGCCGGAGAGTCCGTCGGGGTAGCCGGCGCCGTCCCAGCGCTCGTGGCAGGAGCGGACGACGCGGCCGACCTCGCCGAGCAGCCCGCCGACCTGCTCGAGCATCTCCTCGCCGAGGATCGTGTGCGTTCGCATGACCGCCCATTCGTCCTCGTCGAGCGGGCCCCGCTTGTTGACGATCTCCGCCGGGACCTTGACCTTGCCGACGTCGTGGAGGAGCGCCGCGAGCTCGACCTGCTGGCGCCGGCGGGGCGCGAGGGCGAGCCGGTCGGCGACCTCGAGCGCGAGCTCGACGACGTCGCGGCTGTGGCTGCCGGTGTACGCGTCGTCGGCCTCGATCACGTCGCCGAGCAGCATCGCCGTGCCGCGGTACGCCGACGAGAGCTCGAGCGCGTGGTCGATGCGACTCTGCCGCTCGTGCGCGAACGTCGAGAAGAGCGCGAAGACCGGGAGGAGCGCGAGCAGCGTCCACGGGTTCGCGTGCGCCGGGAACGCGACGAGCAGCCCGAGCGGCGCGAGCATCAGGTCGACCGCGTACGCGGGCGCCGTCGACCGGAGATGTGTGCGCGGCGAGACCTGGAGCACCGGATACGTGACGACGAAAGACGCCGCGAAGTCGAACGCGAGCTGCGCCGCGAGCGCCGCCAGGAGGACCGGAACCGCGTGCCACGACGTCTGCGGCGCCCCGGCGGCCGCGAGCACGAGCGCGGGCCCGACCGCGTGCCAGGAGCCGGCCAGGATCAGCGCGATCCGGTCCAGTGACGTGCGACGCCGCACGAGGTCGGGAATGACGCCGAGGATGAGACCGCAACAGACCGCAGCCGGCAACAGCCCGGGCGGAAGCAGGAACCACATCGGGACGAAGACGACCTCGGTCGGGATCGTGTAGCCGCCGGCCACCTCAAACTGGATTCGCGACGCGACCGCGTAGCAGAGCACGCACACTGCGAGCGCGCTCGCCGACGGCGGGCGCCCGCCGGAGAGCAGGAGACCCGCGGCGGCCGCGACCAGGAAGCCGGCCGCGACGAGCCCGACCGAGTCCCGCCGCGTCAGCAGATCGCGCTCGCGCGAGCGCGCGAGCCCGATCAGCTTCTCGTCACGCAGCCGTTCGGCCGCGATCTCGGTCGACACCCCGCTCATCAGGCACCTGATCGGCACACCCGGATGGGTGCTTGACGGGGGTCCGCGATAACCCCTCGTTCGAGGGAACGGCGTGCCTCATCCGAGTGATTGTCGGTCGCTGTGCGATCGGGCCGGCGGGAGGGGGCTGACACGGTCTCTCGACGAAGGCGGCACGAAGCCGTGACGGTTGCCGCCGTATCGTCGACGCCGTGAGGAAGACGGCGACACCGTGGGGACCGGCGGATCTCGTCGAGGAGCTGACGCTCCGCCAGCAGGCGGGGGGAAAGCGGTTCGCGTCCGTCGTGCAGCTGCTCGAGACCGAGCGGGGCGAGCGGCTCGTCCGGTTCGGATACTCGACCGGCGGCGCGATGCGGCGCGGCCCGGTGACGCTCCGGGAACGGGACATGGCACGGCTGCGAGCCGCCCTCGCGCGACACCCGGCGCTGGCGGAGGCGCTGGGCCTCTGAACGCGCGTGCGCGGCGGGCTCGATCCGAGCTCCGCCGCGCACACTGCGCTCGAGCGGGACTATCTGTCCTTCGTCTTGCCCCTCAGTGCGAACGGAGCGGCGCTACCTCCCGACGTTTCCCGACGTTGCTGATCCACGCACGAATCGACTGAGCCCCGACGGACGACCGCGGGCGCTACTTCTTCGACTTGCCGATCTTGCTGATGAACGGCACTTGACTCACCTCCGGAACCTGTCGCGTGTGTGCAGTTGCGTCACTTCTTGGTCTTGCGGCGAGTGCTGACGAACGGCATTGCTCCCACCCCCGAATCGCTGGTTGACGACCTACGCCTTCTTGGCCGGCCTTCTGCTCTGGTACGGCATCGCGTTCACCACCTCCCGTTCGATCCGTCACGACGCGACCCCGACGCCGTGGAGACCCTCGGCCGCACCGCGTGCGTGGCCGAGCGCCGCCGTGCCCGCCCGCCGCCGGCGCAGGCCCGGCCCCGCTGCGGCCACGGCGACGACCGCGGCAGCCGTGAGCCAGGCGCCGCGCGCGCCGAGGGACGCGACGAGCACGCCGCCGGCGACCATCCCGATTCCGACCGCGATCGAGCCGGCGGCGTCGAAGACGGCGAACGCGTGCCCGCGGTTCGCCTCGTCCGTCGACTGCTGGACGAGCAGCGTCGCGGAGGCGAGGAAGACGGCGTTCCCGACCCCGCCGACGAACGCGCACGCCGCGGCGACGCCGACGCTCGGCGCGAGCGCGGCGGCTCCGAAGCCGAGCGTGATCGCGAGCAGCCCGAGGCGGCACGTGCGCCCCGCCGTCGCCACCTCGATCCGGGCGGCGAGCATGCTCCCGACCACGAGTCCCGTTCCGCTGCCGGAGGCGAGCAGCCCGAAGCCGACCGTTCCGGAGTGGAACGCCTCCCGCGCGAGGAAGATCTCGCCGACGTTGATCACCGCGCCTCCGAGCCCTGCGAGGAACGCCATGGAGATCACCGTCCGCGCCGTGCCGGGGCGGAGGAAGAGCCGGATCCCGTCGAGGGGGGTGCGCCGGCCGCGTCGCGCGCGAGCCCGGGCCTCGGCCGCGCGGGACGGAGCCGGGAGCCGCGCGAGCAGCGCCGCGGAGACGGCGAACGAGACCGCGTTCAGCTCGTACGCGAGCGCGACGCCGCTGCGGGCGACCAGCAGCCCGGCGAGCACCGGGCCGGCCGCCAGGCCCGCCGTGGCGGCGGTCTGCGAGAGCGAGTTCGCCTGCGGCAGCTCGTCCTCGGTCACGAGCTCCGGCATCGCGGCGCGGGCCGTCGGGTAGTACACCGCGCTCGCGATGCCGGCGACGAGCGCGAGGCCGACGACGGCGGCCGCGCTCGGGGCGAACGGGAGCGCGGCGAAGACGAGACCTGCCGCGAGCTCCGACCCGACGAGCAGCGTGCGCCGCGGAATCCGGTCGAGCCACGGCCCCGCCAGCGACGCGACGGCGACCGACGGGACGAAGTCCGCGAGCAGCACCGCGCTCACCCACGCGGAGGAGCGCGTCCGCTCGAAGACGTCGACCGCCAGCGCGACGTAGGCGAGCCACGTGCCGGCCGACGAGACGAGACGCGAGGCGACGAGCGCCCGCAGCGCCGGATTCCGGTGCAGCAGCCGAATCGAGCCGTTCCGCATCCCCGCCTCCTCCTTCGTGCCCGTCGCCGGGCTCCCGGGAGGGAGGGTGGACGGCGCCCCCAAAGCGGCGCTAAAGGGGCGCTAAAGGATCGGAGCGAGCGGCAGCTCGGTCGCCTGCTCGAGCGGAAGCCGCTGCCCGCGCTCGTACGCCTCGGCGAACGCCTGCTCGCCGAGCCGCTCGCGGACGGCCGCGAACGTGTCCTCGACGAGGTCGGTCTGCTCGAGCCGGTGCACCGCGCCGATCGAGTCGCGGATCCCGGCGGCCGCGCCGAGCAGGCTCGCCGCGCGGTCCGCGTCCCGGTCGGCGGCGGCGATCGCCGCGTAGAGCTCGAGCGCGCCGGCGACCTCCCAGAGGTGGCCCAGCTCGCGGACGACGGGGTACGCCTCGGCCAGCGCGGCCCGCGCCTCCGCGAGGCGTCCGGCTTCGATCAGCCCGCGGGCGAGGTCGCGCAGGAGCGCGCTGAGAAGCAGCGGGTCGCCGTGCTCGCGCGCGAGCGCCGCCGTCTCCTCGAACAGCCGGAACGCATCGTCCTGCCGGCCCTCGACGAGGTCGAGGTTCGCGATGTTCTGGTTGGTCGTGACGATGCCGCGCAGGTCGCCGCTCGCGCCCCAGACCTCGCGGGCCTCGACGTATGCCGCGCGCGCATCCGCGAGCCGTCCCTGGTAGAGGCGCACGTTGCCGAGGTTCGACACGGCGGTGGCGATCCGCTCCGCGTCGTCGAGCCGTCGTGCCAGCTCGAGCGCCTCCGCGAACAGGCGCGCCGCCTCGTCGAAGTCTCCCTGCTGGGCGACGATGATCCCGAGCCCGTTCACCGCCTTCGCGCGGGCCTCGGCCTCTGCGCCCTCCGTCGCCAGCGCGGCCTCGAGCAGCCTGCGTCCCTCGGCGAGATGGCCGTGCACCTGCCAGAAACGCCGCAGCGCCGCCGCCAGGCGCAGCGCCCCGTCGGCGTCGGTCGCGAGGAGGAACGCGAGCGCCGCGCGGACGTTGCCGTGCTCGAGCTCGAGCCGGTCGTAGATCACCTGCTGGTCGGGGATGTAGTACTGGCGCTCGAACGACTCCGCGAGCTCGACGAAGACGTCGGCGTGGCGGCGGCGCACCTCGTTCGCGTCCGCTGCGGCGTCGAGCCGCTCGAGGGCGTAGTCGCGAACCGTCTCGAGCATCGAGAACCGCGGCTCGACGTGGCCGCTCCGCTTGACGAGGCTGTTGTCGACGAGCGTGGCCAGTCCGTCGAGGACGTCGGCCGTGCCGCACACGGCCTCCGCCTGCTCGAGCGTCCATCCGTCGACGAAGACCGCGAGCCGGGCGAACAGGCGCTGCTCGTCCTCCGTCAGCAGCTCGTGGCTCCAGTCGATCGTCGCGCGGAGGGTCTGCTGGCGTTCCGGCGTGTCGCGGGCGCCCGCCCGGAGCAGGTCGAGGCTGCCGATGCGCGAGAGCAGCGCCGCGGGCGAGAGCATCTTCGTCCGTGCCGCCGCGAGCTCGATCGCGAGCGGGAGCCGGTCGAGGCGCGCGCAGATGGCGGCGACGGCGTCGAGCTCCTCGCCGCCGGGAGCGAACCCGTGGAGCGCGGCGCGGGCGCGCTCGACGAAGAGCTGGGTCGCGGAGTCCGGATCGAGCGGCGGCACCGGGTACTCGTGCTCGCCCGAGAGGTGGAGGACGGCCCGGCTCGCGACGACGACGGTCAGCGCCGGCACCGCGGCGAGGAGGTCCGCGATCAGGAGCCGCGCCGAGGCGACCTGCTCGAAGTTGTCGACGACGAGCAGCGTCGCGCGCTCGCGGAGCCGCTCGACGAGCGCCGCCGTCGTCGAGCGGCCGCCCGACAGCTTCGCGCCGACCGCCTGGGCGATCGCCGAGCCGACGAGCATCGGATCCGCGATCGCCGCGAGCGAGACGAAGACGACGGCGCCGCCGAACGCGGGTGCGAGCGTGCGTGCCAGCTCGATGGCGAGCCGCGTCTTCCCGATCCCGCCCGGCCCGGTCAGGGTGAGCAGGCGTGCGTGCCCCTCGACGAGGAGCGCCTCGGTCTCGCCGAGCTCGCGCTCGCGGCCGACGAGCGGCGTGGCCGGGGTCGGCAGGCTCGGCGGCGGGGCGCCGGCGCCCGCGGCGCGGAGCGACGCGTCCTGGCTGAGGATCGCGCGCTCGAGCTCGCGCAGCTCGGCGCCGGGCTCGATGCCGAGTTCGTCGACGAGCATCTGCCGCGCGTCGCGGTAGGCCGCGAGCGCCTCCGCCTGCCGGCCGGCGCGGTACAGCGCGAGCATGAGCAGCGCGCGCGGCCGCTCCCGCAGCGGATGCTCGCTGACGAGCGCCTCGAGCTCGCCGATCGGCGGCGCGTCCGGCTCCGCCTCGATCTCGGCGGCGAGCCGCTCCTCGGTCGCGGCGATGCGGAGCTCGTCGAGGCGCATCGCCTCCGCCCGCGCGAACGGCTCGGCGGCGAGGTCGCCGAGCGCGGGGCCGCGGAAGAGCGCCAGCGCGTCGCGCAGCAGCGCCGCCGTCCGGCCCGGCTCGGCGGCGGCGCGGGCGTTCCGCAGCTCGCGCTCGAAGCGCGCCGCGTCCAGCTGGTCGGCCTCGAGCCGCAGCAGGTAGCCGCCGGCCCGCGTCTCGATGCTCTCCCCGCCGAGGAGCTTGCGGAGCTGGGAGACGTGCACCTGGAGTGCCGTCCGCGCCGTCGTCGGCGGCTCGGACTCCCAGACCGCCTCGGCGAGCTGCTCGGCCGGCACCGCCTGGTTCGGCCGGAGCAGCAGCGCCGCGAGCAGCCGCCGCTGCCTCCGGCCCGGAATCGGCAGCGGCTCACCCTCCCGTGCCACCTCGACGGGTCCGAGGATCGAGTACCGCAGCCGTTCTCCGCCCGACACGTCGGACCGTTTCTAACACGGTGGCGGCCCGTCTTGAACTCGGATTCAGGCTGCGGCGAGCGCCCGGTCGCGCGCGGCCTCGACGAGCGAGGCGAGAATCAGCGCCCCGTCGGCGGAGCCGAGGAGCGGGTCGACCGCGTGCTCGGGGTGCGGCATCAGCCCCATGACGTTGCCGCGGCCGTTGCAGACGCCCGCCACGTCGGCGGTGGAGCCGTTGCACGGCTCGGCGTACCGCAGGACGATCTGCCGGCTCGCCTCCAGCTCGGCGAGGAGCTCCGGCGGCGCGAACCAGCGCCCGTCGCCGTGCTTCACCGGGATCACGAGCTCCTGCCGCGGCGCGCAGCGCGCGGTGAAGGGAAGGTCGTCGCGCTCGACGGTGAGCCGCACGTCGCGGCAGATGAACCGGAGCGATTCGTTCCGGAGCAGTGCGCCCGGCAGCAGCCCGGCCTCGCACAGGATCTGGAAGCCGTTGCAGATGCCGAGCACGAGGCCGCCCGCCTCGGCGAACTCGCGCACGGCCGCCGTCGCCGGCGAGAAGCGGGCGATCGCGCCGCAGCGCAGGTAGTCGCCGTAGGAGAAGCCGCCGGGGAGCACGACGGCGTCGAGCGACGGCAGCTCGGCGTCCTCGTGCCAGACGGGAACCGCCTCGGCGTCGAGCGCGGCGAGCGCCCAGAGCGCGTCGTGATCGTCGTTCGATCCCGGGTAGGTGACGACGCCGACGCGCGGCTGCGGGATCGCCATCAGCCGGCCACCTCGATCTCGTACGACTCGATCAGCGGGTTCGCGAGCAGCCGCTCACACATCTGCTCGACCTGCGTCTTCGCCGCCGCCGCGTCCGCGGCGTCCACCTCGAGGTCGATCACCTTGCCGACGCGAGCGCCGGACACCGTGAACCCGAGGTGCTCGAGCGCCGTCTCGACGGCCTCTCCCTGCGGGTCGAGGATCCCGGGCTTGGGCCGGACGAGGACGGTCGCCTTCATCCGAGCACCACGGACGGGTCGTCGAGATATGCGGGGAACGGGATGGTCGTCAGCCGCTCGAACGCCTCGACGTACTTCTTCCGCGTCGCGTGCACGACGTCGTCCGGCAGCTCCGGCCCCGGATCGGTCTTGTCCCAGCCGGTCGTCTCGCAGTAGTCGCGCACGAACTGCTTGTCGTAGCTGTCCTGCGCGCGGCCGGGCTCGTACGCGTCCGCCGGCCAGAAGCGGGACGAGTCGGGCGTGAGCGCCTCGTCGCCGAGGACGAGCTTCCCGCCACGGTCGAGCCCGAGCTCGAACTTCGTGTCGGCGATGATGATCCCCGCCGCGAGCGCGTGCTCGACCGCCGTCGTGTACAGCTCGATCGCGACCGCCTCGACCTCGCGCAGCCGCTCCTCGCCGACGAGCTCGGCCGCCTGCTCGCGCGTGATGTTCTCGTCGTGCCCCGTCTGCGCCTTCGTCGCCGGCGTGAAGATCGGCGCCGGCAGCCGGTCGGACTCGCGCAGCCCCTCGGGAAGCCGGTGCCCGCAGACCTCGCCGGTCGCCAGGTAGTCCTTCCAGCCGGAGCCGGCGAGGTAGCCGCGGACGACGCACTCGATCGGCAGCATCTCGAGCTTCCGGCACTCCATCGAGCGGCCGTCGCCGCGGATCGCGAGCATGTGGTTCCGGACGATCGGCGCGAGCAGCGTGAACCAGAAGCCCGACAGCCCGGTCAGCACGCGACCCTTGTCGGGGATCTCGGTCGGGAGGACGACGTCGAAGGTCGAGATCCGGTCGCTCGCGACGAGCAGCAGGCGCTCGTCGTCGAGCGCGTAGATCTCACGGACCTTCCCGGACGCGACGTGCGTGGCGGCGTCAGGCATGAACGGGTTCCTCCTTGTCGGCGAGGGCGTGCAGTCGGGCGAAGACCGTGTCGACGTGCCGGGTGTACGCGCCGAGGTCGAAGACAGCGTCGAGGTCGATGCGGCCGGCGATCTCGTCGTCGGCGCGCACGAGCTCGCGGAAGTCGAGCTCCTCGTCCCAGGCGCGCATGGCGCTGCGCTGGACGAGCCGGTACGCCTCGTCGCGCGGCAGGCCGGCCTCGACGAGCGCGAGCAGCACGCGCTGGCTGAAGAACAGGAAGTGGCTCGCCTCGAGGTTCCTGCGCATCCGCTCCGATCGGACGACGAGCCCGTCGACGAGCCACGTGAACCGGTCGAGCATGTAGTCGACCGCGAGGAACGCGTCGGGGACGACGACCCGCTCGGCCGACGAGTGCGAGATGTCGCGCTCGTGCCAGAGGGCGACGTTCTCGAGCCCGACCAGCGCCGCGCCGCGGACGACGCGCGCGAGCCCGCAGATCCGCTCGGCGACGACCGGGTTCCGCTTGTGCGGCATCGCCGACGAGCCCTTCTGGCCGCGGCCGAACGGCTCCTGCACCTCGGCGACCTCCGTCCGCGCGAGATGACGGATCTCGAGTGCGAACGTCTCGAGCGACGCGGCGAGCACCGCGAGCGCCGCGAGCAGCTCGGCGTGCCGGTCGCGCTGGACGATCTGCGTCGTGGTCGGCGCCGGCTCGAGCCCGAGCCGCTCACAGGCGATCCGCTCGAGCTCCGGGTCGGTCGCCGCATACGTGCCGACGGCGCCGGAGAGCTTGCCGACGCGGATCTCCTCGAGCGCGCGCGCGACGCGGCGGCGTCCGCGGTCGAGCTCGAACGCCCAGCCCGCGAGCTTCAGCCCGAACGTCGTCGGCTCCGCGTGCACCCCGTGCGTCCTGCCCATCTGCAGGGTCGTCCGGTGCTCGTCCGCACGGGCGACCACCGCCGCGAAGGCACGGTCGATCCCGTCGAGGATCAGCCGCCCGGCGGCGCGGATCTGGAGTGACAGCGCCGTGTCGACGATGTCGGAGGACGTGAGCCCGTAGTGGAACCAGCGGCCTTCCGCGCCCAGCCCTTCCGCGACGGCGTCGACGAAGGCTGCGGTGTCGTGGTGGAGCGTCGCTTCGAGCTCGGCGACGCGCGCCGGCGACGGCGCGGTCGCGTCCTCCCGGATCGCGCGCGCCGCATCGGCGGGGACGACGCCGAGCTCGGCCCACGCCGCCGTCGCCGCGAGCTCGACCTCGAGCCAGGCCGCGATCTTGCCCTCGTCCGACCAGATGCTGGCCATGGCCGGGCGGGAGTAGCGGGCGATCACTCGGGTCAGTCTAGAGCCGACGCAGGTCGGTGAGCCGGACGCCTCGCCCCGCCCCGGCCGCGACGAAGTTCCAGCCTTCCGTCGCGAAACCGGCACACATGCGCGACACCCGCGCCCCTACCCTTCACCCCACCCAAGAGGGTGGGGGGTGGGTGGCGGGCCGGGGCGGGCTGCGGTACTCAGCAGCCACAGTGCTCAGCTGCTGCAGTGCTCAGCTGCGCAGTGCTCAGCGGCTGAGGCGCTCAGCTCCCGAGGATCCGCGCCGCGAGCACGGCTGCGTTCCTGGCGTTGTCGACGCCGACCGTCGCCACCGGCACGCCGGGCGGCATCTGCGCGATCGCGAGCAGCGCGTCGAGGCCGTCGAGGACGCTGAGGCTCGAGCGAAGCGGAACGCCGATCACGGGCAGATCGGTGTGCGCGGCGACGACGCCGGGCAGCGCCGCCGACAGGCCGGCGCCGCAGATCAGGACGCGCAGCCCCCGCTCGCGCGCCGTGCGCGCATACTCGGCGACCGCGCCGGGCGTCCGGTGCGCCGACCGCACCTCGAACTCGTAGCCGACGCCGCGCGCGTCGAGCTCGTCGAGCGCGGCCTGCATCCGCTCGCGGTCGGACTCCGAGCCGACGAGGATGCCGACGCGCGTCTCAGACACGGACGAGGGAGGCGATGTCGCGGCGGTAGCGCATGCCGTCGAAGGCTATGCGACCGGCGGCGTCGTACGCGCGCTCACGCGCCTCCGCCAGCGAGCCGCCGAGCGCGGTGACGTTCAGCACGCGGCCCCCGTTCGTGACGAGCCGGTTCCCGTGCCGTGCGGTTCCGGCGTGGAAGACGAGCGCGCCGGCGGCCTCCGCCGCGTCGACGCCCTCGATCGGGGTGCCGGCGTCGCCCCTCTCCGGGTAGTCGCGCGACGCGAGGACGATCGTCACCGCCGCCTGATCCGACGCGGGGAGCTCGACGCCGCGGAGATCGCCGTGCGCGGCGGCTGCGAGCGCGCCCAGCAGGTCGCCCTCGAGCAGCGGCAGGACCGCCTGCGTCTCCGGGTCGCCGAAGCGGCAGTTGAACTCGAGGACGCGCGGCCCGTCGGCGGTGAGCATGAACCCGCCGTAGAGGACGCCGAGGAACGGCGTCCTGCGCTGTGCCAGCTCGGCGAGCACGGGGACGTGCACGGTCTCGACGAGCTCCGCGATCTCCGTCTCGGACAGCCGCGGCACCGGCGAGTACGCGCCCATGCCGCCGGTGTTCGCGCCCTCGTCGCCGTCCTCGATCCGCTTGTAGTCCTGCGCAGCCGGGAGCGGGAGCGCCCGGCTCCCGTCGCTGATCGCGAACACCGAGACCTCCTCGCCCTCGAGCAGCTCCTCGACGTGGAACGGCTGCCCGAGCGCCTCGGCGGCGCGCAGTCCGGAGTCGAGCTCGGCCTGCGTGCGGCATACCCACACGCCCTTGCCGGCGGCGAGGCCGTCCGCCTTCACGACGCACGGCGGCCGCGCGACCGCCAGCGTCCGCGCCGTCGGGACGCCCGCGCTCTCCATCACGTCCTTCGCGAACGCCTTCGACCCCTCGATCCGCGCGGCGGCCGCGCCGGGGCCGAACACGGCGATGCCGCGGCGCCGCAGGCCGTCGGCGACGCCTGCGACGAGCGGCGCCTCCGGCCCGACGACGACGAGGTCGACGCCGAGCTCGGTCGCGAGCGGGAGGAGCGACGCCGGATCGTCGGCGCGCACCGGATGGCAGCTCGCGAGCGCGGCGATCCCCGGGTTCCCCGGCGCCGCGTGGAGCTCGCTCACGCCGCCGCCCCGTGCGAGCGCCCACGCGAGCGCGTGCTCGCGACCGCCCGAGCCGACGAGGAGCACCTTCACCGCGGCGATCGTATTCGAGTCGCCCGCTGGACGTAGGCTTCGGGCCGTGGAGGCTCCGCCGTACACGGCCGCCGCGGTCGACGTCGTCCGGCTCCCCGGCGGGCGCGCCGAGCGCGACCGCGTCGCCGTCGAGGAGCCGCTCGAGATCCGGATCGGGGGCCGTCCCGTCGCGGTGACGATGCGGACGCCGGGGCACGACGAGGAGCTCGCGCTCGGCTTCTGCCTGTCGGAAGGGCTGAGGCCCGCGGCGGCGCGGCTTCCGGACGACCTTGCCGGGAACACCGTCGACGTCGACGCGCCGGGCTTCGATCCCGCACGGCTCCAACGCAGCTTCTACACCTCGTCCTCGTGCGGCGTCTGCGGGAAGGGGGCGCTCGAGGCGGTCGAGGTCGAGGCGGCGCGCGTCGAGTCGGACCTGCGCGTCCCGCTCGCACTCGTCGCCGCGCTGCCGGAACGGCTCGGCGAGGCGCAGGCGGCGTTCGCAGCGACCGGCGGGCTGCACGCGACCGGACTCTTCGCCGCCGACGGCGAGGCGCTGTGCGTCCGCGAGGACGTCGGCCGTCACAACGCGATGGACAAGGTCGTCGGCTGGGCGTTCGGCGCCGGGCTCCTGCCGCTCGCCCGCTCGATCCTCTGCGTCAGCGGCCGCCTCTCGTTCGAGCTCGTGCAGAAGGCGGCGGTCGCCGGCTGCCCGGTGCTCGTCGCCGTCGGCGCGCCGTCGAGCCTCGCCGTCGAGCTCGCGGCCGACCGCGGGATCACGGTCTGCGGCTTCGTCCGCGGCGGCTCCGCGAACGTCTACACCGAGGCGTGGCGGATCGCGGGCTGACCACCGGCGTGCTGCTCGTCGGCGGCGCGAGCGCGCGTTTCGGCTCACCGAAGCCGCTCGTCCGGCTCGGCGGCGAGACGCTGGCCGAGCGTGCATGGCGGCTGCTCGGCGAGGCCTGCGACGAGCGGATCGCCGTCGGCAAGGCGGCAGACGCGCTCGGGCTGCCGTTCCCGGTGCTCGACGACGCGATCGAGGTGCGGGCGCCGATCGCCGGCGTCGTCGCCGGCCTCCGCGCTGCGGCGCACGACGTCGCGGTCGTTCTGCCGGTCGATGTGCCGCTCGTCACGGCCGAGCTGCTGCGTGAGCTCGCAGCCGCCTGCCGCGACGCGGCCGTGACCGTGAACGGTCCGCTTCCCGGCGCCTACCGGCGCACGGCGCTCCCGGCGCTCGACGCCGCGCTGGCCGGCGGCCGCTTCAAGCTCCGCGACGCGCTCGCGGGCCTCGACGTCGCGGTCGTCGACGCAGACCCCGCGCTCCTCGCGAACGTCAATACGCCGGAGGAGCTGGCGAAGCTCAGCGGGTGACGGCCTCGAGCCCGTGCGGCGTGAGCACGCGCTCGCGGTCGGCGCCGGTCCCGATCAGCGTCACCTCGACCTCGAGCTCGCGCTCGACGAACGCGACGTACCGCCGCGCCGCCTCGGGAAGGTCGTCGACCGACGCGCACGCATCGAGCGGCTCCTCCCAGCCCGGCAGCGTCTCGTAGACGGGCCGCGCCGCGTGGAAATCGCTCTGGTGCGCGGGGAAGTCCTCCGTCTCGGCGCCGTCCGGCAGCCGGTAGCGCGTGCACACGGGCAGCTCGGCGAAGTGCGAGAGGACGTCGAGCTTCGTCAGCGCGAGCCGGTCGATGCCGTTGACGCGCACCGCGAACCGCAGCGCGACGAGGTCGAGCCAGCCGCAACGCCGGTTCCGCCCGGTCACCGTTCCGTACTCGTGCCCGATCTCGCGCACCTTGTCGTGGTCCGGCCCCTCGATCTCCGTCGGGAACGGTCCCTCGCCGACGCGCGTGACGTACGCCTTCGCGACGCCCAGCACCCGGTCGATGCGGTTCGGGCCGATGCCGACGCCGGTGGCCGCGTTCGCGGCGACGGTGTTCGACGAGGTGACGAACGGGTACGTCCCGTGGTCGAGGTCGAGCAGCGTCCCCTGGGCGCCCTCGAGCAGCACTGCCTGCCCGTCCTTCAGCGCGCGGTCGACGAGCAGCGACGTGTCGGCGACGAACGGACGTATCCGCTGCGCGCACTCCTCCAGCCCGGCGGCGAGCTCCTCGAGCTCGAGCGGCGGCTCGCCGTAGACGCGCTCGAGCCAGAGGTTCTTCTCGTCGAGCGCGACCTCGATCTTCTGCCGGAGGATCTTGGGGTCGAGCAGGTCCTGGACGCGGATGCCGATGCGCAGCGCCTTGTCCGCATAGCACGGCCCGATCCCGCGGCGCGTCGTGCCGATCTGAAGCTTGCCGAGGCGCCGCTCGCTCGCCTGGTCGATGGCGACGTGCCACGGCATGATCAGGTGCGCGTCGCCGGAGAGGAGCACGACGCCCGCGATCGCGTAGCCGCGCGCCTCGAGGTCGTCCACCTCGTCGAGGAACACCTTCGGGTCGACGACGCAGCCGGCGCCGATCACCGAGGTCTTGCCCTGGAGGACGCCCGTCGGGATCTGCCGGATCTTGAACGTCTCCTCGCCGAGCACGATCGTGTGCCCGGCGTTCGGGCCGCCCTGGTAGCGGCAGACGAGATCGGAGTGCTGCGCGAGCAGGTCGACGATCTTCCCCTTCCCCTCGTCTCCCCACTGCGCGCCGACGATGACGGTCGCGGGCACGAAGGGATCTTAGGTGGAGGAGCTGCCGGCGATGAGCGTGTAGAGCCCCCAGACGGCGAGACCGGAGGCGACGGCCGTGCCGAGGACCGCGAGCGCGCCGCGGCGGAAGCGGGGGTAGAGGACGAAGACGATCAGCTGCGAGACGAAGAGGGCGCCGAGCGAGGGCTTCAGCATGTCGTCGTAGAGCCGGTCGGGGTCGACGAGCTGGATCGCCGTCACCGCGACGAACGGCACCGCGATCCAGAGGAGCACGGTGCGAACCGGCGGCCCGTGCAGCCAGTGGATCAGCCGGCCGAGCGCGAGGTACTCGGCGACGATCAGCGCGAGCGCGCTCGCCGCGGTGAGCAGCCCGACGGCGACGGCGAGGCCGCGGCCGCTGTACGCCTGGGCGATCGCGGCGCTCGGCACCTCGGCGTCGAGGAGCCGCTCGGGCACGAGCGCCATCGGCGCGGCCGCGAGCAGGAAGCAGCCGCCGACGACTGCCACGGCGGCGGCGATCCACCGGCGCACGCTCCTCGAGCCGCCGCGCACCTCGCCGCCGAGGTAGAGCGGCAGGCTGGCGCAGACGAACAGGAGCGAGACGCCGGCGGCGGCCTTCAGGGTCGTCCGCCCGCCCTCGTGGACGCTGAACGAGCCGTCGACGCCGCCGGTGTGGGAGAGCGTCACCGCGGCGAGGACGACGAGCAGCACGAGCTGCGCGGCGGCGAGCAGGCCGAGCAGCGCGAGGCCGAAGCGGAGCGGCGCGAGCACGATCGCCACGACCGCGACCGGCAGCAGCAGCTCGAGCGCCGCACGGTACGGCTCGATCCCGGGGAACACCGGCGCGAGCACGTCGTAGACGACGAACGTCACCGTGAACGGCAGGTAGAGGAGATAGCTGAACGACCAGATCCAGCCGTGCGCGACGACGACCCGCCGCTCGTGCCCGGCGGCCTCGTCGACGAAGGCGGTGAGCCCGCCGGGTGAGACGACGCGCCGCGAGAACGAGAGCCAGATCGCGAGCGGAGCGACGAAGAGCGCGAGCGCGAGGAGGACGACGAGCCCCGCCGACGACATGGCGTCGCCGGCGACTCCCGGCAGGATCGACGGCAGCGCGAGCGGCCCGCCGATCGCCGCGACGGCGAACCCGGCGAAGAGCGGCACCGGGAGCCCGCCGGGAACCCCGTCGCCGGGCGCACGGCCTCCCGGTGCCGCGGGGGAGGGCGTGTCTAATGCCCCTTCGAGTACTGCCGTCTAGACGCGGGCATGGAGTGCTTGCAGGGGCACTAGCCCCAGGCTGCTCCCGAGTCGGTACCCGGGTCGGTCGTCGAGCCGTACCCGCCGCCGCCGCCGCCGGAGGAGGCGGGAGTGCCCGCGACGGTGAGCGTGCGCTTCATCCCGAGCGCCGCGTGTCCGGGGATCGGGCACCAGAGCGTGAACGTGCCGCCGCCGAGCTTGACCGTGACCGTGCGTGTCTTCCCCGGCGCGATCGCGGGCACCTTCACGGTCGCGAGACCCGGGCCGCCGATGTCGAGCGCGTGCGTCAGCTTGCCCTTGTTGTGCACGACGAACGCGTACGTGCCGGCCTTCAGCGACGCAGGGGCGACGGCGATCTTGTACTCCGACTCGGTGACGGCCACCTTCGTCGCGTGCGCCGCGCGGTGGCCGACGACCGCCGCCACCGCGGCGCCGGCGAGCGCGAGCGAGACCGCTGCGGCCGCCGCGACGACCCCGATCGTGTGCCTGTTCCGACGCATCGCCGACTCCTTCCGTGACCGTGTTCGCGCAGAGGTACGGCTCGAAGCGCGGTCCGGATTGCGGGAACGGATGAGGGCTATGCCGCGGCCGAGGACGCTCCGGCGGTCGAGGTCGCGGTCGCGCGCTCCACCCGGACCGGGTGGCCGCGCCGGCAGAGGAACGTGCCGTGGTCGAGATCGAGATCCAGCCGGCCCGCGAAGGTCGAGGCCGACCAGCCTGCCGCGGCGTCGAGCTCGAGGCAGGCGTCGCAGACGACGGTGAACGCCGTGGCCCGCGGTGCGATCGTCACGACCTGGTCTCCGATCATCGTGCGGTCCTCCTTGCTTCCTTCCCTCCCTAGCTCATGCGGCAGCAAGGTCCGCGAATTTCGCGTACCGCTTGAGGAACGACAGCTTCACCGAGTCGGTCGGTCCGTTCCGGTGCTTCGCCACGATCACCTCGGCGAGGCCCTGCTGGTCCGACTCCTCGTTGTAGTACTCGTCGCGGTAGACGAACATGACGACGTCCGCGTCCTGCTCGATCGACCCGGACTCGCGCAGGTCGGAGAGGAGCGGCCGCTTGTCGGTGCGCTGCTCGACGGCGCGGGACAGCTGCGAGAGCGCGACGATCGGCACGTCGAGATCGCGCGCGAGCATCTTCAGCGAGCGCGAGATCTGCGACACCTCCTGCACGCGGTTCTCGACGCTTCCGCCCGACGTCATCAGCTGCAGGTAGTCGACGACGATGAGCCCGAGATCCGGATGGCGCGACTTGAGCCGGCGCGACTTCGACCGGATCTCCATCAGGTTGATCGTGCCGCTGTCGTCGACGTAGATGGGCGCCTTCGCGAGCTTGTCGCAGGCGGCGGTGAGGCGGGGCCAGTCGTCCGGGGCGAGCTTCCCCGTGCGCAGCCGCTGCGACTCGACCTTGCCCTCGCTGCACATGAGGCGCTGCGTCACCTCGGCCTTCGACATCTCGAGCGTGAACAGCCCGATCGGGACGCCCTTGCGCACGCCGAGGTTCGCCGCCATGCAGAGCGCGAGCGCCGACTTCCCCATCGACGGGCGCGCGGCGACGATGACGAGGTTGCCCGGCTGGAAGCCGGAGGTGATGCGGTCGAGCTCGCGGAAGCCGGACGGGGTGCCGGTCACCTCGACGCCGGACTCGTACAGCGCCGTGATCCGCTCGAAGCTCTCCTTCAGCAGCGACTCGATGTCGGCGAAGTCCGACGTCACCCGGTTCTGCGACAGGTCGAAGACGAGCTGCTCCGCCTGGTCGACGAGGTCCGCCGTCTCGCCCGGCCGCTCCCAGCCGAGCCGCGAGATCTCGCCGCCGACGCGGACGAGCCCCCGGAGCGTCGCCATCTCGTGGACGATCCGCGCGTAGTGGCCGACGTTCGCCGACGCCGGGACGAGCGCGGCCAGCTCGTGGATGCGGACGCGCCCGCCGACCTCTTCGAGCTCGCCCCGCTCGTGGAGCTCGTCGGCGAGCGTGATCGCGTCGACCGGCTCGCTCCGCTGCTCGAGCGCGAGCGCGGCCCGGTAGATCTTCGAGTGCGACTCGCGGTAGAAGTCGCCGGCGTCGAGGATCTCGCTCGCGGCGCCGATCGCGCCCGGCGAGAGCATCATCGCCCCGAGCACCGACTCCTCGGCCTCGAGGTTCTGCGGGGGCACGGGAGCACCCGAGACAGGGGTCGGGACGACGGAGGCCAGCTGCGCCATCGGCGACGATTCCAGCAGGTCGCGTGCGGCGCTGCCACCTGTCGAGCGATCCGTTGTGAACATGTCTTTTCCGGTCATTTGCAGGGGAAATGTCCATGATCGCAGGGGGTTCGGACGGAGAGGCTGTGGACAGTTCGACCGCTCACAGCGGGAACTTCGTGCGCGGATCCACAGCGCGTGGAAACGCTGTGGATCGGGCGGTGGAAAGCGCGGACCTGCGCTCCGGACTACCGGTCGGCGTCGCGGAGCGCCGCCTCGGCGTCCGCGCGCCACTCGGGCTCGGAGGCCGCTTCCGGCTCGGCCTCGGCGGCCGGCTCCTCGTCGACCTCGACGAGCTCGTACTCGACCGTCGGCGTCGCGGCGGCGGTCGCAGCCGCCTGCTGCTCCGCCTGCTCGGCCGCCTCCATCGCCTCGAGCTCCTCGTCGGAGGGCAGCTCGCCGCCCTCGGGGACGACGAGCGTCTTCACGTCGACGCGGACGTCCTGGAAGACGTCGACCGGGACGTCGTAACGCCCGATCCGCTTGATGTTGTCGATGCCGATCTTGCGGCGGTCGATGCGGATCTTCCGCGTGCGCCAGAGCTCGTCGGCGATGTCGGTCGGCGTCACCGAGCCGAACAGCGAGCCGGTCGGGCCGGCCTTCACGTCGAACCGGAGCACCGTCTTCGACAGGGTCTCCGCGATCGACTGCGCCTGCTCGGCCGTCTTCGCCTCGTGCTGCGCGCGCTGCGTGTCGCGCTTGCGCAGCTCCGCCACCCGCGCCGTCGTCGCCTCCTCCGCGAGGTGTCGCGGGAAGAGGAAGTTGCGGGCGTAGCCGCGCGCGACCGAGACGACGTCGCCGCGGAGACCGACCTTGTCGACGTCCTTCAGCAGGATGACGTCCATCGCTACCGCTCCCCGCGGTCGCCGCGGTCGCCGCGGTCGCGCCTGCCGCCGGTGCGCTCCTCGACGCCCTCGGCGACGTACGGCAGCAGCGCCATCTCGCGGGCCCGCTTCACCGCCTGCGCGACCTGCACCTGGTGGCGCCGGCACGCGCCGGTGATCCGGCGGCTGCGGATCTTCCCCTTCTCGGAGACGTACCGCCGCAGCTGGTTGACGTTCTTGTAGTCGATCTCGGTGATCTTGTCCTTGCAGAAGAAGCAGTTGCGGCGCTTGACCTGGCCTGCGGGCCCGCCGGGCCGCTTCCGCTGCTGTGTTCTCTCTCTCGGCACGTGCGCTCCTAGAACGGGATGTCGTCGTCGGCGGACGCCGGGAAGTCGGCGGTCTCCGCCGCCGCGCCGGCCGGCACGAACTGGTTGCCGCCGCCGGCCTCGCCGCCGTCGCGGCCGCCGAGGAACTGGACGCTCTCGGCGACGATCTCGACGGCCTCGCGCTTGCTCCCGTCCTGGGCCTGCCACTCGCGCCAGTCGAGGCGGCCGTCGATGCCGACGGGCCGGCCCTTCGACAGGTACTGCGCGCAGCTCTCGGCCTGGTTGCCGAAGACGGAGACGCTGAAGTAGTTGGGCTTGTCGACCCACTGGCCGGACTCGTCCCGGCGCCGGCTGTTCACGGCGACGCGGAGGCTGCAGACGGGCGTTCCGCCCGGCGTATGCCGCAGCTCGGGGTCACGGGTCAGATTGCCGACGAGCACGACGCGGTTGATGTTGGCCATGGGGCTCTCCTACTCCTCGTCCGAACCTATGTTCGCGTCATCGTACTCGGCCGCGGGAACCTGCGCCGGGGCGGCGGCCGCGTGCGGGGCGGCGGCGTCGTCGCGCGGCGCGGTCGTGCGCGAGCCCTCGATGTGCTTCGTCGCCATCTGGCGCAGCACGCCGTCGTCGATCTTCAGGACGCGGACGATCTCGTCGAGCGTCGACGCGTCCGACTCGAAGACGACGAGGTGGTAGACGCCCTCGCTCTTCTTCTGGATCTCGTACGCGAGGCGGCGGCGCCCCCACGCGTCGTGGCTGCGCCACGTGCCGCCCGACTTCTCGACGAGCTCGCGCACGCGGACGACGATCTCTTCCTGGCGCTCCTCCGGGAGCTCCGGGTCCAGCATCAGCAGGATCTCGTACGTCGTCACAGTCCCGATGACCTCCTTCCCACGGTCTGAATCGGCCCCGACTGCCTGCGCCGCTCGGGACGGAACGGCGCGTTGACGGGGCAGGAAGCGGCGGCCAGTGTAGCATCGCCGCGATGCGTCGCCTCTTCGCCTGGCTGGCCGGCGTTGCGGGCGGAGCCGCCGCGGCCGAGGCGCTCCGCCGGCGGCACGCACGGCCCGCGCCGGCGCCCGCCGGGCCGCCGGCGCCCGAGGAGGCGGATCCACGCGCGGAGGAGTTGCGCGCGAGGATCGCGGAGGCGGCGGTGGCGACCGCCGAGCCGGAGGCCGCGCCCGAGCCGGAGCCGGAGCCACCCTCGGACGACCCGGCCGAGCGGCGCCGCCGCGTGCACGAGTCCGGCCGCTCCGCGCTCGACGAGATCCGCCGCACCGACCCGACGCAGGAGCAGGCCTCCTAGATCAGCGACCTCCCCGATGGCGCACCGCGCCCGCGCGGCGACCCTCGTGGTAGAGACGCGAGGAGGTCGGGATGAAGCTGATGGACAAGGCGAAGGCCGCCGCCGAGCAGGCCGTCGCGAAGACGAAGGAGGGCGTCGAGGAGGTCCAGACGAAGCGCGACCTCTCGTCGGCGTACGGCGCGCTCGGGACGAGGACGTTCGAGCTCGTCGAGGCCGGCGAGCTCGACCGGCCGGAGCTCGCGGAGCTCGTCGAGAAGATCAGGACGCTGAAGGCGAAGCTCGCCGAGGGCCCCGAGGTCGAGACGGCCGAGCCCGAGCCCGAGCAGACCGAGGACGTGGAGACGCCCGCCTAGGAGCACGAGCGACTCGCGCGAGGCGCGGCGGCGGATCCGGCGCTCCCGCCGCCCGCGCCCCGCGGGGGAGACAGGAGGCAGCCGTGGCCAGGATCCTGCTCGCCACCGACGGCTCGCCGTCCGCCGCGAAGGCCCTCGACGAGGCGGTGCGGCTCGTGCGCGCCACCGGCTGGCCGCTCACGATCGTCACCGCGTGGCACCTCCCGGCCACGGGGTTCGCCTACGACCCGCTCGTCGCCGTGCCCGAGGCGATCGACTCGGTGCGCGCCGGCGCCCGCAAGGCGCTCGACGCGGCCGCCGCGAGAGCGCGGAGCGCGGGGATCGAGCCCGAGACGGAGCTGCTCGAGGGCGCGCCCGCCGACCAGATCTGCGAGCTGGCCGAGCGTTGCGGCGCGACGCTCGTCGTCGTCGGCTCGCACGGCTGGGGCCCGGTCCACCGACTGCTGTTCGGCAGCGTCTCGGCGGCGGTGCTCCACCACGCACCGTGCCCGGTGCTCGTCATCCGCCACGACGACGACGCGCCCGCCGCGGAGACGGCCGGCTAGGGCCGGACGCGCAGCGCCCGCGCGGTCCAGCGCGGCAGGTACCAGTTCCAGCGGCCGGCGAGGGCCATCGCCGACGGGAGCAGCAGCCCGCGGACGAGCGTGATGTCGATCATGATCGCGACCGCGAGCCCGAAGCCGAGCTGCTGCATCGGCGGGATCGAGCCGAGCAGGAAGCCGCTGAACGTCGCCGCCATGATCAGCCCCGCGGCGGTGACGATCCGCCCCGTGTTCGCGAGCCCGTGCGCGACCGCGCCGGTGTTCGACTTCGTCGCGTCCCACGCCTCCCGCATCCGCGTGATCAGGAACACCTCGTAGTCCATCGACAGCCCGAACAGCAGCGTGAACATGAAGACGGGGATCCAGCCCTCGATCTGCGGCACCTTCAGGAAGCCGGCCCAGCTGCCCCAGCCCCACTGGAACACGGCGATCATCAGCCCGCTCGCGGCGGCGACGGTGAGCATGTTCAGGAGGATCGCCTTCAGCGGCAGCAGCAGCGAGCGGAACGCGCGCACGAGGAGGATGTACGTCAGCGCGAGCACGCCGAGGATCAGCCACGGGAACGAGCCGAGCGTGCGCGAGACGAAGTCGGCGGCCGACGCGGCGCCGCCGCCGGCGATGACCTTGACCGAGGCGGGGAAGCCGGCCGCGGGGATCAGCCTGCTGCGCAACCGCTCGGCGAACGCCTGCGCCTTCGGGCTCGCGGCGTCGTGGCGTCCGACGACGTCGATGCGGAGATAGCGGCCCGTCGCGTCGCGGGCGGCGGGCGAGACCTGCACCACCTCGGGGTCGGCATGGAGCAGGCGATCGAGCGAGCGCACCGCCGGCGCGACGGCCCGGTCGCCGTGGACGCGGTGCGTGTCGACGATGATCGTCGTCGGGTCGAGCGAATCGCGGCGGCTCGCGTCCTGGAGGATCGTGAGGCCGCGCATCGCGGGGATGCCCGGCGGCAGGCTGCTGCTCGAGCCGGGGCCGACGCGGATCCCGATCAGCGGCAGCGCGGCGAGCACGAGCAGCACCGCGATCAGCGGCGTCAGCACCTTCGCGCGGCGCATCACCCAGGCGGCGTGCGCGGCCCAGAGCCGGAGCTCGCCCGCGTGGCGGCGCTCGGCGAGACCGCGCGGGATCAGCCGCAGGCTCTCGAGCCGCTCGCCGAAGGTGAGGAGCATGACCGGCAGGAGCGTCAGCGCGCAGACCATGCTCACGACCGGGATGACGAGGCCGCCGACGCCGAAGCCGCGGAGGAACGGCACCGGCAGGAGCAGCATCAGCGCGAGGCCGACGGAGACGGCGAGCCCGCTGAAGACGATCGTCCGGCCGGCGTGCACCATCGTCTCCTCGACCGCCTCGCGGTGGCCGCGTCCGTGCCGGCGCTCGTCGCGGTAGCGGTTGACGACGAGCAGCGAGTAGTCGATGGCGATGCCGAGCCCGATCATCAGCACCATGTTCCGGAGGTAGTCGCTCAGCTCGAGCACGTGCGCCGCGGCCCACGCGATGCCGAGCGCGGGCGGGATCGACGCCGCCGCGAAGATGAACGGGAGCAGCGCCGAGCCCGTGCCGAACATGAGCAGCAGGATCACGAGCGCCGCCGGCACGGCGAGGTAGAGCTCGCCGACCTTCAGGTCGCGCGCCAGCACCGGCGCGAGGTCGTGCTGGATCGCCGCGTCGCCGGTGACGAAGACGCCGGGGCCGAGCGTGCGGCGGAGCGGCGCGATCCTGCCGGCGGCGCGGTCGCCGCTCAGCGCCGACCGGACGAACGCGGCGGCGGCGCCCGACGGGAGCCGCTCGACGTCGTCGACGCGGCCGCCGGGAAGCAGCGCGCTCGCCTGCGTGGCCGCGTGGCGCGCACGCGCGAGCGCGTGGTCGTCCTTCGTGATCAGCACGTAGACCGCGTTCGAACGGACGCCGTACTCCTGGACGAGCACCTGCTTGACGCGGGCCGAGTCCGTGCCCGGCAGCGAGAAGCCGGTCTTGAGCAGCGGCGAGAGCCGGAGCGAGGCGACGAGCCCGAGCGCGATCACGGCGAGCCACACCCCCGCGACGAGCAGCCGGTGGCGGATCGAGAAGTCGGAGACGCGCGTCAGCACGCCGCGGACAGCGGGTTTCGAGCGGCGGTCACTGCTGGTGTCAATCGGAAGGCCGGGCGGTTCGCTAAAGGGTGAGACGATCCGAGCGCGACGGCCGGCTTGCCAGACCCCGACGACCCCGATCGGCGCCCAGGGTAGCCGAGCTTCAGCGCCGCCGGCGCGCGAGCCACGCGAGGGCGAGCGTCGCGGCCACGGTGAGCACGAGCTTGACCGCCTTGCCTCCGCGCAGCTTCGACTCGCCGCCGGCCCGCTCGGCCATGTTCACGGGCACCTCCTCGAGCCGCAGGCCCGCCCGGGAGACGCGGATCAGCGCCTCGACCTCCGGCGCACGGCTCGTGAAGGGCTCGGCGAGGAGCGGCATCGCCTTGGCGTCGACCGCGTAGAGGCCGCTCGTCGCGTCGCCGAAGGGACGCGAGAGCACGAGCCCCATCGTCCGGCGGAGCACGGCCGTCCCGAACCTGCGCGCCGCGCTCGGCCGGTACCGGTACGCGGGGTAGCCGTGGCCCGAGACGAAGCGCGAGCCGACGGCGACGTCGCAGCGTCCCTCCCGCACAATCGCCAGCAGGCGCGCGAGCTCCTCCGGCGGATGCTGGCCGTCGGCGTCGACGCGCCCGCAGAACGCGTACCCGTGGTCGCGCGCCCAGGCGTAGCCGGCGGCGATGCCGACCCGGAGCCCGCGGTTCCCGCCGAGCGACAGCACCTCGGCGCCGTGCTCACGCGCGACGTCGGCCGTCCGGTCGGTGGAGCCGTCGTCGACGACGAGCACGTCGACGTCCGGCAGCGCCGCCTTCAGCCCCGTGAGGACGCCGGGGAGGTTCTCCTCCTCGTTCCACGCGGGGATGAACACGAGCGTGTCGCTCACGGCGCCGTGCGCTCGAGCTCGGCCCGCGCGGCGCGCAGCTGACGGGGGCAGACCGGGAGCGCGACCAGCTCCCACGCGATCGCGGACGGCGACGGCACGACCGGCGCGAGGCGAAAGCGCGTGGCGACGCCCCGGGCGGCGTACAGCCGGCCGAAGAAGAACCGGGCCCGCGCGAGATGCGACGGCGTGCAGACGACGACCGCCCGCTCGACGCCGCGGTCGAGGAGCAGCGGCAGCGTCCGCGCCGCGTTCTCGGCGGTGAACCTCGCGCTCGTCTCGGCGACGAGCTCGACCTCCGGACCGCGCCACGCGTCCGCCATCTGCTCGGCCTCGGATCGTCCCCCGGACGGCGACCAGCCGGTGAAGACGACGACGTCGGGCGCGAGGAGCCGGGCGATCCGCTCGGCCTCGGCGACCAGCCGCAGGCAGCGCCGGCTGATCCGATAGACGCCGTCGCGGCCGGCGCTTCCGTGTCCCGGGACGACGATCGCGGTGCGCATGCCGGCAACGGTAGCCGCCTGGATCCCCCGAATGGGGTTGGCCCGGACAGGTCGTAGGTCGATACAGAGTCCGGCGGGCCACCCACCCCACGTCGTCAAGGAGACGCACGTCAAATGATCGACCGCGTGAAGAGGCGGCTCGGCTCGGATGAGGGCTTCACCCTGATCGAGCTGCTCGTCGTCATCATCATCCTCGGCATCCTGCTCGCGATCGCGGTGCCGTCGTATCTGAGCTTCAAGGATCGCGCCAACAAGACGGCGGCCGCCGCGAATGTCCGGTCGCTGATCCCGAGTGTCGAGTCGTACAACGCCGATAACGTCCCGGCCGGCCCCAATGACCCGGATGCGGCGACCTCGACGACCGACAGTGGCTATGCCGGCATGACGCTGGCGGAGCTGAAGACGACCTATGACCAGGCGATTCCGTCGTCGGACTACGTCAACAACAGCGGCGCCACCGAGGCGTCGGGTGTGACGACCAAGGCGACGCTGGATGCGACCCATTACTGCGTCTACTCGCAGGTGGGCAACTGGTTCGCCTGGAAGCTCAACCCGGACGGCAGCATCCTCCAGGGCACGACGGCCGCGAACGTCTGCACCGCGACGCCGTAGCCGGGTCTCGATCCGGATCCGAAGGGGCCGCTCCGGCGGCCCCTTCTTTTTCATGCGAGAACGAGAACGGAGCGGCGCAGGAGTCGAACCTACCCAGCCGCGGGTTACGCGACCTCACCGGTTTTGAAGACCGGCTGGGCCACCGGGCCCGTGCCGCTCCGCGCGGAATCTAGCTGGCGCTGCTAGAGCAGGCCCTCGCGGCGGGCGACGGCGACCGCCTCCAGCCGCGACTTCGCGCCGAGGCGCTTCGTCAGGTGGCGGACGTGGTTCCGCACCGTCTCACGGCTGATGTGGAGCGTTGCCGCGATCTGCTCCGTCGAGGCGCCGTCGGCGAGCAGCTCGAGGATCTGGTGCTGGCGGCTCGTCAGGCCTCCGCCGATCTTGGGCGGGCGCTTGCCGCCCTCGCTGCGCGGGCGCACGAGCCCGAACATCCCGATCGCCCGGTGGCGCGAGCGCAGCGGCACCGAGCTGATCTCGACGAGCTGCTCGCTCCCGTCCGCGGTGACGACGTCGATCGCGAAGTCGCGGTGGCCCTCCCCGTGCAGGTTGCGGTGGAACCGGGCCTTCGCGCGCGGGATGTCCTCCGGGTCGATCACCGTCGTGAACATCCGTCCGGTGCAGTCGCCGACGAGCTGCTTCGCCGCCTCGTTCAGCCAGCGGATCCGGCCGCTGCTGTCGATCACGTAGGCCGGGACGCTGATCTCCTCGAGCGCGGGCGGGAGCTGCGGCGAGATCAGCGAGAGGAACGGCGACGCTTCTGACTGTGCCGGCGCATCCTTCAGCACTCCTGAACCGTACCGCGCGGATACGGTTGGGGGTACATGCTCGCCCGTCTCGCGCTCTCGTGGCTCCTCAACATCGCCGTGCTGGCGATCGTCGCCGCCCTGCTCCCCGGCGTCTCGTCCGGCTCGACCGGGACGCTCGTCGTCGCCGGAGCGGTCTTCGGCGTGCTGAACACGCTCCTGAAACCGCTGCTGAAGCTCCTGACGTTTCCGCTCGCGATCCTCACGCTCGGGCTCGCGTGGTTCGCGGTCGCCATGTTCATGCTCTGGCTCACCGACGCGATCGTCCCGTCCTTCGACATCGACGGCTTCGGCACGCTCGTCCTCGCGACGATCGTGGTCTGGGCCGCCAACCTCGCCCTCGACCTCGTCCTCGACCGCAGCGGGAGAGGACGCGATCGCGGGACGTCCGCGCCGGCGAGCTAGAACCCGGTCACATCACGCGGCCGCGAGCGGCCAGGCCATCTCGCCGGCCTCGAGCACGTAGGCCCGGCCGTCGACGTGGTAGCGGATCGCGCCGAGATGCGTCTCCCCGACCCAGGCCTCGGCCTCCCGCAAGAGCGCGCCGAGGTCGCCCTCACGCGGCTCGAGGTCGACGTACACGACCCAGGTGGACTCGAAGGAGACGAGCGAGCACGCCCACTTGCGCCGCAGCCGCTCGCGGAGGCGGGTCGCGTCGACCTGCTCCGGAACCTCGAACTTCACCGTCTCGTCGAGTGAGAGATACTCGTCCATGCGGATCAGGGTGGGGACGGGGCGGTGCCGGTCGCCTGACCCGAACGCGTCATTTATCCTTTGAAAGTGATAAAGGTCTCTTACTCGCCGAGACGGCGCCGCGGCGAAACCGCTCCGGCCTCGGCGCCGTAGAGAGGGTTCGGCGGTCGGCGGCAGACGCCCAGACCCAAGGGGAACCACATGCTCATGTTCCGACTCGCGCTCGCCGCGGGAGCGCTGGCGCTCGTCCTCGGCGCCGCCACCGCCGGCGCGCGCACGCAGGCAAACGCCTACACGGTGCAGGACCTCGTCTCGGACACGTCGTCATCCGCGCCGACGACCGACCCGTCCCTCGTGAACGGCTGGGGCCTCACCGCCGGCCCGACGACGCCGTGGTGGACGTCGAACAACGGGACGAACTCGACCACCCTCTACAACGGCGCCGGCGCGAAGCAGGCGCTGACCGTCGCGGTCTCCGGCGGCCCGACCGGGACCGTCTTCAACGGCAACGCCTCCGACTTCGTCGTGACGCAGGGCGGCAAGTCGGCGGCGGCGCGGTTCCTGTTCGCGACCGAGGCCGGAACGATCCTCGGCTGGTCTCCGACGGTGAACGCGGCCACCGCGATCCCCGGCGTCGACCGGTCGTCCGCCGGCGCGGTCTACAAGGGCCTCGCGACCGTCGCCGACCGGCTGTACGCGACCGACTTCCACAACGGCCGCGTCGACGTCTTCGACGCCTCGTTCGCCCCGGTGGCCCTCGCGGGCGGCTTCGTCGACAAAACGATCCCGAAGGGGTTCGCGCCGTTCGGCATCCAGGCGCTCGCGGGGAACGTCTTCGTCACCTACGCGAAGCAGGACGCGAAGAAGCACGACGATGTCGCCGGACCGGGATTCGGGTACGTCGACGAGTTCACGCCGGACGGGAAGCTCGTCGCGCGCGTCGCGAGCGGCGGACGGAGGAATTCGCCGCCGAGCTCGCCGTGGGGGCTTGCGCTCGCGCCGGCGGGCTTCGGCCCGTTCGCGGGCGACGTCCTCGTCGGGAACTTCGGCAACGGACGGATCGCGGCGTATCAGCAGCGCGGCTCCACGTGGGTCTACAAGGGCGAGCTGCGCCAGGGGAACGGCACGCTCGTCACGCTCGCCGGCCTCTGGGGGATCGCGTTCGGGAACGGTGCGGCCGCGGGGCCGACCGGGACGCTCTACTACCTCGCGGGGCCGGACGACGAGTCCCACGGGACGCTCGGGTCGATCACCGCGTCGACCTCGTAGTGGCGGACGCGGAGGTCGCGCTCGACGAGCCAGCGGTCGTCCTCCGCGTAGAACACGGCGCGCTCGACGTCGTCACCGGCGAAGGCCCGGACGTCGTCGAGCGCGCCGAACGCCGCGTCCTCCGCGCGCGTCGCGCCGCGCCACACGCGTGCGATCACACGGTCTCCTCCACCCAGCCGCGGGTCAGGTAGAGCCAGAACGCGAGCCCCGCCCAGTCGCCGTAGCGGCGGAACCGCCGCTCGATCGTCGCGTCCTTCGCCTTCCGTCCGGCGAGCCGCGCGTACGTCGGCCGCGTCCACGAGTCGAAGACGAGGCGCGAGTAGCGCCCGAGGCTCGTCAGCATCACGTGCGCAGCGCCGTATGGGCCGACCCCCGGAAGCGCGAGCAGCCGCGCCTCCGCCTCGTCGTCCGGCAGCTCGGGGTCGGCGAGCGCCTCGAGGTCGACCTCGCCGGAGGCGACCGACCCCGCGAGCGCGAGCAGGTACGGGGCGCGGTAGCCGGAGCGGACGACCTCGCGGAAGAACGACTCGTCGTTCGCGGCCATGGCTTCGGGGGACGGGAAGGCGCGGCGGCCGCCCGGCGCCGGGTCGCCGAGGTGCTCGACGAGCGCGGTCGTCATCGTCGTCGTCAGCGCCCAGGAGCAGTTCGTCGTGCAGACGGTCTTGACGACGTCCTCGAACACGGACGGGCTCCGCAGCATCCGGCCGGCGCCGGCCGCCGCCCAGGCGAGCTCGTCGTCGGCGGCCGCGACCGCGTAGAACGCCGAGAGGTCGTCGTCGAGGCGGAGGATGTGACGGACCGTGCCGAGCAGCCGCTCGCGGTCGCGCGCCGAGGCGGCTCCGGCGAGCTCGACGGCCGCATATCCGTGCCGGCCGCCGCGCACGCTGACGGTGCGCGCCCGCCCGCGCCCGACCGGGAGCGTCGTCTCCAGCGTCCACGCCTCCTCGTCGAGCCGCTGCGGCGGCAGCGTCGCCACCCCGTGCGAGGCGAGCGTGCGCCGGAGGTCGACCGGCTCGCCGCCCGCGCCGACGAGGCGCAGCTCCCCGAGCGGCGTCAGTCCGCGAACGACGCGAGCTCCCATTCCGACGGCTCGAACTGCCTGTCGGGCCAGCCGCCGAGCGAGAGCACGACGGTGCCCGCCTCCGTCGCCACGGCCGACCGCTCGAGCGTCGGGTCGGCGACGTGGATGCACATCCCGGTCGGCGAGTCGATCTCGTCGCCGCCGACCGTGAACGTCGCGTGGCCGCTGAGCACCATGTACAGCTCCTCGTGCCCGCCCGGGCCCTCGGCGTGCTTCTTGATCACCTCGTCGCCGGAGCCGCCGCGCCAGGCGCTGGCGCCGAACGAGCGGATGTCGAAGTGGTACCGGATCGGCGCCCAGTAGGGCCACTTCTCGGCGACGATGTCGTCCAGGTTCGCTGCGCTGTAGCCGGCCATCTCTCCTCCTCGCTCGCGTAACTGGTGATAGACTATTCACTGGTTATGGCGGCGGTCAAGCCCGAGCTTCAGCTGGTCTGCGACTTCGTCAACACGCTCGACCGCGAGTCGGGCGCCGACGAGCTCGCCGACGCGCAGGGGCTCGGCCGCTGGCTGCGCGGCCGCGGGCTCTGGGGGGCACGGCCGGACGACCGCGAGGCGGCGGCGGCGCGCGAGCTGCGCGAGGCGCTGCGCGAGCTGATGCGGGCGAACAACGGCGAGGACGTGGACACGGCCGGGCCGGCGGCGACCCTCGACGCGGCCGCGCGCCGCGCGCACATCTCGGTCGGCTTCGACTCGGGCTCGATCCGGCTCGTCGCGCCGGACGGCGGCGTCGGCGAGGTGCTCGTCGCCGCGGGGACGGCGATGGCAGACGGCTCGTGGCCGCGGCTGAAGGCGTGCCGCTCCGAGACGTGTCGGTGGGCGTTCGTCGACTCCGCGCGGAACCGGTCGCGGCAGTGGTGCTCGATGAGCGTCTGCGGGAACCGCGAGAAGGCGAGGACGTTCCGGCGCCGGCACGGGGACCGCGCTGCGTAACGGCGTTCGCGTCGCCGCGCCGCTCGTGCCCGCGGCGTTCGCGCTCGGCGCGTCGTTCGGCGTGCTCGCGCGCGCGTCGCACGTCGGCGCGCTCGCGGCGGTCGTCATGTCCGGGACGACGTTCGCCGGCTCGGCGCAGGTCGCGGCGATCTCGGTGCTCGGCGGCGGCGGCACGGTGGCGGCCGCGGTCGTCGCCGCGCTGCTGCTCAACGCGCGCTACGCCGTGATCGGGATGACGGTCGCGGAGTCGTTCCGCGGCAGCGTCCTCCGCCGCTTCGGCGAGTCGCAGCTCGTGATCGACGAGTCGTGGGCGCTCTCGGGCGGGGGCACGCCGCGCTTCGACCGGCGGGTGATGCTCGGCGTCGGCGTCGCGCTCTGGGTCGGCTGGGTCGGCGGCACCGCGGGCGGCGCGCTGCTCGGCGGGCTGATCGACCCCTCGTCCTTCGGGCTCGACGGCGCGTTCGCCGCGCTGTTCCTCGCGCTGCTCGCGGCGCAGCTGCGCAGCCGGCGCGCGGTCGTGGCCGCCGCCGGCGGCGCGCTGATCGCGGCGGTGCTGACGCCCGTCGCGCCTCCCGGCGTGCCGATCCTCGCGGCGACGGTGGCCGCGCTGGCCGGGTGGAGCCGCACGTGAGCGCCGCCTGGGCGACGGTGCTCGCGGTCGGCGCCGGGACGGCGGCGCTGAAGGCCGTCGGCCCGGTCGTCGTCGGCGGCCGGCGGGTGCCGCCGCGGCTGTTCGGCGTCCTCTCGATGCTCGCGCCGGCGCTCCTTGCCGCGCTCGTCGTCGTCGAGGGATTCGCGGCCGGGCGCTCGCTCGTGCTCGACGCGCGGCTCGCGGGCCTCGCCGCGGGCGCGCTCGCCGTCGCGCTGCGCGCGCCGATCTGGCTCGTCGTGCTCGCGGGCGGCGCCGCGACCGCGCTCGTCCGGTTGATCGGCTAGCGAGCCCGTCGGGGGCGCCGCGTCGTGCGCCCCCGGCGGGCGGTCCCTACGCGGCCTCGCGCGCGTCGAGCACGAGGTACGAGAACGGGACGCTCTTGTTCGTGGCCTCCGTCATGTGCACGGCGAAGCCCTTGCCCGGCATGATCTCGACCCACGGCGCGCCCTTCCCGGGGTCGCCCCGGAGCGTGACGATCACGTGCGAGTCGCCGCGGATCTGCGGATCGCCGATGAACGCGTCACCGCGTCGATTGAGCGTGCCGCCGCCGACGCCGGCGAGTGCGGCCCGGCCGTCGACGGCGAGCGCGGTGCCGCCGTTCTCGTGCCGCGCGAGCACGCCGACGCCGCCCGCGATGTCGGTCTGGCCCCAGAGCCCGCTCGGCTGCTGAATCGCAGGGAGCTGGGTGGGCCCCGGACCCTTCCCGGCGGCGCCCCAGACGCCGATCAGCGGCGCGTTGCCGAGGACGCCGACGCTCTGGCCGGTGCCCTGGCCCCAGACGCCGGTCGCGAACGCGGGCACCTGCGTCACGTCCACCTCGTCCGGGCCCGCGGCGCCCCACATGCCGATCGCGTGCGACTCGCCGAGGACGCCGATCGTCTCCGAGCGCCCGCAGACGCCGGGCTCGCGCGCGCCGATCCCGTGCACGCCCGACGCCATCAGGCTGTAGAGCGCGTCGTCGTCCTCCGTCGCCCCGCCGGTCGCGCCGACGAGGCCGACGTTCGAGCTCGACATGCCGATCGCGCCGGGCATCGCGTCGCTCCGCGTGCACAGTCCCGCCGCCTCGCCCGCGCCGACGAAGTGCGCGCCGGCCGGGTCGAGCTCCGTCGGGTCGATCGGCGCCACCGGCCCGGAGAGGCCGATCACGCCGATGTGCGAGTCGGAGATCCCGATCGCGCCGGGATTCTCGCCGCCCGTGAACCAGCCGGCGGCCGCCGTCGTCCACGCCGTCTGGCGCGGGCTCCCGGTCTGGCCGAAGACGGCGGTGCCGTTCAGCGAGCCGGCGCCGAGCGCGACCCGCACCGACCCGTCGGCGAACGCGACCTCGAGCGCGTCGCCCGTGCCGCCGTTGATCGGCCCCGGCTTCGTGCCGGTGAAGCTGAGCGAGGTCGTCTGGTCGGCGCTGTTGTCCTCGCCGAGCACGAGCGGCTCGCCGCTCGCCGCCTTCGCCGTCGAGACGCGGCCGAGCGCCGCCGCCACGAGCGCGCCGAGGCCGCCCGCGAGCACACCCCTCCGCCCGAGGGTCTTCGCCTGCGCATCCATCTGCCTTCCTCCCCCTGACCCCTAGCGTGCGCCGGACGGTAGCGCGCGCCGCCTCCCGGTTCAACCAGCGCGTGGGCTCGCCCTAGGCCGCGTCCAGCTGCGTCAGCAGCTCCGCCGGCGGCAGGTCGGCGAGCGAGCCGACGAGGAGGTCGGCCTCCTCGAGCCCTAGCTCCCGCGTCACCTCGTTCGGCACCGCGACGCAGAAGATGCCCGCGGCCCGCGCCGCGCGGACGCCGTTCGGCGAGTCCTCGAACGCGACCGCCTCCTCCGGCGCGACGCCGAGCAGCTCGAGCGCCTCGAGGTAGAGCTCCGGGCTCGGCTTCGCCCGCGCCGGATCGTGGTCGGCGGTGACGATCGCGTCCCAGCCCACCTCCTGCTCGAGGCGGGCGAGGTGCCGGTCGATCCAGCGCCGGTCGGCGGACGAGACGATCGCCCGCTTCAGCCCGCGCCGCTCCGCCTCGGCGAAGTACTCGGCGATGCCGGGCCGCAGCTCCTCCGCGTCGGCGAGCGCGAACTCGTGCTCGCGGCGCCGCTCGGTGATCGTCTCCCGCTCCAGCGGTGTGCCGACGAGCTCCTCGAGGTGCGCCATCGGGTCCCACGCGCCGACCGTCCCGACGACGAGCGCCCACTTCTCCGGCGGCAGCTCGTGGCCGTGCTCCCGGTAGACGTGCTCCCAGCCGGC
>Ga0335077_10000991_pt1 | contig 33002 bp, 32 predicted proteins | sample Lox_Sample_31_FD_207151 | JGI IMG/M metagenome (GOLD analysis project Ga0335077, IMG submission 207151) | Soil microbial communities from Loxahatchee National Wildlife Refuge, Florida, United States - Lox_Sample_3.1 | ecosystem: Environmental > Terrestrial > Soil > Wetlands | place: USA... | reverse complement strand
GGATGGACCATATGCGACTGCTCTTCGAAGCAGGAATATATGGAAAGAAATTGCGGAAGAAAGCAATACCTGGTACGATGATGTCGGCAGCCTGCATCTCGCTTATTATGATGATGAATGGAATACGCTGCAGGAGTTGTACGAAATTTTTAAAAATCAGGGAAGAAATGTCTGCCTCCTGAATAAAACCCAAATCGCCGCGAAATCGGATGCTGTGGTGCAGAAAAATTTATTGGGAGGATTATTCAGCGCTGAGGAATTAATTGTAGATCCGCGTGAAGCCATCGCTTCTATTCCGGATTACCTGAACGAAAGATGGGGCGTTGATTTTTATTGGGGTAAATGTATTTCTTATATATCCGACCAGACTGCGTATATCGGCAATGATGAGGAATATGAAGCTGATCTGATATTCATTTGCAGCGGCGCCGATTTCGAAACATTGTATCCTGAACATTTCAACGAGTTCCCACTAACAAAATGCAAATTGCAAATGATGCGGTTAGCCGCTCAACCTGATAACTGGAGAATCGGCCCGGCCCTGTGTGGAGGATTATCGTTGATTCATTACAACAGTTTTAAATCTGCACAATCCCTGGCAAAATTGAAACAGCGCTATCAGGAAGAAATGAATAACTACCTGGAGTGGGGAATTCATGTAATGGTTTCACAAAACGGAAAAGGAGAGTTGACCATCGGGGATTCACACGAATATGGATTGACTCATGATCCGTTTGACAAAAATTTCATCAACCAGATGATTCTCGATTATCTCAGGCAATTCGCGCAGTTCAAAGATTGGACAATTACAGAAACCTGGAGCGGGATTTATCCTAAACTGACAGATGGAGAAATAAATTTGTTCTATTCACCCGAGCCCCATGTATATATTATTAATGGAGTGGGAGGAGCCGGAATGACTTTGTCTTTTGGTATTACAGAAGAAATTGTCGCCGCTTTGTAGCCCCACCTCATTTTTCAGAGTTGATTTCCAATATAAATCCTTGTTTTATCGTTATTTATTAGTTAGAAAAATTCCTGTTAACATCTGATAACTCAAATATTGAGTTACTTTGCAAAAAAACATAAACAGGCTAACCTTTATTATGAGAAATATGAGGAATATATTTTTGTTGAACCGTTATTTTTTCCTTGGATTTCTTTTTTATCTGTTGGCATCCGTGTCTTTCTTATTAATTACTTCCAAGGCCGACAGCTTTTTATATCTGACTTCATATCATAATCATTTGCTGGATTCTTTTTTTATTGGTTATACAAATCTTGGTGACGGAATATTTACTATAATTATCGTAGTGTCTTTTCTAATTGCCCGGCGTTTTGAATTTGCCTGGCAGCTGCTTGCAGCTTATATTGTTTCCGGCCTGCTTGCCCAGTTGCTCAAACATCTTGTATTTAGCCCAAGACCAAAAGAATTTTTTGCAGCAGGACATATTCATTTAATTAATGGAGTAACGCTTACCGGGACAAGCAGCTTTCCTTCAGGGCATACCGCTTCTATTTTTGCTTTGGCTACTTTGTTGTCTTTGTTTTCTAAAAATAAAAAGATCGGCTGCCTGTACTTGTTAGGCGCTATCCTTGTTGGCTTTTCCAGGATTTACCTTTCTCAACATTTTCCAGTCGACGTATTTACCGGATCAGTAATCGGTGTTTTCGTCGCAGTTTGGGTTTATTCGTTTTTTAATAACAGGCTCAAAGGCTGGCCGGTCAGGCGACTGAAGGAACGAAAAGCAGAAGCAGCTTCATAAATAGGGATTCACGTTGCGAACCGTTATCTTCATAAAACGTCAGGCTATTCTGGTATGATCAATCTCCTCCGGAAATTATATTTTTGTCGCTTCAATGGAAACTAATTGGCTTCATGGAAAATGAACTTCCGTAAAAAAGTTTTTATTCTAATTTTTCTTTCAACATTGCTGCGTTGCTGCGCGGCAGGTTTTCTTGAATTTGGCAATGATGAAGTGTATTACTGGACCTATGCCTTACACCTGGAATGGAATTATTTCGACCACCCACCGATGGTGGCTATCCTTATTAGGCTGACTACATTCAATCTTATTTTGCAGAATGAATTTTTTATCCGGCTCGGTCCCATCCTTTGCGCTGCCGTAAATACCTGGCTCATCTTCCTGATCGGTACCAGAATAAAAAATGAAAAAGCAGGATGGTATGCATCCCTGTTATACACTTCCTCTTTTTATTGCAGTATTATAGCCGGGACATTTATTTTACCTGACTCACCGCAACTACTGTTTTGGGTGATCAGCATTTTTCTAATGACTGAAATTATTTCGGAAGGCTATGATAAGAGGAAAAAAAACCTCCGGTTACTATTACTTGGAATCAGCATTGGTTTTTGCATCATGAGCAAAGTGCACGGAATTTTTTTGTGGTTTGGATTTGGAGCTTATATTTTGTTTTTTCAGAGAGACCTGTTTAGATCGCCTTATCTTTATCTGTCGGTCCTTGTCACTATAATCATTATATCTCCCATTTTTTTCTGGAACCTGGAAAATCATTTTATCACCTATTCCTTTCACAATAACCGGGTAGGGTTTTTTGGAAAGCACCTGGATACAAATAGTTTTCTTCAACAGTTATTCGGTTCCATATTTTATAATAACCCGGTAAATTTTTTCATTTATATCGTTGCCCTGGTAGGAATTGCCAGGAAAAAAACAGTCATTGGCCCTTCCTATTTGCGCCTTTATCTTTTGCTGGGTTTGCCATTAATAATTGTGTTATTGATCACCTCTCTTTTTAATGAAACATTACCACATTGGTCGGGTCCGGCATTTATCAGTATTCTTTTATTAAGTTCGGCTTATTATGCCGAACTCAATCAGGAATCATCCGGAATTCCCAGGTCCATATCTGTGGCAGTGTGTGTATTTGCAACGATTATCATTGTAGGCATTCCAGTAATCAAATGGCTTCCTGCAAGACTGGGAAGTGGAGATGAAAGAGTCCTTGGTAAATCAGATATCACGCTTGACATGAATGGATGGAAACAGTTCTCCCAAAAATTTGATTCATTATATAAGTCAGATCTTGGATCAAACAAAATGAAAGAACATGCATTTCTTATTTCTGACTATTGGTTTCCGGCCGCACATCTCGATTACTATCTTGCCCGGCCACTGCATATGCAGTTGTTTGCTGTTGGCAAACTGACCGATATTCATCATTATGGCTGGTTGAATAAAGAAAGGCCGCCATTTACAAGAGGAACTGATGCTTATTTTATTTACCCATCTAACTATTACGGGCCGCCAAAAATGCAATTGAAGAATTATTTCCGGATCGTGGATGACAGTGTCATCATCCGCCAAACACGTTCGCGTATCCCCGTCAGGAATTTTGTGATTTATCGAATGCATGACTACCGCGGAGGCATTCCGGATGATGGGGTGATGAAAGACAATCCCTGAACACCTTGCTAATCTCTTCTTGACTCCAGTGTGAATCCCACAGAGGTTCCGACATCAGGCGTGCTTCTTACATGAATCGACTGGCCATGCGCTTCAATAATATGTTTGCAGATTGCCAGGCCAAGTCCACTACCGCCTCTATCCCTGCTTCTTGCGGCGTCTGTCCTGTAGAATCGCTCAAATATGCGAAGGAGATGTTCTTCTTCGATTCCGATCCCATCATCACTGATCTCTATCAACACATGTTTTTCGTCAGTTTTGTATATGCTGGCTATGATGCTGCCATTTGTCTTTCCGTATTTGCTGGCATTTTCAACGAGGTTAAGCAGTACCATCCTGATTTTCTCCTTGTCTGCAAAAACAGTAATCGGGGATTCGCAACCTTTTTTGATAATCGTTTTCATATCCTTGTCATGGATATTGATCGAAAGGGATTCAAATACTTCACGGATCAGGTCCTGGATGATAAAATTCTGTTTATACAATAATTGTTCCCCTCTTTCAAGTTTTGAAATTTCATCCAGGTCATTGACAAGATTCACCAGGCGATCCACATTTTTTCCAGCATTCTCAAGGAATTTCGTTTTTACTGCAGTATCTTCCATTGCACCATTCAGTAAAGTGTCAACATAACCCTGAATGGCGAAAATCGGGGTTTTGAATTCGTGTGCCAGGTTCTGCAGGAATTCCTTTCTGTAGGCTTCATTTTTCTTAAGCAACTCGATTTCCTCATTTTGTCTCTCCCCCCAGCTCAGCACATCTTCCCTTACTTCATCAATACTTTTCCTGGGCAAGATGTATTTAAAATAAACTTCTTCTTTTTTGGTCGCTTTTGTCTGGTGAATGAATTTATAGATGAGTTTGATTTTTCTGTAAATGAATTTTTCCAGTGTAAAAAGGATCAACCCATAACTTCCTATGAAAACGATGATGAGGGATGCCAGTCCGATTTTCCAGTTGTCAGTTAAAAAATAAATGCCAGCAGAAACAGGTATAGCGAGAATACATGCTGTGAAAGCTGATAACTGGCGGGGGGATAAATTTTTTGTTGAAAGCATGTTCAGCTTATATAGGATCGAATCTGAATCCTGCGCATCGTCTCCGGTTCCTGTGGTTTTTTACAGGTCAAAATTAATGAACGACAGACAACCATCCCAATGATCGCAAACGATTTTTAAAGATCAAATTTATAACCCACTCCTTTTACGGTTCTGATGCAATCGAGTCCCAATTTTTGCCTGATCTTCCGGATATGTACATCGATGGTCCGGTCACCGACAATAACATCATTTCCCCAAACCTGGTTCAAAATTTCATTCCTGAGAAAGACCCTTCCCGGTTTTGAAGCAAGCAGGTAAAGCAATTCAAATTCTTTTTTTGCGAGAATGACCTTCTTATCATCTACAATGACTTCAAACTTATCAGGATCGATGCTCAGGTTTTCTATTTTGAGGACTTTTTCCTGGGGTTCTTTATGAATCCGGCGGAACAAAGCGTTCACCCTGCTTATTAAAACTTTAGGGCTGACGGGCTTATTTACATAATCATCAGCGCCTGTTTCCAGGCCTTTGATATGGAAATTTTCATCATTCAGGGCTGTAAGAAAGAGGATAAGCGTGTCCTTGAATGTAGGTTGTGACCTGAGTATTTCACAAACCTCCACTCCGGTCTTCTTGGGCATCATGATATCGAGGATGATCAGGTCCGGATGGGTGGATTTAGCTTTTGACAGCGCATCGTCTCCGTCTTTTGAAGTCGTTACTTCATAGCCCTCTTTAACAAGGTTATATTGAATGACTTCAAGAATATCCGGCTCATCATCGGCAATTAAAATTTTTTTGCCTTTAGGTTCCATTTAACAAAAAATTTACGCAAACCTAATAGAAATAAATTCAGCGAATCTTTAGGACTACCAAGTTTACAATTTTTTAATATAGAAATAATGTAAAAGCCTATTGATAAGTTCACAGGGTGTGCAAAAAAGCGAAGCCACTTCGGGCAGCAGGCAACCTCCGGGGTAGCGCACTACCCCGGAGGTTGTAGATTTAAAATCATCCCTGGTTTTCATGTTTACTTAGATGGATAACCCAAAAAATAGAGGCTCTTCCCAGGGCAGTAAACAACCTCGGAGGTCACCTCCGGGATAGCGCACCACCCCGGAGGTTTTGATTGCAACTTCATTTCAATATCAATTTTCCGAAAAACGGATATTAAGCGGGCTTTATTTACGTTTTGATATTGTTGCCCATGCGAGGCAGGCTTTAACAATACAGATCAATTGGTTGTATTTTTGCTTATTAGCGAATGTGAAAGGAGTCTTATGAAATACATTCTACGCTTACTTTATCTGTTTTTTGGGGTATTGGCCCTCACTTTTGTCCATGCCCAGCCGGCTTCCTATCCTTTCAAAGTGCAGCAGGACCGGATGTTATGGCACGATAATATTGATAAACAGCAAAAACGTTTGCTGGCATTGGACGGTAAAGCAGACGACAGCCTTAACCTGGTGAAAGATCAGAATATTAACCTGGAAATAGCCGATGCCATGATCAGGCGGGTGGATGGCCTCCAGGAACAAATTGAAGAGGATTCAACGCTGACAGGCCAGGGCAAGATCAAATACCTGCGTGCGCTGGAATCAATGGTGAAAGGGTATAATAATAATTACCATAAGCGTGATTTCCCCCCGTCCATCGCACCCGGACTGGTGGATGCGTTTATCAGCGCCATGCAGCTGGACCGAAATAATCAAAGCATCGAGCCCGTCATCGTTGCAAACAGTTATCCGGTTGGAAAAATACTGGTTGAGTGTTTTTTGCTTCCCAGCGAAAATATTGGAGTAAAGGACTCGCGGATTGAATTGTTGCGTAAATACTGCGCCCTGCATCCGGATGAAATCTTCGAAGTTTTAAGCGCCAATCCCGGATTACCTTTTATGGACAGCCTGATCATTATGGCGGGTCATCGTAATATCCGGAAACTGTATGATTATGCTTCTGCCCGGACAGTGCTGGCTGCGCATATACGGAACAGTAAGGATTCCCTGATTAGTACGGTAGGTCGTATGGCAGGCAGCAAGAGTGGTCAACTTTATCTTCCCTTTCTGGATAATCTTACCAAAAAGAAAATCACAATCGCTGAAATCAATAAAGTCAAAGACAATAACCTGCTCTATTATCGTCTGCTGGTAAAAACGAGAATGGATTATTCGGAGCGCATGTTGCCCCCCGTTAGTGATACAGCGCAGGAGATGGAAGCGCTGACCAAAATGCTTGAAAATAAAGGAAAGGACATTTTTGTACGTGAGATTAACGCACTGCACGATAAGCCCGCCTCCATCAGGTTTAAAATCCTCGACCCGCTGACTCCCGAAGAATTGTATTACCTGATCGTGATGAGCGAAGATGAAATCTATACGTCGAGTTATCTTGGCGTTTATGAAAGGATTTTCCAACGCATGAAAGATCCGCGGGGAGACAGCCTGATCATGCGCCTGCACGGCGATTATTTCCGGAAGTTTATCAAAATGGCTGCTGCATACAATAAACTGGATCATTTTTTAGGGACGATGGATAAAGAAAATGCAAGCACCATCATGAAAGCATTCACCATCGGATTGGAGAAAGCCACAGAAGAAGAAGCAGTAGACGTGGCCGATTCGTACAGCAGCATTTTTGAGAAGGATACGGCGCTCGCAAAATTTGTCCTGAGTGAAGTAGAATGGAATCACAGGAGAAATTTAGTCACCAATAACAGAAAGGGCATCGTAGTGTATAACCTGTTGCAAACACTTTTTGAATCTGCCGACACCAACAACAAAGTAGATCTTTCGGCCAGGTTGGGAATCTCACCGGTTTACAGCATCAGCTACGATTCGCTGGCAGACGACAGTGGTCGTGTCATTCAGCAGGTATTTTTTTATGGTGATCTCGACAAAGACGGGCAGCATTCCTTTACCGATTTTATGGCTTTGTTTCAGCATAAACCTGAATGGAAGATAACGGAGAACCCAACCAAGGAATGGGTATCTATCACATCAGTCAAAGGAAAACCCATATGGATCTTTGCGAATAAACCACTATACGGAGAAGATGATCCTGACGACAAAGCACAACATCACCTGGACGATTATTTGTACGACAATAAACTGAGGCCTACCATTTATATTCATCGCGGACACAGTTACCACGTGCGTTACACATTAAAGCAGATTGAGGCTTCCGCAAAAATTGTGGTGCTGGGTTCATGCGGCGGCTATAATAATTTGAGTGATGTACTCACCATAAGTGATGATGCACACATCATTTCGTCTAAACAGGTAGGCACGCGTGCAGTCAATGAACCTATTTTGCAAGCCATCAACAATAATCTGCTTGAAGGAAAAAATATCGACTGGTTTGTAATCTGGAAAGAATTATCGGACCGGTTTCAAAAAGATCCTGTGGCAAAGGAGAAATTCGACGATTACATTCCTCCTTATAAAAACCTCGGTATGATTTTTATCAAAGCTTACCGCCGGGCCATGGGCGAAGAAGAATAATCCCACTTTTTTTCTCAGCTGTTTCCTGATTTCAAGTTGCCGGAATTCATTTTGCTCGTTGGGTAGTGTCTGAATTTGAATTTTTCACAGCATAGATACATAGTCACATAGATTCACATAGAATGACTTAATAAAGAATGTCTATGTGTCCTTATGACCCTATGTGCCTATTGTGGTTATTTTATTTCAAATTGAGACTCCCGCACGTTGCAATGTAAGGCTTAAATCATACATCCAACGTATCTTTGCCCATCTATGCCGGAAGAAATAAAAAAAAGAAAAATTTTTGATTTTGGATTATTAAAAAGGGTTTTTCGATACGCTGCGCCTTATAAAAAACGGTTATACCTTTCCATCACTTTATCTGTTTTACTCGCTGTCATTGCTCCATTGCGCCCCTTTCTTATTCAGGTTACTGTCAACAGTTATATCAAAAATGGAATCACTCAGGATTCGCTCGTCAGGAATAAGATGATCGAAATGCTCCTCTATATCACGATTCTTCAGATTCTTTTATTATTTGTTGAAACTACATTCCGGTTTTATTTTTCTTTCATCACCGCGTGGCTGGGTCAAACCGTAGTGAAGGATCTTCGGGTAGCAGTATACAAACATATATTGGGTTTGAATCTTTCTCAGTTTGATAAAACACCTATCGGCACGCTGACAACCCGGACCATTAATGATATTGAAGCGATCAATGATATTTTTTCCGACGGACTGATCCCGATTATTTCCGATCTGCTTTCCATTCTTTCTATTTTGTTGTTCATGTTCATTTCCGACTGGCAATTGACATTGATCTGCCTGGCGCCTTTTCCCTTTCTTATTCTTGCAACTTATATCTTTAAAGAAAGTGTAAATAAATCCTTTATTCGTGTGCGTAACGCGGTGGCTGCACTGAATGCATTCGTCCAGGAGCACATCACCGGAATGCAGGTTGTTCAGGCTTTTGCTGCAGAAGGAAGGGAGTTCGGCAAATTCAAAAAGATCAACCGTGAGCACAGAAATGCCAACATCAATGCCATTTTCGCTTATTCTGTTTTCTTCCCCCTTGTTGAAATCGTGCTGGCAGTATCTACAGGCCTCCTCGTCTGGTGGGGCGCAAGCCAGGTATTGCATCTTCCCGAAAAACAGGCCGACCAACTCATTGGCAAGATCATAGCTTTTTTCTTGTATCTCAACCTTCTGTTCCGACCCCTCCGGCTCATTGCCGATAAATTCAATGTGCTGCAAATGGGGATGGTAGCCAGTGAAAGAGTTTTCAGGGTGCTGGATAATGAGGATTCAGTTAAAACGGAAGGCAGCTATGCTCCCGGCAGGATAAAGGGGAAAATAGAATTCGATCATGTTTCATTTGCATATGTGGATGGCCGTTATGTTTTAAAAAACATTTCCTTCGAGATTCAGCCTGGCGATACACTGGCAATTGTAGGGCATACAGGCAGTGGCAAAACTTCCATCATCAGTTTATTGAACAGGCTCTATCAAATACAACATGGAGAAATAAAAATTGATGATGTACGCATTGAAGAATACAGGTTGAAAAATCTTCGTGCCGGCATCGGCGTGGTCCTTCAGGATGTATTTCTTTTTTCAGGATCAGTAATGGACAATATTACCCTGCGCAATACTAGTATCCCTGAAGAAAAAGTGTATGAAGCTGCGAGGCTGATCGGGATGCATGATTTCATCATGAAACTTCCAGGGGGTTACCAGTATAATGTAATGGAAAGGGGAAGCAGTTTATCCATGGGCCAAAGGCAGTTGCTGTCTTTTATACGTGCATTATTATATGATCCATCCATACTGATTCTTGATGAAGCTACTTCCTCCGTCGATACAGAATCCGAACTATTGATTCAGCAGGCAATTGATAAACTGATTGCCGGCCGAACCTCGATTGTAATCGCTCACCGGTTGTCAACGATCAGGAAAGCCAACAAAATTATGGTGCTTGACAAAGGAGAAATTAAGGAGATGGGCACACACGATCAGTTGCTTTTAAAAGGAGGATTTTATGCCAAATTGCATGAAATGCAATTCAACGCCCGTCAGCCAATCCTATGAACCCGATACCAGCCACGCGCTTTCAGAAAAATGCCTGAGCAACAATTAACTACGAACCGGATATAAATTTTTTTATTTAGGATTTAAGATTTTCCTTTTTTCATTTTCCACGCCTTATCTTTGCGGCAAATTTCAGGAACGGTATGACCTCCAAAAGCTTCAAATCTTTATTGGTAGCGGGTTTCAGCCTTTTTGCATTGCTTTTTTCCAACCCGTTATCTGCACAAAATGAGAATGGAGAGAAAAAGCCTGAAAAACTGGACCCGGCCAAAATAATCATTGAGCACGTTTCTGATGGCTATGAGTTTCATTTCGCAACTGTTAGAGGACATCATGTTACAATTCCTCTACCTGTCATCCTTTATTCGCCTTCTCTAGGCCTTTCGGTTTTTATGTCCTCAGCTTTTGAACATGGCGAACAGGAACACAACGGATATCGGCTCTTGGATGACAAATTTTTGGAAGAACATGGCCTTGACAGCGCTAAAAACGCAAAGGGTCAGCCCTTGTACAAGACCGGAAAAATTTATGCAGTCGATCAAAATGGAATGCCTGATCTGTATGTAAAAGTGTATGATTTTTCTATAACCAGGAATGTAACACAAACACTCATTTCAGTGATCCTCTTGATATGGATAATGACAACGGTCGCAAAAATGTATACAAAAGGAAAAGGAACTGTGTCAGCGCCTACCGGATTTCAAAATGCAGTGGAGCCGGTTATTACTTTCATCCGCGATGAAGTGGGTAAGCCTAATCTTGGCTCCAAATATGAACGTTACATGCCTTTTTTACTCACTGTCTTTTTCTTTATCCTTATAAATAATCTTATCGGCCTGATACCCGGGTCTGCAAATGTTACGGGTAATATTGCGTTTACCGGTTTTCTTGGCATCATTTCATTTATTGTGATTTTGTTCAGCACCAACAAACATTTCTGGTCACATATTTTCAATCCGCCTGTTCCGCTTGGTGTAAAGCCAATCATGATTCCCGTAGAAATCCTGGGCATATTTACAAAACCCTTTGCCCTGATCATACGTCTTTTTGCAAATATGATTTCCGGGCATATCATTATTTTAAGTTTCATATGCCTCATTTTTATTTTCGGCGCGATGAATAAAGGCCTTGGCTGGGGCACTTCACCATTCTTTGTGTTGCTTGCGGTTTTTATTTATCTGATTGAAGTTTTGGTTGCTTTTATACAGGCCTACATTTTTGCTAACCTGACAGCAGTATTTATTGGCATGTCGATGGAAGGAGCACATCATGATGATGGACATCACGATGATGCTGTATTGGTTTAATAACAAGAAAGATTTTAATTATAAAAACAAGTATCATGACATCAATGGTTTTTTTGGCTGACACATTACAAACAGGTTATGGTGCAATAGGAGCAGGACTTGCCGCTGTCGGTGCCGGGATCGGGATCGGTCAGATTGGTAAGGGCGCTGTTGAAGCTATTGCCCGGCAGCCTGAAGTAGCTAATGACATTCGTGCCAACATGATCCTTACTGCTGCGCTTGTAGAAGGGGTTGCCCTTTTGGCTGCAGTGGCAGGTCTGCTTGTTGCAGTAAAATAAGCGAGGCACGTAAAAAGAGCACTGCACCTGATGCACAGGGCTGAGGGTGCAGCCTTTTCCAAAAAAGAATTCGATTTTTGATAAAATATTTTTTATGGATTTACTGACTCCCCAAATGGGTCTCATTGTATGGAATGTGTTATCATTCCTGATCCTCTTTTTTATTTTGCGCAAATTTGCCTGGAAACCTATTCTGAATTCTTTAAAGGATAGAGAGAACACAATTGCCGAATCCCTGGCCCAGGCAGAAAAAGTAAAAGCCGAAATGGCTCAATTGAAGAATGAAAACGAAGCCCTTCTGGCAAAAGCTCGCGAAGAAAGAGCCCAGCTATTGAAAGAAGCGAGAGACACAAAAGATAAGATCATCAATGAAGCGAAAGATCAGGCAAAGCTCGAAGCCGGTAAGATAATTGTGGATGCGCAGGCTGCCATCGAACAACAAAAAATGGCTGCTATAACAGACGTTAAAAACCAGATCGGTAACCTGGTCATCGAAATTTCTGAGAAAATTTTGAGAAGGGAATTATCGAATAAAACAGAACAGGAAAAATATATTAGGCAGTTGTCGGACGAAGTGAAACTGAATTAATGTGGAAATATGAAAATGGATTGTTTGAGTAATTTTTCTTTGGAGTTCAATAAGAAATTAACCTGTGTTGAATTGTTGAACGCGAGATTGGAATTTCAATTTTCACATTTCCACATGCTCACATTTACAAATTAGAATTATGCCGAATCCCCGTTTAGCAGGAAGATATGCAAAATCGCTGCTCGATCTGGCCATCGAAAATAAACAGCTGGATACCGTGTATAAGGATATTTTGTTTTTGCAAAGCATTTGCAAAAACAGCAGGGAATTCGTGAGCGTGATTAAAAGCCCGGTGATCAAACCTGAAAAAAAGGAAAAAATTCTGGATGCGGTTTGCAAAGATAAAATCGGTGTGATCACTGCTTCTTTTACCAAACTGTTAATCAGGAAAGGACGTGAAGCTTACCTGCCCGAAATTATTGCCGCATTTATTCAGCAATTCAAGGACTACAAGGGCATTTATACTGTAAAGCTTACTACAGCTATCCCAATCAGTGAGAGTCTCAAAAAAGATATTATTAACAAGATCAGCTCAACAACTGAAATGAAACAGGTGGAGCTGGACACAGAAATAAAGCAAGATATTATCGGTGGATTTGTACTGGAAGTAGGCGACAAAATGGTTGACGCCAGTGTTGCTTACGATCTGAATAATGCAAAGAGACAGTTTGAAAACAATGATTTCATATACAGGATAAGATAATCTTTAAGTTGCATCTTATTTTGTCAATTTTATAAACCTATTCTGAAAGGCATAAAACAAAACTATGGCAGAAATTAAATCAGATGAGATATCGGCGATATTGCGTCAGCAATTGAGCAATTTTAATGTTTCCAGTGAATTGGAGGAAGTAGGAACCATATTGCAGGTGGGAGATGGTATTGCGCGTGTATATGGACTGAATAATGTGGGCAGTGGTGAGCTCGTCGAATTTGAAAATGGTGTAAGAGCTATTGCGCTGAACCTGGAAGAAGACAACGTGGGTGTGGTATTGATGGGAGAAAGTGGAGACATTAAAGAAGGTGCAAAAGTTCGCCGGACAGGAAAAATCGCATCAATCAATGTAGGTGAAGGAATGCTTGGTCGTGTGGTAAATACTCTGGGTCAGCCCATTGATGGAAAAGGTCCACTGGCAGGAGAAAAATTTGAAATGCCGCTGGAAAGAAAAGCTCCCGGAGTTATTTTTCGTGAACCGGTGAAAGAACCTTTGCAAACCGGTATTAAAGCGATAGATGCCATGATTCCCATTGGTCGAGGTCAGCGTGAATTGATTATCGGCGACCGTCAGACCGGCAAGACTGCCATTGCTGTGGATACGATCATCAATCAAAAAGAATTTTATAAATCAGGTAAGCCTGTTTATTGTATTTATGTGGCGATAGGACAAAAATCATCTACCATCGCCGGAGTGATGAAGACCTTGTTGGATAATGGAGCGATGGATTATACCGTGATTGTTGCAGCTTCTGCTTCTGATCCCGCGCCTCTTCAGTTCTATGCTCCATTCGCAGGCGCTGCAATCGGAGAATATTTCCGGGATACTGGAAGACCTGCATTGATTATTTATGATGATCTTTCAAAACAGGCAGTTGCTTATCGCGAAGTTTCTTTATTGCTTCGTCGCCCCCCGGGTCGTGAAGCCTATCCCGGTGATGTATTCTATTTGCACAGTCGTTTATTGGAACGAGCAGCTAAAATCATCAGCGATGATTCAGTGGCTAGGAATATGAATGATTTGCCGGAAACGCTAAAGGGCAAAGTAAAAGGAGGCGGATCCTTGACTGCGTTGCCGGTCATTGAAACCCAGGCCGGAGATGTGTCTGCATATATTCCCACGAATGTAATTTCAATTACTGACGGACAGATTTTTTTGGAAAACAATTTGTTTAACTCCGGTATCCGTCCCGCAATTAACGTGGGTATTTCGGTTAGTCGTGTGGGTGGTAACGCACAGATTAAATCAATGAAGAAAGTTGCCGGCACACTGAAACTTGACCAGGCATTGTATCGCGAAATGGAAGCATTTGCTAAATTCGGAGGCGACCTGGATGCTGCTACTAAACTTGTGTTGGATAAAGGAGCCCGTAACGTTGAAATTCTTAAACAACCTCAGTATTCTCCTTTTGCAGTTGACAAGCAGGTAGCCATTATTTATCTCGGTACACAGGGTTTGCTGCGCGAAGTGGCAGTGAGAAACGTAAAGGCATTCGAAGAACATTTCCTGATGGAAATGGACAACAAATTGCCCGATGTCATGGCTGAATTTAAGAAGGGTAACCTGCCTGATGACGGAATCAAGAAAATGGTGAGCCTTGCTAAAGAGCTAATTCCCCAATACAAATAGAACTGATTTTTAGGCATTCACACACAGCAACTTATCTTTTCTAAATACAAATTTTGAAAAGATAAGCTGCTGTAACTTTTTTAACAATTCGTGTAATCTGTGTCAATTCGTGTAATTAGTGCGCCAAATTTTTTCTCCCAAATACTTGCATAATTCAAAAACGCTTGCAATCTTTGTATCAGGTCTTCACCGTACCCAATCTCCTGATTAACTCTCATTCCAATTTTTCGTTTATTAGTAAATAAGACTTCATTCTAAAATAGCATACTCCAATTTCCCGCGAAGAATTCTCTGTTCTCCAATAACTATGGGCTATTACAGTAATCCCTGTCCCGCAAATATTTTGTATGAAAACGCTGTATCCATGCCCCTCAGGTAAACATTTATTGGCAAAAGCCAGGTATACAGGCTTGTCTCTCACTTTTCTTTTTGTTTTCTTTTCATCTTATTCACAGGCATTGGTTCCCGAACTGGTATTTATGAATGCAACCCTGAAAACAGGATCAGGATGCAAAGTTGCAGGAGCTGATGGTGCAGTATATATTTTTCAGAATGTCACCACCGATGTCGATGCGATTGTTACAATCAAAGGACGCAGCGACGCAAATGTTAGTTTATCGGATATTGATTTGACGGGACCTGATCAGGATCCTGCAAAAGGAACAGGATATGACAATGCATGGCAGCCCAGAGTGGCCTATAACGGAGGCAATGCTCCGGCCAATTGCAGCTGGTGGATGGAATTCGAAATTTCTTTTGTGCAGCATGATGATAACACAGTCCCTGTTTCTGTGAATACTTTTTATGTGACAGGATTGGACGTTGACGGAGATGGAAAGAATTTACATGAGTATTTATCTTTTTATCAGCCGCAGGCCTATATACTGGAACAGAATACCGATATACAGCCATCATCAGTCGTAGGATGCTTGTCAAATTTGAATATTGCCGGTAAGGAATTTGACGGGCCAACAAAAAATTATCCGAACATCACACCGACTGCAACCGATGTAATGGTAACTAATTATTTTACCAACACCAATCGTTTTGTTGTAAGAATTGGAGCTAAAACAGGAAGCACATCAACTAATGCAGCCAACAGGATGAATTCCTTATGGTTTAAAACATTTACTTTTAATGTTCCCGTTACCAATACACTTCCTCTCAGTCTCCTAGCATTCACTGCGCAGTTGAATAATGACGATGTCATGCTGCGCTGGTCCACTCAGATGCAGAGCAATACCAGTCATTTTACGATACAACGCAGTGTTGATGGGGCTTCATTCGATGATGATGGCGTTGTATTTACGGATGGCAACAGTGATGTAAAACAAAATTATAGTTTTAATGATAATATCAGTGGGCTACCATCGGCCCAGCTCATTTATTATCGATTGAAAATGGTCGACATGGATCAGCGCTTCGGTTATTCACCTGTGGTGGTTGTCAGGCTTGGTGATGATCAGTCACAAACCAGTGTAAGTATTTTTCCGAATCCTGCATTCAACGAATTGCGAATTACCATACCCTCAGCCTGGCAGAATAAAACAATTGCTTATACCATATATAGCACAAACGGAATGCTGATGAAACAGAAGACCAGTGAAAATGCCGGTCAGACAGAAAGCTTATTCGTCGACGATCTGCCTGCAGGAATTTATTTTGTCAGGGCAACCAACGGTAATCAGACAGCAGTCAGGAAATTTATTAAAACATAATTAGAAGATTTTAGTTTTAAAGGGTACGATCAACAACAGCCGGGCTTGTCTAAGCCTGGCTTTCATTTTACACGAATTACACGAATTACTCGGATTACGCGAATTGGTGCAAAACTAAAATATTAGTCTTCGAAAAGTGAATGATCTTTCTCCAAAATTTGCAATTATGGCTAGTAGTAGCCTGGAAGATTTTAAATAATTAATTGCCTGGGCAATATGCCAATCGATTATGAAGGCAGAGGATTTTACTTCCAGAATATGCAATCAAAAACAATGAAATCGGCTCGATAATTATGTTTCAGATTGACTCCTTTATATTCAATCAGAAATTTTGTTTCTTTTGAAAAGGGAATAGAATTATATAAAAATTCAAGTTCAAGAGCATCTTTGTAAACGGCTTCCTTAAAGCCTACTCCCAAATACCGATGAACCTCCATGCAAATGCCGATCAATAAATAGGATTCATCCTTATAGAGCAGTTCAGACATAGCTTGCTAAATTCTGCAAGCAGTATTAATTCGCCCAAGCATTTAAACCTTGGCAAGAAAAGAAATTAACTGATTCTTTAGGGTTTAATACTGATAATCCGAACGGGTAATGCGTCACATGGAAATTAAGTAGATAATTCGTGTAATCCGAGTAATTCGTGCAATCCGTGTATCAAAGATTTAATTTGGTTTATATCATAAACTACTTTATATTTGAGACAAAATAGCGTTTGTGAGAAGATCATTTGTATTGGTAAACCTTATCTGCCTGCATCTGGGATTGATGGCACAGATCACCATCAGTGGGAAAATTAAAGATACAAAAGGACATCCTGTACCTGGTGCAAGCATTGCTGTGAAGAATACTTATGATGGTGCCACTTCTGATTCTTCAGGATTATATCATTTCGCTACCACAGAAAAAGGAATGCAATCCTTGTTGATCACTTCGGTAGGCTTCAAACTTGTTGAACAGCCCATTGACATACGGGGAGAGAATTTGCATGTTGATATCATTCTTAAGGAGGAACCAAGCGAATTAAAAGCTGTTACCATCACTGCAGGATCTTTTGAAGCCAGTGATTCTAAGAGAGGAGCCGTGATGAGTTCTTTGGATGTTGCAACTACTGCGGGATCAAATGCAGATATTTCTGCGGCCTTAAAAACCCTGCCCGGTACATCACAGGTCGGGGAGCAGGAAGGATTATTCGTTCGGGGAGGGGAAGGATATGAAACAAAACAATATATCGATGGCACCTTAGTGAATAATCCTTATTTCACGAGTGTGCCGGATATTGCGCAACGTGGCCGCTTCCTTCCATTTTTATTTAAAGGAACAGTATTCAGCACAGGTGGCTATTCTGCCTTATATGGACAAGCCCTGTCATCCGTTGTACTTCTTGAATCTATCGACCTGCCGGAAAAATCAGAAGTGGATGCAACCATTTCTCCCCTCGTAGTCGGGGCTGGAACACAGCAACTCGCGAAAGACAAAAAATCATCCTGGGGTATCACTTATGACTATGCGAATGTAGCATTATATTTTTCAGTGGTGAAGCAAACACCCGATTATTTTGTAATGCCTCAATATCATTCGGGTGATGCCAATTTCAGGATCAAAACAAAAAATGGAGGCATGATTAAATACTACACCACATTCGGCTATAATAAGCTTGGCCTGCGAAGATCCGACATCGACAGCGTATATTATAATGATGCTTATGGCCTGACCAATTACAACTGGTATAATAACCTGAGCTGGAGAGAATATTTATCGAATGGATGGAAGATGAATCTGGGCGCCAGCTACAGCACGAATAGAAACAATATTTTACAACAAGTGCAGGATGTGAACAACAAGCCTGTGCAATTCAATGATACTACAGCTTACTGGATGCAAAACAAAAATTTTACGCTGGTCAACCGGCAGGACTTGTCGCAGATAAAAGCAGTCTTTGAAAAAAAACTCGGAGGATTGAGTGCAATCCGTTTCGGCAGTGAATATTGGTATGGTTACAATCCTACCAACTATAACGATACGCCGTATAAACTGATTGATAATTATGCGGCAGTTTTTGCCGAAGGCGATATTTATCTGACCAACGAACTTGCGGCCAAATTGGGTGGTCGATTTGAATATTCTTCCATCATAAAACAATCTGATATCGCCCCCAGGGTTTCTCTGGCTTATAAAACATCAAAACATTCCCAGGTATCTTTGGCGTATGGGATTTTCTATCAGGAACCCCAATACCAGCAACTGGCTTACGCGACCAACCTGGGTTATATGAAGGCCACACATTATATCGTCAATTACCAGATGATGACGACGGAAAGAATATTTCGCGTGGAAGCCTACTATAAAAAATATGAAGATCTCATTAAAACGATTCCTTACAATTATTTCTACGCTACATATGACAATAGCGGAAGCGGATATGCAAAAGGTATCGATGTGTTCTGGAGGGATAAAAAGACCTTCAAAAATTTCGATTACTGGATAAGTTATTCTTATCTGGATACCAAGCGCGAATATTTGAATTATCCGCAGCAACTGATGCCCACATACGCCGCCACACATACTGCATCGATTGTGATGAAGCGTTTTTTCACAGATTTGAAAGCCGGGTTTAATGTGACTTACAGCTTTGCTACCGGTAGACCTTATTACAATTTTATGCTTAACAACTACAGTAAATATTATATTTCCGATCAGGGCAAAACAAAAGACTATAGCAGCCTGAATTTTAGCGCAGAATACATACCCAGCCTGGGTAAGAAAAATGCAAAAACCAATATCGTTTTTTTTGCGAGCATGACCAATGTACTCGGATATAACCCGGTGTTTGGATATAATTATTCATTCAGCGGGCTGGTAAAACAACCCATCGGATTACCTGCAGACCGTTTTTATTTCATCGGTTGTTTCCTAAGCTGGGGAGTTGACAGGTCTCAGGATGCCATCAACAACAATTTGTGAGTGATTAATGAGAAAAAAATATAACTAATATGCCTAAGCGTTTTTTATTAACCTGGCTGGCCGTTTATTTGGTAAATAGCTTTATTGGTTTTATTATTCACCATGTAATACTAAGATCGGCATATAAAGAACTTGCTGCCGTATGGCAATCAAATGCTAAGGACAAAATTCTTTTTTTTATCATTTCAAGCATTGTCGGTTCTTTCTTCCTGACGCTGATCTATACCAGGTGGCAGAAGCTGTCCACAGCCGCGGAGGGAACGGTTTATGGCTTATTTATCGGGTTCTGGATGGGTTCAAATATGGCGCTCAATACTTATGCAGCATCTGATCTTATTCCATTTTCACTTTCCATGAAATGGCTTGTATTGAGCATCATTCAATATACTATTGATGGATTTATTCTTGGTTCGACATACAGTTTTTTGTCAAAGAAAATAATGGTAAATGTTTAAGTTTATACTGATATTCTGCTGGATTGGGTTTTCTTCTGCAAAGGACTGCATGCTGACTATAGTTGCGAAAAATATCCGGGTTGGAAAAGGAAATGTAATGGCCGCAATATGGAAAGATGAAAAAAGTTTTTTCAAAACGCCCTTGACATCAAAATCGCTCAAAGCAGATAAGCAGGCATTGGAATTTTCTTTTGAATTGCCAGAGGGTGAGTATGCGATATCTGTTTACCAGAATATCAATGAAAACAATAAACTCGATTTGTGGATATTCAATATGCCCAAAGAACCGGTTGGGTTTGGGAATAATTTCAGGCCAAAGTTTTCAGCACCTAAGTTCAGGGATTGTGCGATTAATCTGAATGAACCCATAAAGGTTGAGATCGAATTAAAATAGAAAATTTTTATATAACCTTAATGATTTTAAAACTCACTTATGAAATCTTTTATTTTTTCCCTGCTTACATCCGTTGTACTGACAGGATATGCCCAAAGTGATAAATATATGGCTGCGATGAAAAAAAATCTCGAATTGCTCGATTCTGCAAAAACCACACAGGATTATCAAACTGTGGCCAATACATTCGAGCGGATCGGCGATGCGGAAAAAACTCAGTGGCTGCCTTATTATTACGCAGGCCTGTCGTTGATTTTGAGTGGCTGGTCGGATACCAAACTCGATAAAGATGTTAATTCAATGAGAGTAGACGCATTGTGTGATAAGGCAGAAGCTCTTGATAAAAATGCAGAGATATACCTGCTGCGCAACATGGCGGCCACCCAGCAGATGATGGTAGATCCGCAGACCCGCTGGCAGACCTATGGTCAACAGGCCAGCGGATATCTGCAAAAAGCAACAGAATTGGATCCTGATAATCCGCGGATTTATTACCTGAAAGGCCAAAGTATATTTAATACTCCGGTTTCATTTGGAGGCGGCAAGGAAAATGCTAAACCGTTATTTGAGAAATCAGTTGATTTATTTAAGAAAGAACAGCCTAAGGCTTTGTATCCGCGCTGGGGAAAAGATCAGGCTGAAATGATGCTGGCCAAATGCCAGTGAGAAGGTGGATAAAAAAATTAATTTCATTTTTTAAAACAGTTAATATGCAGGAAAATGAATTCTCTCCGGAAGACAGCCTCCAACTTATTCAATCAATGATTGATAAAACCAAGAATTCCGTAGCCGATAATAGCTTCTATTTTCTGCTGTGGGGATGGCTTGTCCTGGCTGCCTGTATCATTCAGTTTGTGCTGAAAGTAATTGTTCAATCACCCTGGCATCCTCTTGCCTGGACACTCATGATAGTTGGGATTATTGCATCCGCTTTACATGGAATGAATGAGAATAAAAGCAGGAAAGTAAAAACATATATTGGAGAACTGCTGGATTATTTATGGCTCAGCATTTTCCTTTCTTTTCTTTTGTTGGGATTTATTTTCGCCCGGCTTGGCTGGCAAAACTGCTATTCCTTTTATATGGTCATGTATGCGATAGGAAGTTTTGTTACTGGGCGTGCGCTGAAGTTTTCTCCCCTCGTCTGGGGCGCTATCGGCAGTTGGTTCCTGGCAATTGTTTCTACTTTTACAAGTTATGATATTAATATTTTATTGTCCGGACTTGCAATTATTCTCAGTTATATCATACCCGGATATTTACTTAAAATGAAATACAGGCAGATGCAAGTACATGTTTAAAGACCTCGACCCTATATTACATTCGCAGCTGCGACTTGCCATTGTTTCACTCCTTATCAGTGTGAAGGAAGCTGAATTTACTTTTCTAAAGGAAAAAACAAACGCTACTGCAGGGAACCTGAGTGTACAGATCAATAAATTAAAAGAAGCCGGTTATATCGACGTAGTTAAACAATTTAAAGAGAATTACCCGCAGACTATCTGCAAAATCACCCCGGTGGGAGTGAAAGCTTTTGAACAATACGTCAAAAACCTTCATCCTTATCTGAATCTGCCTTCTTCTATAAAAAAATAAATTACACGGATTATCGCGGATTACACGAATTATATATGTTTTGGCAAGCATAAAAAAAGAACTGTTTTAAAAACAATTCTTTAATCCGATAAATCTATTCGTGCAATCCGCGTAATTCGTGTAATTCGTGTTAACTAATCAGTATAATTCGCGCTCTTCAACAGCTTCATCTGCATTCTTTCATTGCTGTTGACAATAATTTCCAATGCATACATTCCGGGCTGTAATTGGTTCGTGCCATCCAGTTTATACGTGTTGAATTCATCGTTGGCATGGAATTCTTTTTTCATCACCATATTACCTTCATTATCCCTTAAATTGATGACAACATAGGAACGTATTTTCAACTGCACATTCACCAATATGTCATTCATTGCCGGATCAGGTGTAACGCTAAGCGCTGCGAGGCTTTTGGTATTATACATCCGCGCGATCAATACTTTTGAATAGGAGAAATCGCCGTTTCCATCAACCTGCTTCAGCCTGTAATATAAATCGTATTTCCTGGCAATAGTCGGTTTGACATTGTCTCTGAAAGAATAATTTTCATCAGTTGAAATACTTTGAAATTTTTTTACTTCTCCCACTTTCTCATAATTATTTCCATCGGTACTCCGTTCAATATCAAAATGGTCACAACCCCCTTCGGCAACCGTATTCCAATTGAGATCGAAAAAATTCCTTCCATATTCTGCGTTGAAATTCATGAGGCTTCCATGAAGCACAATCACCGTTTTTTTCTTTGATGTCAGGTTAACTCCTGTGTCGCCCCCTGTGTTTTTGTAAAGAGAAGTGTGAAAATGGATGGGTGTGGCAAATGCTCCGGAAAAAATCAGGACGATTACCTGAATTAGCAAGATGTGCTTTACAATGCTTTTCATTTTTTTCGTTTCTGAAGTTAATAATTTGATTTAAGCGCAATTGATGAAAAGCAGGATCGAAAAGAAATACAGACCCTGAAGTATCAATAGGGTTATTCAAAGGAAAACAATTGAGCTTAAAGGGGTGGGTATCGATCTTAGGTTTTTGGAAATGGAGTGTGTAATTAACGCTTACACAAGGATTATCAGAGGATAGTTCAACCAAAGATAAAAAACAGCTTTAATATTTGCAAGCCTGGGGATCATTTTAGCTTATTATTTTATCTATCGACAAAGGCAACTATTCCGAATTAGATTTTGTAATTAAGAATAGTCGTTTGCAATGTAAATTACGGTCAATTCTATTATGTCTGCCATTGTTCAGGTCAGGGGTTTGAGTAAAGACTTCAAAGAGGTAAGAGCTGTTGATGATCTCTCATTTTCAGTAAATGAAGGGGATATTTATGGTTTTCTGGGCCAGAACGGGGCAGGCAAGTCTACTACTTTACGCATGCTGCTGACACTGATCAGGCCTACTGCAGGGCATATTGAGATATTCGGCTTGGATCTTCCGTCTCACCGTAAAGAGATCCTGCGGCAGGTTGGAGCCGTAATTGAAAGGCCCGATACCTACAAATACCTGAGCGCATATGAAAATATCTCGCTATTTGCCACAATGAGCGGGGTAAAAATTCCCAAAAAGAGACTGATGGAGCAATTGGAACTGGTCGACCTGGCCTCCAGGGCGCATAGCAGGGTGCATACTTTTTCACAGGGAATGAAACAGCGGTTGGGCATTGCCGTTGCATTGGTTCATAATCCCAGTTTGCTCATTTTGGATGAACCGACAAATGGCCTGGATCCTCAGGGCATTGCAGATATGCGCAAACTGATTCTCGACCTCAGCAGGAATCACAAAAAAACCATATTGGTTTCCTCACATTTACTGAGCGAAATAGAAATTATTGCAGACAGCATGCTGATCATTGATAAAGGGAAAAAAATTATTGAAGGAAGGGTTAAGGACTTATTCAGTCCCACTACTATGATCGTTGAATTACAAACGATGGACTCGGCAAAAACTTTACAGATAATTATGGAATCGAGATGGAAATCTTTTCTTCGCAGGCAGGACAATGGAAAATTTATTTTCACAATGGACCAGCTAAATATTCCGGAATTGAATAAAGATCTGGTACAAAGAGGCATCCAGGTATTGCAGTTACAGCCAAGGCATTCTCTTGAGGACTATTTTCTTTCATTGACAACACACCATGGCCATGTGGAAGCTTTTACAAATTGAATTGTTCAAAATCTTCAGGAAGCCGAGAACCTATATCAGTTTCGGAGCGATTGCTGCAATCATTTTTATTATTCAGCTCGGACTGAAATTTGATGGGAAATCTTATGTTGAACTATTGATGGGCGATGTATCGGATTCATTTGATATTCCTTACGAAAAGGTATTGAACGGTTATTTTGTGGCTTTTGTCATTCTGAATACTTTATTGATCCATGTTCCGCTGCTGGTGGCCCTGGTCGCGGGAGACGTTGTTGCCGGGGAAGCAAATATGGGGACCCTGCGCCTCCTGATGACCAAACCGGTAAGCCGTGTGCAACTGATGCTCGTTAAATTTGCTGCTTCCGTTATTTACACTGTGCTGCTCCTCGTCTGGATGGCTGTGCTTGCCCTCGTTGTAAGTGTTTTGATTTTTGGGACGAATGATATACTCATTTCCCGCAATAACGTGATGGAGCAGATTGAAAAAGCGGATATTCTATGGCGTTATATTGCAGCCTTTGCATTTGCTTCGGTAGCGCTCAGTACGGTAGCCGCCCTCGCTTTCCTGCTATCTGTTCTCGCTGAAAACTCGATAGGCCCCATCGTAGCCACGATAAGCATTGTGATTGTGTTGACCATTTTATCGGAATTGAGAATTCCGATGTATGACAATACTGTGAAACCTTATTTATTTACTTCTCACATGCTGGCCTGGAAGGGTTTCTTTTATTCAAAAACAAATACCAATGGCGATGTGATCAGGGGATCAGTCGAAAATCTGCCGGCCATAGCAAGAAGCTTGTTCATCCTCCTCGCATATATTACAGGTTTTGTAACGACTGGGATTGTGATTTTTCAAAAAAAAGATATCCTCAGTTGATATGCGGACGATGACAAATCAGACCTTAATTCTGGAACAATGAAAAGAGCAGTGATATTATATGGGATTATTTTGATGACTTGCACTTCTGGATATTCACAGGATGCAACGGCTATGGTTCAAAGGCTGAAAGCAAAAATGGACCACGTGAATAGCTATGAAGCCGATGCCATCATGAAAACAGAGGTGAGTTTTCTGAAAGTCCCGCAGACCCAGGTGAAAGTGTATTTCAGGAAACCCGATCAGCTGAAAATAAAAAATGAGAAAGGAATTTCCCTTGTTCCTAAAAGTATCCTGGGTGAAAGCCTGAATGGATTATTAAATGGAAATTTTACTGCATTGTTAGCAGGATCTGAAAAAGCAGGAATCACTAACCTGATCATTATTAAACTGATTCCATTAAATGACACTGGTGAAACGGTCCTTTCTACTTTGTACATCGACGAGAGCCGGCTGCTGATTATGAAAGCAAAAATTACAACCAGGGATAATGGTACTTATGAGATGGATATGAACTACGGAAAATATGCGAATTATGCACTGCCCGATAAAGTGATATGTACTTTTAATACCAAGGATTTCAAACTTCCTAAGGGAGTTACTTTTGATTACGATGACGGGACCCAAAAAGAAACAAAAAAACCGACTCAGGATACAAAAGGCAAAGTGGAAATCACCTATAGTTCTTATGATATCAACAAACCTCTACCCGATTCAATATTTTGATAATCGAATGGAAAGTTATTAACCCTCTTCAATCTTTTCGTCTTCTGCTCCGGCCAATACAACAGATGTCATTTTCTTCAAAGGATTCCGGCGATTTTCGTCGAACTCCTCTCTGTTATGGATGATATCAAGACAGGCATAAATAGCCGCTAAAAAAGAAGAATGATCGGCTTTATTTTTTCCTGCAATATCAAAAGCAGTTCCGTGATCAGGGGAAGTCCTGACAGCAGGTAAACCGGCCGTATAGTTTACGCCATCACCGGAAGCCAGTGATTTGAAGGGGATCAATCCCTGGTCATGATACATCGCGAGCACTGCATCGAATTTCTGATACTGGTTGCGGGCAAAAAATGCATCAGCACTGTAAGGTCCAAATACAAGCATATTGTGTTGCTTGGCATCTTTGATGGCCGGCTTGATGATGGTCTCTTCTTCTTTTCCTATCAGTCCCTCATCACCTGCATGGGGGTTCAGCCCCAGTACAGCAATTTTAGGCTTGTCAATCCCAAAATCTTTTGTCAGACTGTCTTTTAGAATATTTATTTTGGACAAAATGGCTTCGCGGGTTATCCGACTGGCAATCTCACTCACAGGTATATGTTCAGTAACGAGGCCTATCCTGAAATTTTCCGCTACCATCAGCATCACTACATCCTGTATTCCGAATGCATTTTTCAGGTATGGTGTGTGGCCGGTAAAATCAAATTCAGGGGATTGGGTATTTTTTTTGTTGATGGGTGCGGTAACCAATCCATGAATCTTTTTTTCTTTGAGTGCATCAACAGCTGCAATGAGAGATTTTACTGCATATTTTCCACCGGCTTCTGTCAGTTGTCCGGGCGTAATACTGACTTCTTCTTCCCAGCAGTTATAAATATTTACCTGTTTCGGATTGATGCGGCTAAAATCTTTGCTGCTCTGGTAATTGAAATTAATATCAGGTATGGATTTCCGGTAGAAATTAATGACCTTATTGGACGCAAACAATACGGGGGTACAAAGTTCCAATACCCTGTGGTCGGAGAAAGTCTTAATGGCCAGTTCAGTTCCGATTCCGTTCAGATCGCCAATCGAAATTCCTATCAAAGGCCTTTGTTGCTGGGTATTCATGCAGTAATTTTTTTCGGGTCATAAAAATACAATTATTAATCTGTTTGAGTAGGTTATTTTTGCAGCCGATGGCAGATCCGGAACTTGTATCAATTTCGTTTATGCCAGCCTGTATCAATCATCTGATCGGCGCCAACTCTTATGTCTGGTCAACGTCTTACTTTAAGAAAGTCATTGGGGCAACATTTCCTGCGGGATGAAAATATTTCCCGGAAAATTATCGAAGGCCTGAAACAACAACATTTTCAGCAATTGCTGGAAGTGGGAGCCGGCGGGGGAGCGTTGACAAAATATCTCGTGGAAATAAAAGACATTGATTTAAAGGTGGTGGAAATAGACAACGAAAAAATTAATTTTCTTTTGCATGCATTTCCTGCACTGCAGCATAAAATCATTCACAATGATTTTCTTGAGATCGAAAAACCTTTTCCCGGAAAGTTTGCCGTAATAGGAAATTTTCCATATCACATATCTTCTCAAATTCTATTTAAAATATTGGGTTGGAAAGAAGATATTGATTTTATGATCGGCATGTTTCAGAAAGAAGTTGCCCAGCGTATTGCGGCGAAAGAAGGCAACAAAGTATATGGTGTATTGAGCGTACTGGTACAGGCATTTTTTAAGGTTGAATACCTGTTTGAAGTGAATGAACAATCTTTTTATCCTCCTCCGAAAGTAAAAAGCGCCGTTATCATGTTGACACCAAAAAAAGAAAAACCGAATATCAGGACTGAAAAAGATTTCTCTTTGCTGGTTAAAGCTGCCTTTAATCAGCGTAGAAAAACTTTACGCAATGCTGTAAAAAACCTATTTGACATTGCCGTTTTGCAGGATTCCATTTTTGGAGAACGGGCAGAGCAACTGACAGTAAATGATTTCGCAGCATTGACCTGGAAAATGAAAAAATAAAGCAATTTTAAAGTAACACCAATGAGGAAAGTCATCATCACCGCAAAAGTTCATGAATACCTGATCGATCGTTTATCGAAGCAGGGGTATTCAATAAAACATTTGCCGCTGATTAGTTATGAAGAATTATATAACGAAATTCAGGATGTTGAAGGATTGATTGTTACCACCAGGTTGAAAATCGACAGGAATATGATCAACAGGGCGCCGGAGTTAAAATGGATTGGTCGATTGGGAAGCGGAATGGAACTCATTGATACAGCTTATGCAGAAAGCAGGGGTATCCGTTGCGCAAGCAGTCCCGAAGGAAATCGAAACGCTGTAGGGGAACATGTCCTCGGGATGCTGCTCAACCTGATGAACAAGATCAATTCCAGTAATATGGAGATCAGAGAAGGTAAATGGATAAGAGATGCCAACAGGGGAACAGAATTATCTGGCAAGACTATTGGTATTATTGGATTTGGAAATACAGGTGGTGCGTTTGCAAAACTTCTTTCTGCTTTTGATGTAACTATATTGGCGTATGACAAATACAAATTTGGTTTTGGAAAAGGGAATTTGAAAGAAGCCAATATGGAACAGCTTGCGCGTTATGCCGATGTGGTCAGCCTGCATGTGCCACTAACTGATGAAACTTTTCATCTGGCGAACAAAAGTTTTTTTGCGTCCCTTGAAAAAAAACCGTATTTCATTAATTCTTCCCGTGGCAAAGTGCACGATACCCAGGCTCTTATTGATGCACTGAAGGAAAATAAAATAGCAGGTGCAGCGCTCGATGTATTGGAAAATGAAAAACTCGACAGCTACAGCCATGAAGAAAAGCGACAATTGGATTGGCTTCTTGCCCGCCCTGATGTTATTATCACCCCACATATCGCAGGGTATAGCCATGAGGCATTTTATAAAATGGCTAAAATATTACTGGATAAATTAGGGATTTGAAGCGGCCACGGCCTTGAAAGGAGGTGCTCTAAAAGCTTTTAACCCCCTGATTTATTGCATTTCCCGGGCGGCAGGTTTGGTTTTATACAAAAAATTCTATCTTTGCACAAATAGTGCAACGCTTCAACCTGTATTGAGGCGTTGTATTTTTTTTCTTTTTTGCAAACTGAGAAAAGGAGGAATTATGAGTGGGATTACATATCTGACAAGGGAAGCCCTGGAGCAAATGAAGATCGACCTTCAAAGAATGAAGACAGTTGATCGTCCTGCTGCTTCGCGTGCCATTGCTGAAGCCAGGGATAAGGGTGATCTGCGTGAAAATGCAGAATACGATGCTGCCAAGGAAGCCCAGGGATTGCTTGAAGCCAAGATCCAGAAGCTGGAAGGAGAACTGGCTAATGCGAGGATTCTGGAAGAGGGAAGTATTGATACCAGCAAGGTAACTATCTTAACAAAGGTTACTGTTACGAATCTGAATGCCAAGAAACAGGTGACTTATTACCTGGTTTCTGAAAAAGAAGCGGATCTGAAGCTTGGCAAAATATCAATCACTTCACCAATAGGAAAAGGATTGCTTGGCAAACAGGTTGGCGAAATTGCTGAAGTACAGGTGCCGGCCGGAGTTATTAAATTCAGGATCGAAAGTATATCTCTATAATATAACTATATCTTCAGATACAACCCCTCATCTTTTGATGAGGGATTTTTTTTGTTTGAACAAAAAATCGTAAATCTGGAACAATAAAATCTTCAGTCCAATGACTATTTTTTCTAAAATCATTGCAGGTGAAATTCCAGGATATAAAATTTCAGAGAACGAAAAATTCTATGCTTTTCTGGATATTTTCCCATTGCGTGAAGGGCATGTGCTGGTAGTTCCGAAAATTGAGATCGACCGGTTTTTTGATGTGCCGGATGATTACCTGAGTGAGATGCTTGTCTTTTCCAAGCCGATTGCGAGGGCAATTGAAAAATCATTTTCATGCAATCGTTGCGGACTGGCTGTAGTGGGATTAGAAGTACCCCACGCGCACCTGCATTTGGTTCCGATCAATAGTATAGACGACCTTAATTTTACGCGCGGCAAGATGAAAGTTACTCCGGAACAACTAAAAAAAGCGCAGGAAAAAATTATCAGGAATCTTTCATAGTTGCCGAATTTGGCTTTGCTTAAGGGAATGTAGCCCTGGATTTAAATCCAGGGCTACATTCTGCGGAATGCATTACTGAATTTTGTTGAGCGTTGAACCTTTGAGTGCACAAATTTTTAAAAAATCGATAATAGAAAAAGAAGCGGGGCGTGAAAAATATTTTTCGATCAATTATTTACTCTCCCCGGATTTTTAGCAATGAATTCTTTCCAGCCTTTCAGTTTTTTCCCTTCAAATTTTTGGGAGTTAAACTGGAAGTGATGACACATGGCTACTGCTAATGCATCAGAGGCATCGTAATGAATGATTTCATTTCTGATTTCCAGCAGGCGCTGCAGCATTTTCCAGACCTGCTCTTTATCGGCGTTGCCATTTCCTGTAATGGATTGTTTTATTTTTCTGGGTGAATATTCTGTAACAGGAATTCCCGCCTGCATCGCCGTGGCAATAGCCACACCCTGAGCTCTTCCTAATTTAAGCATGCTCTGGACATTTTTGCCAAAAAAAGGAGCTTCAATCGCAAAATCATTCGGACCGAACTCTTCTATCAACTGAGATACTTTTTTGTGAATCAACCGCAGTCGTTCATAAGCATCTTTTTTCTGAGATAATTTCAGGACATTCATTTCTATCAGACTGACCTGGTTCCCGCTTACCCTGATGAGGCTATACCCCATTAGCAATGTTCCTGGGTCAATCCCTAAAATTATTTTGACATTCTTTTGCAAGAGTAGAATTATTTTTGATGACCGATCGTGCCATTAAACAAAAATATCAAAATAATACTCAACTATTTGCTGGGGCCACTGGTATTCATTTTTCTTTTTTATTCCATTTATCAGCAGATTAATAAACAACAGCACTGGAAGGAGTCATTCGATCAAATCAAATCGGGCCTCACAGGTGCTGAGCAATGGCGGATATGGGTTGTGGTGCTTTTGATGCTGATTAACTGGGGACTGGAAGCAAGGAAATGGCAATTGTCGCTAACAGATTTGCAACGGCTCTCTTTTTTTAAAGCGTATAAAGCCATATTGGCCGGGGTCACTATTGCATCTTTTACTCCAAACCGGATTGGAGAATATCTGGGCCGCCTGTTGTATATTGATGAAGGTAAACGTGCTCAGTCTGTACCATTAACGATTGTATGTAGTATTGCCCAGCTTTTTGTAACTGTACTTGCGGGTATATGGGGCATATTTTATATGCTCAGGAATATTAATATGCAGCGATTGCCCGGCCAGCATGCTCTTCAATTTGGCCTGCATACATTATTGATAGGATCCATTTTTGTCATGTTGATATTAGCCCTGCTCTATTTTCGTGTAGGCACTTTAGTAAGATTGTTTGAAAAAACCACACTCGCCAGGCATTTGCAACCTGTTAAAATTTTGAAAGAAATTAAAATACCTGTGCTGCTATCAATATTGTTCTTATCTTTTGGACGATACCTGGTATTTATTCTGCAATATTATTTATTGTTTTCGGCTTTTGGTGTAGCATTGACATGGAATCAGACTTTTGGTGGGATAAGTGTAATGTTTCTGGTGATGACAGCAATCCCAACATTTACTTTTTTGACTGATCTTGGATTACGATGGGAAGCCAGTATTCAAATCATTCAAGTATTCACTTCGGATACTACAGGTATTTTTGCGGTTTCGGTGGGAATATGGCTTATAAATTTATTAATACCTGCGTTGCTGGGGAGTTTGTTATTTTTAAGGATTAAATTGTTCAGTCGCTGATGAAATTCTTTACATCGATCGCTGTGCTCCTCTTGATGATGGTATCTTTTCCTATTCAGGCAGATGATGAGTTTTGTGGAGTCAGAAATACTGCATTTAACGCTAATGAAGCTTTAACATATAAAGTGTATTATACACTGGCTGGAGTGTACATTGCAGCAGGCGAAGCCACCTTCACCTGCACCCTGGAACAGTTGAATGGAAAAACGGTTTATCATGTGATAGGATCAGGACAGTCGAATAGTTTTGTAGACAATTTATTTAAGGTGCGCGACAGGTATGAATCGTATATTGATACCGGCACACTTCAACCTTACAAATTTATCCGCAGGGTGGATGAAGGCGGTTATAAGAAATACGAAGATGTAAGCTTCAATAAGGTGACCAATGCTGCAGTTACTACGGATGGTGTTTTCAAAGTGCCTTCTTGCGTACAGGATGTGATCAGCGCCATCTACTATGCAAGAAATATTAATTTCAAAGGATTAATGCAAAATGACACCATTCCCTTTTCGATGTTCCTCGACAACCAGGTATATCATTTGTATATTAGATACCTGGGCAAAGAAATCATTAAAACCAGATATGGTAAATTCCGGGCCATTAAATTCAAGCCTCTGCTCATCAATGGAACTATATTTACCGGGGGCGAAAAAATGACGGTGTGGGTGAGTGATGATCCGAATCATGTCCCGCTTCACGTCGAAAGCCCGATCAGCGTGGGAAGTGTCAAAGTTGATATGATGGATTTCCGAAACCGACGATCGCGACTAAGCTCTCTCCTCGATGTACGATGAACAGGAAATCTATTTTCGACTTTCTTTATTAGTTTTTCATTGCATAGAAACACAGGATCGTAGAAATGGTGGCAGAAAGCTATCTGCAATCTTCTCTTCATGAAAATGCCTTGTAATTAATGTAATCCCTGGCAATTAGTGTAATTCGTGCTATCTTACGACAAAACAATCTATTATGAAGAGGCTGATTACGGCTTTTCCTGCCTTGCTTATTTGTTTCACTTTGTGTGCTAAAGACGATCCGCGGCTAATCAAGGCTTCGCGATACGAAAAATCAGGATGGATTTTTGTTCATCTTGAAGGTTCTCCCAGAGAAATAGGGTATCAGCATGGATACCTGCTGGCTAATGAAATCGACGATGCCCTCCACATGATGAAAGTTTTGCTGAAACACAATTCAGGTAAGGATTGGAATTTCTACAGACAGGCAGTGAAAAAATTGTCTTTCTGGACAAAAATAGATAAGGAATATCAGGATGAAATCAGTGGTATTGTTGAGGGTTTGAAAGCGAAAGGGAAAACCTATGATATTGATGATCTTCTTGCACTCAATGGTTTTATCGAATTGAGCCAGTATTATGTTCCCTATCTCGCTGAAAAAATAAAAGCAGGATCGGGAAATAATAAGGCGCCTGGCAATTGCAGTGGTTTTGTTGCAACCGGAAGTTATACCAGGGATGGCAAAATTGTGATTGGCCATAATAACTGGATTGATTATGCGACCGGGGAAAGATGGAATATCATTGGTGATATTGTACCCGCACGAGGTAGTCACATCCTAATGGATATGTTTCCCGGATTTATTCATAGCGGCGACGACTTCGCAGTTACGAGCGCAGGCATTGTGGTTACGGAAACAACCATAACACAATTCAAGGGGTTTGAT
>Ga0335077_10000990_pt1 | contig 33005 bp, 26 predicted proteins | sample Lox_Sample_31_FD_207151 | JGI IMG/M metagenome (GOLD analysis project Ga0335077, IMG submission 207151) | Soil microbial communities from Loxahatchee National Wildlife Refuge, Florida, United States - Lox_Sample_3.1 | ecosystem: Environmental > Terrestrial > Soil > Wetlands | place: USA... | reverse complement strand
ACAACGGCCGCAAGAATGGATTGCGGCTGACGGCACGGCAAAAGCAGATCCTGCAATTGCTGGCCGAAGGGAAAAGCTCCAAGGAAGTGGCGGTAGCGCTGAATATCAGCGTGAAAACGGCGGAAACGCATCGCGCCAATATCATGAGGCGGCTGGACTGCCACTCGGTGACCGAATTGGTGCGTTACGCGATTCGTAACCACATTATCGAGGCGTAAAACGCGGCGCTGGAGTTCCCGGCTGCAGAGTGAATCTTTATCTTGAGCTGGCCCGGGCCATTTGGTTGTTAGCGTCCGCGGCTGCCAGAGGGATGTTCGCCCGAACAACCGTATTGCCTTGGATGGACTCGATCTCGAAGTTCCCGCCCAGTTGCCTGACCCGCTCGCGCATGCCCTGAATGCCGACTCCAGGGATGGTCGGAGCGGAAGCCGCCTCTCCATTTGGGGAGAGGCCGCGACCCCGGTCGCGAATCTCCAACGTCACCTTCTGAGCGTCGCGCGCGACGAGCACCTCCGCGGTCTTGCTGCCCGAATGCCGGTGCACATTGGCGAGAGACTCCTGCACGACGCGAAAGACGGCGATCTCCATCTCCTTGGGAAGCCTGCCGAGTTCGGGTGCGAGATCGAGATTCACTTCGATTCCGCTGCGCTGAGCGAAGCCTTCCACAAACCAGCGCAGCGCGGACTCCAAGCCGGCCTCGTCGAGCAAAGGAGGATGGAGCAGATGAGACATGGTGCGCAGTTCCTGGGACAACTCGCGGACGAGGCGCGCGGCGTCGGCGAGGTTGCGGGAGGCACGCTCGGTGAGTTTGGCCTTTTCGCGCTCCACCATGGAAATGCACATGCTCAGCGCGGCCAAAGCCTGGCCGGAACTGTCGTGCAGTTCGCGGGCAATGCGCCGCCGCTCCTCATCCTGCAGCTGCATCAGGCGTCCGGAGAGCATGCGCAGTCCCGCTTCGGCGGCGCGCAGCTCGGCGGTTCGCTGATTGACGCGAGCCTCGAGCTCGTCGTGCACGAGCTTGAGTTCGGCCTCCGCGCGCTTGCGATCGGTGATGTCGGTGCAGGCTCCCACAACGCAAGTGGCGCCGCTGATGGGATCGGGCATCAATTGACCGCGGTCATAAAGCCAGCGGACGCGGCCATCCGGCAAGACGACTCGGTATTCGAGCTGGAATTCGCCCGCCACGCGCGAGCGCGCAATTTCGGCCCGCACGGCGAGCAAATCGTCCGGATGCACGCGCTTCAGAAAATCCTCGCAGGAGTCGACGGTCGCATCCGGAGGCAGAGCGAGCAGATCGCTCAGATTGGTGCTGAAGTGCAGGAATGAGTTGGTCTGCGGATCCAGGCGATAGGTGCCGGTACGCGATGCGGCGAGCGCAATCATCAAACGCTGCTGGCTGAGGGAAAGCGCCTCCTCGGCTTTTTTTCGCTCCGTGATGTCCAGGACCACACCATAGGCCATTTTGCGTGGGGCGGGCTGACCGGCCGCGGTCTCGGCGTCGTCGCGCAACTGCCCCTTGGTGTAGAGCCAGCGCAAACCGCGCTGGGGATGGCGATAGCGATATTCGAAATCCATGCTGCCGGAGGATTCGCTCTCATGCATGCGCTGCAAAACCATGGCCCGATCATCCTCGTGGACCTTGGCGAGCCACTTTTCCAAGTGCGGGCCCTTGGTCGCCTCCTCGGGTTCGAAGCCGAAGATCTCCTGCAGTTGGGAAGTGAGCTCGGATTCGCCGCTGACCGGGTCCCAGGAAAATCCGCCGACACGAGCAGCGGAAAAGGCCATGAACCGGCGGTGCTGGCTGGCCTTGAGTTCCTGCTCGACGCGCTTGCGAGCGGTGATATCCACGTTCGCGCCGATCCACTCCCGTACAGTGCCGTCCGGGTTGCGCACGGGAACTCCGCGCGCTTCGAAATATCGCCAGTCGCCGTCGCGCGTACGCATGCGGACCTCGGCCTGAAATTCGCGGCCCGCCCGCAACGATTCTTGCCAGATTTGCTCCACATGGGGACGCTCATCGGGATGCACAAAGTTCAGCCAACCACGCCCAGCAGCCGTTTCGCCTTCCCAGCCGGTGAGCTGCTGCCAATTTTCGGAGACCCAAATATTGTTCCCGGCGGCATCGCAGCGCCAGACCACCTGGTCGGTGGCCGTGGCTAGGGCGCGATAGCGCTCCTCGCTCTCGCGAAGCGCCTGCTCCAGTTCGGCTTCGCGCTCGAGAATGATCTTGGCATCCGCCGCCGGGCTGGCAGCCGCAACCTTGGGAACAGCCGCCGAGTCAAAAAACGTCTCTCCGCGTTGAGCCGCTTCCACCGCGTTCAGCAGATCATGGGCGACCGAGGACTTGACCACAAACCCGCGGGCGCCGGCATTGAACGCCTGGCGCATCATCTCCTGCGAGTCGTGCTGGGTGAGGATGAGGATTTGCGTGCTGGGGAGACTTCTGCGGATGACGCGCGTCGCTTCCAAACCGTTCAGGTTTGGCATGCTGACGTCCATGATGATGAGGTCCGGGCGGAGTTGGTGCGCCTTGTCCACGGCGTCTTGGCCATCTACCGCTTCGCCGCAGACTTCGCAGTTCTGTTCGGAAGCCAGCAGGGCCCGAATGCCGCGCCGGATCACCTCATGATCGTCGGCGACTAAAATTCTCAAACTCGTAGTCCCTTTCGCTGCAACATGGGCAAAGGCGCTCTCTGCTCGTTGTAAGCATCCGTAGGTCTATGCGGGGCGCTCGTCCAACGGCGCGAAAGGCCGCGCCGGGGGGGGCGGGGCGCATCTCTTCGCGGAGGGTACGTTAACTAATGCCTCAGCGTGAAGCAAGTACAGGAAATGCTGTACAGGCGCGCGATACGCAACAAACGGTTGAAAAGCTGGCGAAATCGTGTGGAAACCTGGACCTATTCCGCGCGGCGAGCGGCTCATTTCGCGACCGCTACTGGACTTCGGTTTGCTGGCTGAAGATGAGCTGCCAGCCAGCCTCGCGCTTGGCCCAGATACCCGTGGTGCGGAGGAATTGACCAAGCGACGATTCCTGGTCGGCGGACATGACGGCTGCCCTGCCGAACACCCACAGGGCCATGGAGGCAACGGCGGGCGGGGGATCGGGCTGGTCGGCTTGCCGGAGATTCCGGATGGTGGCCACCCGCTGCATCTTGCCGATGGGCTCGTAACCATCCGGCATGATGAACGTGGCGTCATCGCCGAGAATGCGGCCGGCCGAATCGGCGTCGCCTTCGAAGAGCGCTTTTTCTCCGGCCATGAAAGAGGCGACGATCTCCTGTGCGTCGGGCGAGAGCGGCTTGTAAGGCAGCGAACTGCAAGGATTGTCGCAGGTGAGCGGCCGCGGGCCGGCGGTTCCATTGCGGTTGCCCCTGGCCGAGAAATCGCCGGGGGCGGTTTCCTGGTACAGCAGCAGCCGCCAATCAAATCCCTGGCGAACCCACACACGAGTGAAGAACGCTTCCGCGCCGTCCGGAATGAGATTATGCGTGCCGGTCACCAGGGCCAGGCGGCCATAAACACGCATGGCGAGGTTTGCGTCCGGCCCCGCGGAGAGCAAGATCATCCGATCCGCGAGCTCGGACTTGCCGCGGCTGCGGCCATCGCGATCGATCCAGGTAAATTCGGAGGCCAGGAGGCTCGTCGCGGCGCTCCCGTCATTCGCAGCGACCGCTTCCATCAGAAGACGATCCGCCGCACGCGCTTGATCGGCGGCGGCGTTGAGCGCCGGGTCGATGTGCACCTCGCGCGCCTCCGGAACGTTCGCTTCGCCAGAGACCCTGGCGGTGAAGATCGAGCTTTGTGATTTCTGTTGCGCGTAGGAGGCGCCGGGGAGAATCGCGGCGAGGGCAACGGCAAAAAAGATAACAGCAGAGTTCCGCATGGGTTCAGCCTTCTTGTGAGCCTCTTCGAGTTTCTTCTAATCCCGTGAAATTGGATGATCGCTGCGCGATTTGCAGCCGAGCTGCGCCAATCGCGGCAATCAGAAGACCAGAGTGCGGGGAGGAACCGAGGTCTAATGCCATTCCGTCGTCAAGTTGGCGGGAAAGATTCTAGCGCAATGCGCAAGCGTTGTTCCAGCGCAATCCGTCGCGCGCGCATCCGTTTTGGCCTCATAGGGGGTGGGAGTTCTGTGAGTCATGGTAGGATTTCGTATGAAAACTGTCCTCCTTCTAATCTGCTCGAACATTTTCATGACCATCGCGTGGTACGGCCACCTGAAGTACCGGCGGGCTCCGCTGATTGCCGCGATCGTGGTGAGCTGGATGATCGCCTTTCTGGAATATTGCTTTCAGGTTCCCGCGAATCGCCTAGGCTACGGAGAGTTCACCGCGTTCCAATTGAAGATTATTCAGGAGGTTATCACGCTGTCCGTATTCAGCGTGTTTGCCTGGCTCTATTTCGGCGAGGAGATTAGCTGGAATTACGGGGCGGCCTTTCTTTGCATCGTGGGCGCCGTGGCGTTTGCCTTCTGGGGGAAGGCGTAGTTCGAGTTCCCGGCCAACTGTGCCCGAAAAGCGCAAAGACAGAGCCTGAGGCGCATGCAGGAGCCGCTGGATTGGCATGGCGGCCACAATTCGTTATGCTAGGTGACGCTCAGGGGTGGGGGACAATGGGGGGTCATCTCCTGAAGCAAAGTCGTGCAACCTGCGCGGCAAGATTTTGCTCTAAACCCACAGGTGGATTTAGTACATAAGTAGATATGAAATTCTCAAAAAGGAGAGTTTCTTGTCCAAACTGACGATCCGCACAACTCTACTGCTGGCTTTGCTGGTCATGGGAAGCTCGATTCTGGTACGGGCGCAAGGCATCAATCCATATTTTGGTTTAGGCAGCGCATTCGACAGCGCGGGAACGAGTGTGAACTCGTTCGATTCCATCACCGGTTTGACCGTAACGTGTCCCAAGGGGGACCTGTTTGACGGCATTACGGGGTTCTGCGAGCCCGGTCCGACAATTGGGGGAGTGTTTGGCGTCTTTGGAGCGGACTTCATGTTCAAGCCGCACCTCGGCGTCAACGGAGAGTACGCTTTCCGCTTCGCGCAGGCCGACTATCTACCGGATGGCGGATTGAAGTTCCGCCCCGGGTTCTACGATTTCAATGTGGTGTGGGAGCCGACTTCGGGGTCCGACAAGCGCATCGTTCCGGTAGTTGAGGGGGGCATCGGCGGCGCCCGGATCGTGCTCTATGAAGTGGTACAGTGCAGCATTACCAATATCAATTGCACCCAAAGCTTCGCCGCGGGCATAAACGCCAATCACTTTCAGATCCATGGCGCCGTCGGCGCAAAGCTCTACGTAAAAGGGAATATCTTTCTCAAGCCGCAGTTCGACATTCACTATGTAACCCACCTGACGGACCAATTCGGCCGCAATTGGGTGCCGCAATTCACGGTTGCCGTCGGTTATAGTTTCGGCGAACGCTAGAACGCGCCACCTTGCCCGGTACCAGAGCAACTTTTCTTCCGTGTCCCCGGAATGGCCGGGACCATGGGAGGTGTTCGCCTGAACAACGCTCAGACGGAGCGCGCACATAAGTCATCTCAAGGAGAGTTGCTTGCTCAAATTCACGGCGCGCATGGCTCCGCTGGTCGCGGTGATCTTGCTGGCGAGCGCGAGCTCCGCGCGCGCTCAACGGCTGATCAGCCCGTTTTTCGGCTTGGGCAGCGAACGGGACAGAGTGGGAACAGACGCGGCATCCGGTTGCATTACCGGCCAACTCTTCGACGCTTTCACTGCCGCGTGCGAGCCCGGGCCAACCATGGGCGGGTTATTTGGCATGGTCGGCGCGGACTACATGATCAAGCCCAAGATCGGCATCAGTGGAGAATATACTTTCCATCTGCGGTACAACGATTTCCTGCCGAATGAAGGACTGAAGATGCGCCCGTCGTTTTACGACATCAACGGATTCTGGCAGCCGTTCGGAGGACGCGTTGCTCCCTTTTTGCAAGGCGGTTTCGGGGGCGCCAGACTTTCCCTCCGCTTCACTTCGTCCGACTGCGTTACGGGCAGCTGCGGCAGCTTCACACCGCCCTCATCATCGAACTACTACCAAGTGCATCTCGCCGCTGGGGCGAAGGTCTATATCCATGGATCGATCTTCGTCAAACCCGAGTTCGATATGCACTATGTGTTTAACTTGAAGCCATTCGGCCGCAATGCGGTAATCGGGTACATGATTTCCGGCGGCTACACTTTTGGCAAACACTGACGCGGCGTCATCCCGCGCCCCAGCGCCCCCTTTTCCAGGTTTGCCCCCGCAACCGATCACAGACCCGTTCCGCTCATTCCGAGTTGCGCGGCCTGGAGGTTTACGCGCTACGGCTCTTCCGCTCGGCGAAAATCATCACTAGAATTGGGGCTAAAGAGCAATTGCGTTCTGGCTACACTGGCAGAGATTGACCGAGATGAGAGGAAGCCATGGCTCCTAGACCGATTCCCGAGGGATACCACAGCATCACGCCCTATCTGATTGTCACCGGGGCGGCCAGCGCGATCGAGTTCTACAAGCACGCCTTTGGCGCCAAGGAAGTGATGCGCATACCGCATCCCGACGGCCGCGTGGGCCATGCGGAACTGCAGATCGGCGATTCGCGCATCATGCTGGCGGACGAATTCCCGGAGATGGGCGCGCGCAGCCCAATGTCGCTGGGCGGCACGCCCGTGGGCATTTTGCTTTATGTGGACGACGTGGATGCGGTGGCCGCCCGCGCACTCGCTGCCGGCGCCAAAATGCTGCGCCCGGTGAAGGATCAGTTTTACGGCGATCGCAGCGGGACGTTAAGCGATCCTTTCGGCCACCAGTGGACGATTTCCACGCACAAGGAAGACGTCTCGCCGCAAGAGATGCAAAGGCGGGCCGCGGCCGCAACGGTCAGCCAGTCATAAGCGACGATCAACTCTAGAATGCGTATCCTCAGGGTTTGCCGGCGGCGCTTCTGCTTTTGACGATAGCGCGGCGATAAGCTTGCCCGCGCTCATACCCGTGCTGGAAAGGTTCGCGGTCGTACATTTGCGGGTATCGGCTGCGCAGACTTTCGCGCGCCTGATGGTAGGATTTGTCGCGATTGCCGGGAAGCAGGGCGGCCTCGAAACCGGCGCGCAGGTAATCTTCATCTTCGTCAAAACTTCTGCCCACGGCCTGGTAGTGCTCTTTTTCGACGTCGCGCAGGCCGAGCCACCACATCTCGCGGGCGCGGTCCACACTTTCGGCGCCGTTATGGTCGAAGACGCCGCGGGCCGCTTGGACGAGGCCATCGTCCTCGAGCGTGGCAAGAACCACGGATCGGCCGCGCCGCAGGGCGTCTTCGTAGACGAAAAGCTCTTCCTCGGGCAGCGAGGCAAAAATCGTGTTTTCGGCTGCTCGTCCGATCTCCTCGCCGCCGATGGCGCCCAGGAGCGCGCCTCCGGCTAAGCCGAGCGCGATTACGAATCCCGCACCCGGGAGGATCATCGTTGCAATCATCTCTCCCACGCCGGCGCCGAGCGCCCCGCCGGTGACTGCGGCGAGCGTCTTGACCATACCCGGCTGCTCGCCTTGCGATTGGGGAACGGCGGCCAATTCCTTTTCGCCCGCCTCAGGCGTGAGAAGATTGATCCGTTCGCTGGGAATACCGATGCCTCTGAGTTCCGCAACGGCGTGCTCGGCATCGACGCGCGCCTTGAAAACCCCCACGACAGCTGCCATGACGTTCCCCCTTCCGGCTTGCCAAGCGGTTCGGGATTCGAAGCCGCAGGCTCAGCTCCACCGCTTATGAGATGGTTTTGACGGCAAAAAGTGCCGTCCGCCGTCTCGACGAAACGGCCGTCTGGCGGATAGGCGCCGGAATCGATGCGCTTACCGTGGCGCGGCGTCGATTTCGATGGGCGCCTCACGAAGCGCCTTCGGCACGGGCGCGGGCTGCGAAAGGCGGATTTCCGCAAGCTCGCTGATCAGGTTGGCGGCCCAGCGATAGATGTTGTGCTCGCGCACGGTGCGGCGGAGCGATTGCATGCGCCGCTCGATCTCCGCGGCGGGCATCTCCAGGGCCGAATGGATGGCGTCGGCAATCAGCTCGGTATCGTAAGGATTGACGATCAACGCGTCGTGCAGTTCCCGGCTGGCGCCGGCGAAGCGGCTGAGGATGAGCACACCGCGGTCATCATCGCGCGCGGCGACGTATTCCTTGGCCACGAGATTCATGCCGTCGTGCAGCGAAGTCACCAGGCAGAGGTCGGAGGCGCGATAGAAGCGTTCGATCTCCTGATGCGAGTGGTGCCGCTTGAGCAGCACGATCGGCTTCCACAGGTTGGTCATGAACCGGCGGCAGATGCGGTTGGCTTCCGATTCGACGTCGGCGTAGAGTTCGAGATAGCGCTTGATCTGCATGCGGCTGGGCGCGCCGATCTGCACGAAGGTGAACTTGCCCTGATACTGCGGATACTTCTCCAGGAAGCGCTCGATGCCGCGAAAGCGTTCCAGAATCCCCTTGGTGTAGTCCACGCGGTCCACACCGACGCCCATGAACTGCGCCTGCACGCCGACGCCGGCCAGCAACGCGGCGCGATCGATGTAAGGAGATTCGCGATTTTCGTTCTCGGCAGGCCCGTCGGCGAAATCGATGCTGATGGGAAAGGGGCGAACGCGCGTCAGGTGGCCCGCGCGATTGACGTTGGAGCCCTCCCACTCGATGCGGCACTCCACGGCATGATCGACCGTCTCCAGGAAATTATTGCAATGATTCTGAATATGGAAGCCGATCAGGTCAGCGCCGAGCAGGCCATCGACCAATTCGCGTTCCCAGGGACAGATGCCGAAGGCCTCCGCGTTGGGCCAGGGGATGTGCCAGAAGATGGCCACGCGCGCGTCGGGCCGCTCCTTCTTGATCATGCGGGGCAGCAGGGCGAAGTGATAGTCCTGAACCAGTATGAACGGCTTCTGCGTGTCGGAGATTTCCTCCAGCACGGCATCGGCGAACTTGCGATTGACCTGCTGGTAGTGCTCCCAATTCTCGGAACGAAAGATGGGCCGCGTGTGCGCGATGTGGCACAGCGGCCACAGGCCCTCGTTGGCGAACCCGAAGTAGTAGCCGTTTTCCTCCTCGCGCTCGAGCCACACGCGGCGGAGCGTATATTGCGGCTCGGCGGGGGGCACGCGCAGGCGATGGTGTTCGTCCACGGTCTCGCGATCCGCGTCACCGCTGCCTTGCGCGATCCACGTGCCGTCGCAAGAGCGCAGAATGGGCTCGAGGGCGGTCACCAGGCCGCTGGCCGGGATCATGATCTCGAGATGGCCGTTCTGGCGGGTGTGTATGTAAGGCTCGCGATTGGAGACCACCACCAGCCGCCGATTCTGCAACTGCTTGCGGACGTGCACGGAGAGCCGGTCGGAGGTCCAAAGAGACTCAGCCGACTCCCTTAAGCGCGCTTCGCGTTCCGCAGCGGCTCGGGCTTCGTGCAGCGACTTCACCACGTTTTCCATTTCCTTGGCCAACGGCCCGAGCAATTCGCTTCTGGGAGCGGCGATTTCCGACTTTCCACTCCGAAGCGCCTTCAGCCATTGCGCCGCCTTGGTGATCGGACTCATCAGGCTCCAGCGGATGATCAGAAAGGTGATCAGCACGATCAGCAAAACTTCCAGCGAGACGTGAATCAGCGTCTGCCGCCAGATTACGGCGCTTTGCTCACGGATGAAGCCCGCGTCGTGAAAAACGGCCAAGCCCACGGTTTTGCCGTCGGCACGGCGCATGGAGAGCATTTGTGCATGGTAGTACCGCGAGCTGAGCGTCAGAAAAACTCCCTTCCCATCGGGGTTTTGCGGGTCGATCTGCGGCGTCAAGGCCGGAAAGGTGGTTTCCAGCGGGACGGGAAGGCGCTCGGTAACAGCGAGGCTCTTGCCGGAATCGTCGAAAATCGCCGCTCCGACGATGCGCTCGCGCGTGGCGAAGCGGTTCAACGCCCGGCGCAACTCCAGCGCGGAGGAGTTCTTATCGAGCAACGGCTGCAGGTTGTCGGCCAGGCTTTGGGCGGTCAGGCTAGCGCGCTGATTGAGTTCCGCGTGGAGCGCGCGTTCCTGGTCTTGCTCCTGGTAATAGGCAAAAAGCCCGGAAATGGCCACGATACACGCGATGACCGGAAGCATTAATCGCAGGCTAAATTTCATGCGGTACTCTCTTGGGCAGGTTCGCCCGAATCTTTAACGCGGGACAACCGAGTTGGATTGTGATTGCGTTGAAACTTTCCTCGTAACTTGCTGATAACTGGCACTGATGCCGCGATTCGACCACGTACAAATGTAGCTTACCGGCTTCCTCGGGAGCTTCAGGCTGGGATCGGGAGTGGGAACTTTCGCCGGGTTGGTGATGGTTCGGCTAAGGTTGTTTTTGGCTCAGAGCGATTCTCCTGAGTTCCTGAGTCTCCAGGGCAGCTGTAAGCCCCATGGGTAGACTCATTTGGCGCTGGAACGCGCGATGCAGCCCTGGCGCGATAGAGGACGGAGAGCCCAATCACGCGCTTCTTCCATTGAATACCGCACCGGCCAGCGCAAAAACCATACCCTGAACGCTGTAAGAAAAGGTTTTCTTTTGTTGCACTTCGATTGCACCAGGCCCGTTCCGGTACCCGTCCCAAGGCCACTGTCCTGGCGGGCACGGACAGTGGCCGGTTGGTCACAAGAACAGGTCAGAAACTCTGTCCTTCGTCGCGCCAGTCGACCAGTAGAGGCAAGACGCGGGGGGTTCCTAAACTTCTCGCGTCATGATCACCCAAGCCCAAAATACAAGCGCATGTTACGTTTCGACTCAACGTTACGCGCTCCCTGTCCCACGCGTTCTTATCCTTTTCCTTTCTGGAACGCTTCTGGTCTCAGCCGCGATCCTCTCCGGCTGCGCTGGAGTGACCAGCGCGAAGGGCAGCTCCACCACTGCCCAGACCAGCGGAACGGGTTCGAGTAGTTCGTCGGTAGCGCCGGCGGCGCTCAGCGCGAGCCCGGCCAGCGTCAGTTTTGGCAACGTATCGGTCGGCTCGAGCTCCAATCAAAGCCTCACCATCACGAATAGCGGCGGCACCGCAGCAACGATTTCTCAAGCCACCGCCACCGGCACTGGCTTCAACCTCAGTGGCGTGGCTCTTCCCGTAACCCTAAATCCTGCGGATAGCGTTACATTCACGGCCACATTCGCGCCCACCGCCACGGGCAGCGCGTTGGGCAGCGCGTCGTTCACGAGCGCACAGCTGAGCTCAACCTTTTCGGTTTCCATGAATGGCACCGGTGTGGCCGTTGCACCTTCGATCATCACGCAGCCGGCGAGCATATCGATTCTCACCGGTCAAACGGCGACTTTCTCCGTCACCGCGTCCGGCACGGCGCCGCTTACGTATCAATGGAAAATGAACGGCACGAACATCGCGGGAGCGACGGCGTCGACTTACACAACCCCAACGGAGACAACCTCGAACAGCGGCGCGCAGTTCACCGTTGCGGTCAGCAATGCCGCGGGTACGGTGATCAGCAACGCAGCGACGCTCACGGTGACAAGCACCCCGGTGGCGCCTTCGATCACCACGCAGCCGAGCAACCGGACGATCTTCGATGGGCAGACCGCGACTTTCTCGGTAGTTGCCAACGGGACCGCGCCTCTCAGCTATCAGTGGCGCAAGAATGGCGCCGCGATTAGCGGAGCGACATCGTCCAGCTATACAACGCCGGTCGAAACAATCTCGGATAGCGGCGCAACTTTCTCCGTGGTGGTCAGCAATACGGCGGGCAGCGTCACCAGCAATAACGCGACGCTGACCGTGAACCCGGATCCCGTTGCTCCCACAATCACCACCCAGCCCGCCAGCCAAACGATCAATGCGGGCCAGACGGCGACCTTTTCGGTGACGGCTTCGGGAACGGCGCCGCTTACTTACCAGTGGTTCCAGAACGGCACGGCCATCGGCGGGGCAACGTCCACGAGCTATACCACTCCGGTGGAAAGTGTCGCCAACAGCGGAACGCAATTCAGCGTCACGGTCAGCAATTCGGCGGGCAGCGTCAACAGCAACACCGCGACACTCACGGTCAACGGCGTGATTGGCGCGCTCAATCCGAGCGCAACCACGCTCAACTTCAACAACGTGAGCGTGAATACCAACAGCGTACTCAGCGTAAAGTTCACCAACGCGGGCACCGCCAACATCACGATTTCGAGCGTGACGGTTTCCGGCGCGGGATTCAGCGGCTCCGGGATCTCCAACGGCCAAGTCGTCCCGGCCGGGCAGTTCGCTACGCTGAGCGTAACTTTTGCTCCAACGTCGGCGGGCGGCGCTTCCGGCACCGCTACGGTGGTAAGCAACGCGACGGATCCGTCGATCACGGTCACCCTTTCGGGAACCGGGGTGTCTCATTCAGCGGCGCTGAACTGGACGGCGAGCGTAACCAGCGGAGTCACGGGATATAACGTCTATCGCGGAACTACGCTGGGCAGCTACACCAAAATAAACTCTTCGCAGGTCACGACGCTCAATTACACCGACTCGGCCGTGGCGACCGGTACGACTTATTTCTACGTCGTGACCGCGCTCTCCTCGGTTGGCGAGAGCAGCTATTCAACTCCGGCGACGGCCGTGATTCCCTAAGCAGAGGGATCGCGAAGCCCGGATTGCGGGGCGCAAACAACAGCAAGCTTCGACAGGTTGAGTCCGGGAGCGGCTCGTTAAATCCAATGCGCTCCCGGAATTCTGTACTCAGGCAGCGTGCAGCAGCCGCGAAAAGTTGTGGCGCGGTCCTTTCGCGGACAGGAAAACGGATCTGGCGACGTAACTATGGAGCAAATCGCATGAGCTCCCTGGCTGCTTCTCTCGATAGCTCGCTTTTCTGCGAACGTTGCGGCGAAGCGTTCGTGCCCAAGAAGCCGGTTTGCGCCGGCTGCGGCGCGGCGCCTGCCCGCCATTGGCTGCAACTCACGAGCCTGCTGGTGCTCTCGGTGGCGATGCTCTGCAATTCTCTGGTGGGCTGGCTTCTGCTGCCGCGCCTGCTGAGCGGCCATCACGCGCGACTGTTTCGCGCCTGGCTGTGGCTGGACCAGAAAGCTTCGCTTTACGGCTGGGCCCCGATTATTCTGGGAATTCTGGCGTGGGACTACTTCGTATGGCGCCGTTCTCGAATCGCGCGCCAAACCGATCAGAAGATCAAAGGCTGGATTACGCGCAAGCTCCTGACCTTCGTGCTGGTCACCGCGGTGGCGCCGGTGATTCCTTGGTGGATACCGGCCGGCCAGCCGCCCGACAGCTTCCTGGCGAAGATCGGACGCTATCCGGGTCTGCCCGTAGGCCTGGCGTGGCTCTCGGTCACAAGCTGCCTGGTGCTCCTTTGCTGGAATCCTTCGACGCGAGATTCCCTGCTCGGGCACGGCAGAATCCTCAGCCTGATCGGCCTCGCCACGCTCCTGCTTGTGCTGGCTCTCACCCTGCTCGGCTGGTCTCTGACATCCTGAAATAATTTCCCCCGCTCGCCGGAAACGCCGCGCTAAACTCTCGCCTCTCGCTCACTTCAGGGGCGAAGCGGACGCATATGTCACGCGGCAGCACGCAATTCAAGAAAGCGCTCATCTTCATCCATCGCTGGATGGGCGTGCTCTTCTGCCTTCTGTTCCTGAGTTGGTTTGCTTCCGGAATTGTCATGATGTACTGGCAATATCCGCAGGTGTCTCCCGACGATCGCCTGAGCCGTGCCCCCGCGCTGGACGCCGCGCGCATTCGTCTTTCACCGCAAGAAGCATACGGGCGACTGGGCGGCGGTGGCGGCGCGCCATCGGAGGCGCGGCTGGTCACGTTCGACGGGCGGCCGGCGTACCGATTCGGGTTTGGCGACGGCAGCGCGATCGTCTACGCCGATAACGGTGAAATGCCGGAGGAATTCCCGCCCGAGATGACTTTGCGCACGGCCTCGGCATGGACCGGCCAGCCGCCCGGCGGCGCGAAAGAGAAGGACATCGCCGAGGAGGACCAGTGGACCGTTTCCGAAGAGTTCGCCGACGTTCGCCCGCTGCGCAAATATAGCTGGGCCGACGGCGAGCAAGTTTATATCTCCGCCCTGACCGGCGACGTCGTGCAGTACACCACGCGCGGCTCGCGCCTCGCCGCCTGGTTCGGCGCTATACCTCACTGGCTCTATTTCACACCGCTGCGAAAACGCTCGCAACAATGGGCCAGAATCGTCATCTGGGCCTCGGGACTTGGAACGGCAGCGGCGATCCTAGGCATCACGGTGGGACTTTGGATGTACTCGCCGTCGCGGAGTTATCGTTCGGGGGGCGCTCCGGCAAGCTTTCCCTACCACGGAAATAAGCGCTGGCACGCGATTTTGGGATTGCTTTTCGGAATCTTCGCCTGCACCTGGGCATTCAGCGGCATGCTCTCGATGGATCCATTTCCGCAATTGCAGTCAGGGAGGGGGAGCGGCGCCGGCGCGCGGATCGCCGCCGCGCTGCGTCAGGCACCGCCGCTGGACGCGTTTTCAGCGAAGAGTCCGCAAGAGGCAATCGCCCAGGCCAAAGCCAGCTTCGGAGCCGCGGTGAAGGAACTGGAGATGACGTCCTTCGCGGGAGAGCCAGCCTATCTGGGGAGTTTCGCGCCGAATGAAACGCGCGTGATTCCCGTGCAGGGCCAGCCTGCCGCCGAATTTGATCGCGCGCAAATTATCTCGGTTTCGCGCCAGGCGGCGCGGCCGTTTGCGGTGACCGAGGCGCGGCTGGTGACAGAATACGAGGCCTACTACCTGGACCGCGAAAACCGATTGCCGCTGCCGGCGATTTTTGTGCGGCTCGACGACGCCGGCCGTTCGATGTACTACATCGATCCCAAGACCGCGCGCATCGTGCAGGCCTACAATTCGCGTTCGCGCTGGAATCGCTGGCTCTATCACGGCTTGCATTCGCTGAATTTCCCGTGGCTCTACAAATATCGCCCCGCGTGGGACATTGTGGTGATCGCACTTTTGTTGGGAGGCGGCTCGCTTTCGGTGACCGCGCTGCTGCTGGCCTGGAACGTTTTGTGGCGGAAGCTCGCGCCCTGGGCTGCTGAAGCCGATGCGAGCAACGCGGCGAAAAGCTGACGACTAAGTTCGCTCGAAGCTCTGGCCGTCCACGGAAATCGCGCCTGCTCCCACCGCCGCCAATACAAACGATCCTGCGCCCAAGAGCAACACAAGTCCCGCCGTATGCGGATCGCTCCAGTTCTGATGCAGATGTACTTTCGTGAACGCTACGCCCATCTCAATGGCAAAAGCCAGCCCCACCAGGCGCGTGACCACTCCCAAAATCACGAGGATGCCGCCAAAGAGTTCCAGCGCGCCGATCAGGTAAGCAACGTACGGCGGAAAGCCCCAGGAAGGAAACAGCTTGAGGAACATGGCGCGGCTGACAAACAGTTTTATATAGCCCTGCTGAACAAAGATGGCTCCGATAACGAGGCGCAGCAATAAGAGCGCAAGAGGCTTGAGCTTTTCGAGAGATCGCATTCGCATTTTCCTTTCGGCCCGAGCATGGTAGCAGCATCGGCTTTCGCGGCCAACGGCTGCGCCGCTTCGTCTTTTCTGGCGTTACTGACCACGGCGCGACTCGTCGCGCCGGATGCACGCGTACCGAGCTTGTGTTATTGTTTTCGACTTGCCCTGAGCCTGCGAGAGCGGCCGGGGCTGGCCTCCGCTCCCGAGCTACGGCAGAGGACAAAACAACACGAGGTGCGGTTCATGAAATCGTCGTACAACTCGCAGCCCGTTCCGCGCGACGGCGAGGTGATCGAATATTCCGGCGGGAAATTCCGCATTCCCGACCGGCCCATCATTCCCTACATCGAAGGCGACGGCACTGGCCGGGATATCTGGAAAGCCTCGCAGCGCGTATTCGACGCCGCCGTCGAACACGCCTACGGCGGCAAGCGGCGCGTGGCCTGGTTCGAAGTGTTCGCCGGCGAAAAAGCGTTCAACAAGTTCAAGGAATGGCTGCCACAAGACACCGTGGACGCGGCGCGCGATTTTCGAATCTCCATCAAGGGGCCGCTGACCACGCCAGTGGGCGGCGGAATCCGCTCGCTGAACGTGGCGCTTCGCCAGATTCTGGACCTCTACGCCTGCGTGCGCCCGGTGCGCCACTTCCCCGGCGTGCCGACGCCCGTGCTCCATCCGGAGCGTGTGAATCTGGTCATCTTCCGCGAGAACACCGAAGACGTTTACATCGGCGTGGAGTGGAAATCGGGCACGCCCGAAGTGAAAAAGCTGATCGAATTTCTCAACAAAGAGATGCTGGGCGGCGGGCCGAAGCAAATCCGCACCGATTCCGCGATCAGCATCAAGCCGATCTCACCGTTTGGCACCAAGCGCCTGGTGCGGCGCGCCATCCAGCACGCCATCGAGAACAAGCGGCGCGTGGTCACCCTGATGCACAAGGGGAACATCCAGAAGTTTACCGAGGGCGGCTTCCGAGATTGGGGCTACGAAGTGGCGCGTGACGAATTCCGCCAAGCGATCGTCACAGAGCGGGAGAGTTGGATCCTGGACAACCTCGACAATAATCCGGGTCTAAGCGTGGAGCAGAACGCCGCCATGATCGAGCCGGGCCTGCAGCAAGGTACGGATGCGTTTCGCAAAGAAGCCTATGCCGAGGTGAAGCGCGTGCTCGATTCCATCGGCGCGACTCATGGCAAAGGCCAGTGGAAGCAGAAGATCATGGTGAATGATCGGATCGCGGATTCGATCTTTCAGCAGATTCTCACGCGTCCAGCCGAGTATCAGGTGCTGGCTACGCCCAATCTGAATGGCGACTACATCTCCGACGCGGCGGCGGCCGAAGTGGGCGGGCTGGGGATGGCGCCGGGCGCGAACATCGGCGACGGCTACGGCGTCTTTGAAGCGACGCACGGCACCGCCCCCAAATATGCCGACAAGGACGTAATCAATCCGAGTTCGGTGATGCTATCGGGCGCGATGATGTTCGACTTCATGGGCTGGAAGGAAGCCGCGCGCCTGATCGAAGACGGCATTGAACGAACCATCGCGCAGAAGCGCGTGACCTACGATCTCGAGCGGCTGATGGAAGGCGCCAAAAAGCTGCGCACCTCCGAATTCGCTACGGCAATCATCGAGAATATGCAGACGGGCGTGGCAGCGGATTAGCGCCCGAACCGACGCAAGTTTCAACGCGAGGCCTCGCAAGAATCCCCGCGGCGATAAAGACATTTCCATTCACGAAGGAGCTTGTTGATGCGCAAGAAAGTGACGGTTGTGGGCGGTGGATTCGTGGGCTCGACGACGGCGCAACGCATCGTCGATGCCGGGCTGGCCGATGTGGTGATGACCGATATTCTCGAAAGCGTGGCCGGCAAGGCGCTCGACCTCTATGAAGCGACGCCGATAACGTTCTCCGACGCCGTGGTGCAAGGCATCTGCACCGCGTCCGGCGACTATCAAGCCACGGCCAATAGCGACATCGTGGTGGTCACCGCCGGCTTTCCGCGTAAGCCGGGCATGAGCCGGGACGATCTGCTGCGCGCCAATTACGAGGTGGTGAAAGGCGTGGTCGAGGGCGTCGTCAAGTATTCGCCGAACGCCATTCTCATCATGGTGACTAATCCGATGGACGCCATCGCCCAGGCTGCCTTCAAGGTGAGCGGCTTCCCTAAGAATCGCGTCATCGGCATGGCCGGCGTGCTGGATTCCGCGCGCATGAGCACCTTCGTCGCGATGGAACTCAACGTGTCCGTCGAGAACGTGCACTCGTTCGTGCTCGGAAGCCACGGCGACGACATGGTCCCGCTTCCCCGCTACTCCACGGTGGCCGGAATCCCGCTGCCCGATTTATTGTCCAAGGAACGCATCGCCGCGATTGTGGACCGCACGCGCAAAGGCGGCGCGGAGATCGTGAACTTACTGAAAACAGGCTCGGCCTATTACGCGCCATCGGCCGCCGTATTGGAAATGGTGGAAGCGATTTTGAAGGATAAAAAGAAGATTCTGCCGTGCGCCGTCTATCTCCAGGGCGAATACGGTATCAACAACCTTTTCGCGGGCGTTCCAGTGAAGCTGGGCGCGCGTGGCGCTGAGGAGATCATTCAGATCAACCTCACACCGGAAGAGAACGCCGCCCTGCAGAAGTCCGCGGCCAACGTGCGCGAACTGGTTACCGTCCTGGGAGTCTAGCGCCCGACTCCAAAGCGATACTCACCCGGAAAGGATCGAACGTGCGTGCCCTCGCCGGCGGCAGTTCGGCTTTGCTGCTATTTTGCCGCCGGCTTTCCAGAAGCGGGCGCTGTGCCAGCTGGTGTCCCGGACATCGCTTCGGGAGCATTCGCCGGCGCCGGCCCCACACGTTCCACGACCACACGATTCATGTGCACAGGCGTGAGCGGCTTATCCTGGCTATCGCGCTGGACGGCGGCAATGGCCTTGACGATGTCGACATTCTCGCACTGTCCCCAAATGGTGTAGCCGCCGTTCAGCGAAGGTTGCGGCGCCTCGGTGATAAAAAACTGGCTGGCGTTGGTATTGGGTCCGGCGTTGGCCATGGCCAGCCGCCCCGCGACATTGAAGGTCAGGCCGGGCGAGTTTTCATTCTGGTAAGGAAACCCGGGCCCCTCGGGTCCTCCCGTTCCGGTGCCGAGCGGATCGCCGCCCTGGATCATGAAGCCGGGGATCACGCGGTGAAACGTAAGCCCATCGAAAAATCGCTTCTTGGTGGGCTGCTTGGTGCGCGGATCGAGGTAAGAGATCTTGCCGATGGCCAGGCCGACCATCTTGCCGACGGTGATGGGCGACTCCTTCTCGAAAAGCTTGCAGGCGATATTTCCTTTATCGGTTTGGAACGTCATGTAGAGCCCGGGCTCGCGCTCCGCCGCAGCACCCTGAGAAGACGCCCGCCCCGGGACCGGCGCTTTTCGCGCCTGCGAGGCCAGAGGCAAAAAGAGAAGCACCGCAACCGTCAAGCAAGAAGCGTTCAGCAATCTCATTCATGTCCTCCTTCAATTAGTGCAGATACTGCAAAAGCGAAATTCTACTCCGGGTTGGCTTCGCGGGCACAAGCTTAACAATAGTTCCACGTTCCGCAAATCAAACCTACATATAATCGCGACATCCTCGGAGGCGAAAATGGCTGCGCGGGTTGGCGTTGAACTGGAAGAACTGCTGGACCGCATGGAAAAGGGATCCGTTCCGTCCGATTCCAAATCGAAGTCGGACGTGGTTGGCCGCGTCGCCAAGCTTTTTGGGGTGAAGGAAGACGAAGTGGCCATCTTGGAACTGGGTCCCTCGGGCCGGACTCTGCGCTTCGTCATGCCCGAAAAGTTGCGCCAAGTGGGATCCATCCCGATTTCGAGTAACACGGCCCTGGCCTCGCGCACCGCACGCGAGCGGCGTTCCGACATTATCAACAACTTCTCCGCCGCGCGCCATGCCAGCGTTTTCGAGGGCGTCCCCCTGGGACGCTCTCCCGATGAGGCCATTCAAAAGATCATGAGCGCGCCGATCTTCCGCGACGACGCAGTCGTTGGAGTTGCGCAAATCTGCCGCAAGGGCCCGTCCCCATTGAGTGCAGGCCCGGACTTCAACTCCCGAGATCTCACTGAGCTGAACGGCCTCAATCAAGCGCTCAGCCGATTTCTCGCGCTGTGCCACGAGTCCGGGGCCGCGGAGTAAGGCGCAGAGAAAAATCGCTAAGGTCAGGGGTTTCTTGCCGGCGGGCAGATTTGTAAGAAATAAGTTAAAGTCATTGACACTGCTCGATCTTCTTGCTACTTTTCGGCTCCGTATTTTATTCGCTCGCGGCAGTTTCTAACGCAGGAGGCACCGCAGCCCGGCACTGTACATGGCGTTCGTCGCGAAGCGAATTTTCCTCACCAAAGGCGTTGGTAAACACCGCGAACGCCTTTCCAGCTTTGAGTTGGCCTTGCGAAATGCGGGCATCGCCGCCTGCAATATCGTGCGCGTCTCCTCGATTTTTCCGCCCAATTGCCGGCTCATCTCGCGCAGCGAAGGGTTGAAGCACATCAAGCCCGGCCAAGTGGCCTTCACGGTAATCAGCGAAAACTCCACGCGCGAACCGCACCGGCTGATTGCCGCGAGCATTGGCCTCGCGCTTCCCGCGGATAAATCGATGTACGGTTATTTGTCCGAGCACCACTCCTTCGGCGAAACCGAAGAGGTCGCCGGAGAGTACGCCGAGGAACTCGCCGCGGAAATGCTGGCGACGACGCTCAACGTCGAGTTCGATCCGGACCTTTCGTGGGACGAGAAAAAAGAGGTTTACCGCATCTCCAACAAAATCGTCCGCACCATGAACATCACGCAGTCCGCCGTGGGCGATAAGCGGGGCTTGTGGACCACCGTTCTGGGCGCGGCCATTCTCCTCGGCACCGAAGACGATTAAATCGAACGGATCGGAAGGCTCTCCCCTTCCTACGCCACTGATGAAATAATGAAATCGTAGATGAGCATCCGTGTATCACATCGTTGAGGCGCGCATCCGCGCGGCGCTGGGCGAATTTCTAAGCCGGCGCGAGATCCAGGACATCGCCGTGGTCACGCAGAGGCCGCCGAAAGTGGCCTTGGGCGAAGTGGCCACTCCTATTGCCTTCGAGCTGGCCAAGCGCCTGCGCCGCGCGCCCCGGCAGATCGCTCAAGAGATTGCCGGCGAACTGGCGTCGATTCCCGGAGTGGCCCGCGTGGAACTTGCCGGTGCGGGGTACGTCAATTTCTTTCTCGATCGCGCGGCATTTTTTCAGGCGGCTTTCTCCGCTGCCACAAAGCCCAGGCCCGCGAGCGGTGCGGAAGCCGGACTATCCCTCGAGAAGTCCAGCGAGCCCAAGTTCGTCGTCGAACACACCAACATCAATCCCAATAAAGCCGCGCATATCGGGCATCTGCGCAATGCCGCTTTGGGCGATACCTTCGTGCGCCTCTTGCGGCGCGCAGGCCGGCGAGTGGAAGTGCAAAACTACATCGATAATACCGGCGTGCAAGTCGCGGACGTAGTGGTCGCGTTTGCCCACCTGGAGAAAAAATCCGCCGAAGAAGTTCGCGCGCTGGCCGCAGCGCCACGGTTCGATTACCTCTGCTGGGACCTCTATGCGCGCGTCACGCAATTTTTCGAGGAAGACAAAAGCCGCCTGGCGCTGCGCGGCCAGACGCTCGCGGCGATCGAAGAAGGGCACGGCGCAGCAGCGGAATTGGCGGAAATTATTTCCGTGGCCATCGTGCGCTGCCATCTGCGAACGATGGAGCGACTGGGCGTGCAATACGACGTGCTGCCACGCGAGAGCGAAATCCTGCACCTGAAGTTCTGGGAAGCCGCTTTTCAGCAGCTGAAGATGCGCGGGGCAATTCACCTAGCGACTGCGGGCAAAAATGCGGGCTGCTGGGTGATGGCGCTCGATGAAAAAGCAGCGGCGGGCGACAACGACGCTGAAGATGGAGGCGCGGAAGGCGATTCCGCCGAACCCGACGACAGTGCGAAAGTCATCGTGCGTTCTAACGGAACCGTCACTTACGTGGGCAAAGACATCGCCTATCAACTGTGGAAGTTCGGTCTCCTGGGCCGCGATTTCCGATACCGGCGATTTCACACTTATCCCAACGGCCACACATCGTGGGCCAGCACGGCGGATGAGGGCGAACCCGGCGCTCCGGAGTTCGGGCATGCCGCCGTCGTATACAACGTCATCGATACGCGACAGGCTTATCTGCAAAACGTCGTGGTGGCCGGCCTGCGCGCGCTCAGGTTCGCTGAACAAGCGGCGCGTTCGATCCATTTTTCCTATGACGTGGTGGCGCTTTCGCCGCGCTGCGCGGCGGAGATGGGCTACAAGCTTAGCGAGGAAGAGATGCGCAAGCCTTACGTGGAGGTGAGCGGGCGCAAGGGCCAGGGCGTGAAGGCGGATGATCTGCTCGACGAACTGGAAGCGGCGGCGCGGTCCGAAGTGGATGCGCGGCACGCCGAGGCGCCCGAGGCCGAACGCGCTCAGGTTGCGCACGCCATCGCCATCGGCGCGCTGCGCTATTTCCTGCTGAAGTACACGCGCACGGCGATCATCGCTTTCGATTTTCGCGACGCGCTGAGCTTTGAAGGCGAAACGGGACCGTATTGCCAATATGCCGCGGTGCGCGCGCGCAACATCTTCCGCAAAATGGCGGAGCAGCAGCCGGATTTTTCGGTGGCGCAACTCGATGCCGCGGCCGATGACGCCTCCATCAAAGATGTGCTGAAATCCGGCGAGGGGGACGATCTCTGGGAATTAGCGCTGCTCGCCGGATCGCTCGACGCGCAGGTGGGCACGGCGCTCAGCGCCCAGGAGCCGGCATTTGTGGCTAAGTACGCCTTCGAGCTGGCGCAGGCGTTCAATCTCTTCTACCACCGTCACCATATCCTCTCCGAAAGCGATGCGGCCAAGAAAAAGTTCCTGCTGCAACTCAGCCGCTTGGTGGAGCGCCAACTCGTCACCGCCCTCGATCTGCTCGGGATTGAAGCGCCGGAGAAGATGTAAACGGATTACTTCGCGGCCGGGCCGCGGCCGTCGAAGTTCATGGCCAGATCGACCAGCGTGCGCACGCCCACGCCGGTGCCGCCTTTGCCGCCCCAGGGCTTAGCATCGTCCAGCCACGCGGTTCCCGCGATATCGAGGTGCACCCACGGAGTGTCGCCCGTGAATTCGCGCAAGAACCAAGCGGCCACGATCGCGCCGCCGCCGCGGCCGCTGCCGACGTTCTGAATATCGGCGATGGTGCTCTTGATCAGGTCGCGGTAGTCGTCGTCGAGGGGCATGTGCCACATTTTCTCGCCGGCGCGGCGCGCGCTGGCAAGCACGCGATCGGTGAAGGCATCGTCGGAACCGAAAACTCCGCTGTTCACATTCCCCAAGGCGACGACAATGGCGCCGGTGAGCGTGGCGGCATCCACCAGATGCGTGGCGCCGAGCCTCTTGGCATAAGCGATGCCGTCGGAGAGAATCAGGCGGCCCTCGGCATCCGTATTGATCACCTCGATGGATTTGCCGGACATGGCGATCTGCACGTCTCCGGGCTTCTGCGCGCGGCCGCCGGGCATGTTTTCCGTGGACGGAATGACGGCGATCACCTTGACCGGCGGCTTGAGCCGCGCGAGCGCGCGCATCGCGCCGAGCATGGCCGCGCCTCCGGCCATATCGAACTTCATCTTCTCCATATCGTTCGACGGCTTGATGGAGATGCCGCCGGTATCGAACGTAATGGCCTTGCCCACAAAGCCCAGGACGGGCGCACCCGGAATTGGTTTCTCGGGCGTGTAGGTCAGCACAATCACGCGCGGCGGTTCGATGCTTCCGCGGGCCACGCCGAGCAGCGCGCCCATCTTCAACTCCTCGATGCGCTTTTCGTCCAGAATATCGACAGCCAATCCCGCTTCCCGGGCCATGGCCTCGGCGCGCTCCGCCAGAAGGCGTGGAGTAAGCAAATTCGAAGGCTCGTTGCCGAGTTCGCGCGTGAAGTTCTGCGATTCGGCGATGATGCGCCCGCGGTCGACTGCGCTTTGCGCGCTGGAGTCAAAGCCGAGGAGCGCCGCCGATTCCACCGGCGGATTTTTCTTGTCCGTGCGGTATTTGTCGCCGTCGAAGTTTCCGAGCAGCAGGCCCTCGGTGAGGGCCTGCGCCGCTTCCGGCGTCCTTTCGCCTTCGCGCGCAAGAAACGCGATGCGCTTCACCGAACGCGCCTTTAGAAATCGGACGGCGGCGGCGGCCAACCTGCGCAATTCCGCCGTGCCGAACTTCTCGTGTTTGCCGGCGCCGATCAAAACCAGCCGCTGCGCGGCGATTCCCGGCGCGAAGTGAACGAGCGTGAACTCCGGCATCTTGCCGGTCAGTTCGCCGCACGCGGCGAGCTTGCCGAGGGCGCCCCCCATGGCTTGATCGAGCTCGGCCACGGCGCCTTCGACGGCTCTTCCCTGCTCTTTTTCCGGCTCGAACACATAACTCACCAGCGCATCGGCCTCGACTTTAACGGCCGGCCGCTGATCTAAAGTAATCTGCATGCTGGATCCCATCGTGTGCTCAACGCCTCCGGTATTTGTAGATGGCTTCACTCACCTCACGCCGCGTTTCCTTTTCGCGCTCGGCCTCCCGGCGGTCCCACTCTTTTTTGCCGCGCGCCAGGGCTAACTCGCATTTGGCGATGCCGTCACGAAAATAGATGCGCAGGGGGATAAGGGTCAAACCTTTTTGCTGCGTTTTGCCAATGAGCCGTTCGATCTCCCGGCGATGCAGCAACAGCCGGCGGCGGGAAAGCGGCTCATGATTGAAAGGACCTCCGGGGCCGTATTGGGGGATATGGCAATTCACTAGCCAAACGCTGGTGCCACGGATCTCCGCAAAAGCGTCTCGCAGATTCGCCTTGCCTTCGCGCAGAGATTTTACCTCGGTGCCCGCCAGCGCCATACCGGCTTCCATTTTTTCCAGCAGATGGTAGTTGTAAGAAGCGGCGCGGTTCTGGGCAACGACTTGCAGCCCGGATGCATCCTTTTTGTTGATTTTCTTTGCGGGTTTGGCCACGAACGGCTATGTTAACGAGCCGTTGCAAGTAGGGCAAGTTGCCTTGCTGACCCTTGAACCGGATGCTAACATGGCCTCCCGGTTCGAGCCCGACCGATCGGCACAATTTGCACCGAGACTTACACCGGGCGATGACGAAGCAAAACGGCTGGAGTTGTCCCCACCGGAGTGAGGAGACCTTGTTTTTTTTACCAGAGATCGGGCGAGCTTGCAAGTCTCTTCGCCCCGTGACTGCTTGCGTGAAGGCCGCATAAAGTGACCGGCAGCACACGACAGAGTTGGGCCCTGCGTGGCGAGGCCGATCAAGGGCGGTCACGTCCCTTCGGGGTTTTGGCCCGATCCGCCGGCATTTTCGCGGTCTCCGCAGCCATGCTTTTTCTCGCGGGCTGCCCAAAGGGCAATTCCGAATACAACCAGGGAAAAAAGGCCGAGGCCGTCGACGACTATGATTCCGCCGTCATTCATTACGAGCGGGCGCTGAAATCCGATCCTTTGAACGCCGAATACAAGCTCAGGCTCATGCGCATGCGTTTCGAGGACGGGCAATATCACGTGGACCAGGGACGTAAGCTGGCCGATCAAGGCAATCTGCAAATGGCGCTGGTGGAGTTCCAGAAGGGGCTCATGATCGATCCGGCCAGCCCGATCGCGCAGCAAGAGATTCAAAGAACCATGGACGCCATGGCGGCCAAGAACGCGGCGGAGAGAGCGCCCACGGCCGTTCAAAATAACGACAACGGAGAGCCCAAATTGATGGTGGGTCCTCCGGAATTGAAGCCGCTCTCCCGCGCTCCCATCAACCTGAAGATGACCAACGATTCGCGGGCGATCTTCGATACGGTGGCCAAGTTGGCGGGGCTGACGGTGGTTTTCGATCCCGACTTCACATCGCGGCGAATCGCCGCGGAACTGACGAACGTGACGCTGGAACAGGCGCTGGACATCGTATCGCTCGAATCGAAAGCCTTCTGGAAGCCGGTCACCAACGACATCATTTTCGTGGCTCCCGACCAGGCCCAAAAGCGCCGCGACTACGAAGAGGAGATCGTCCGCACGATTTATCTGAAAAACACGCTGCTCCCGCAGGATCTAACGGAGATCATCAACGGATTGCGCCAGTTGCTGGACCTTCGCCGCGTGCAGCAATTCAACTCGCAGAACGCCATCGTCGTGCGCGACACTCCGGATAAGGTAATGCTCGCCGAGAAGATCATCAACGATGTCGACAAGCCCAAGGCGGAAGTTGTCGTGCAGTTCTCCGTGCTGCAGGCGCGCCGCGATCGCATTCAGGACCTGGGCATCAATCCGGGCACGAGCGCGTCGCTAACCTTCACGCCCCCCGGAACGACGTCGACCACGACGAACAACTCCTCGAACTCGACCAGCACGAACACCGCGGGCTTGCCGCTGAATCAGCTTCATTCCGTGGGGACGGGCGATTACAGCGTGACGCTGCCCAGCGCAACGGCCACGGCCCTTTTGACGGACAGCCAGACCAGGATCATCGATGATCCAGAAATCCGCATGGTCGACGGCCAGGAAGCCAAGTTGCGGATTGGCGAACGCGTGCCGGTGGCCACGGGAAGCTTTCAGGCGGGCGTCGGCGTGGGAACGACGGGCACGGCGGGCCTGGTGAATCCGTTGGTGAACACGCAATTCCAGTATCTGGACGTGGGCGTCATCGTGGATGTAACGCCACGCATCCACCCCGAAAATCACGAAATCAGCCTCAAGCTATCGATTGAGGTTTCCTCCGTTACGGGAAGCCAAAACATCGGCGGGATCAATCAGCCGGTAATCAGCACCAAAAAGGTCGAGCATGACGTGCGCCTGCAGGACGGCGAAGTCAACGTTCTCGGCGGTCTCATCGAGAGAACGAATTCGAAGAACCTTGCGGGCTGGCCCGGACTCTCGGAGATTCCCTTCCTGAAATATTTCACGTCCGACAACAGGACCGAAAACGAGGACGAGGAAGATCTGATCGTCGTGACGCCGCACATTATTCGGATTCCCAATATCACGGCGGAAAATTTGCGCAGCATCGCTTCGGGCTCGGATACAAACCCGGAGATCCGGCTGGAATCCGTGGTCATGACGCCGAACCTTCCGGCGCAGGCCGGAGCCAATGGGCCAACCCCCGCAGCTCCCGCCGGGGCGCCGGCAATCCCCGGAGCAGCACCCGGAGCAGCGGCGCCTGGGGCAGCGACTCCTCAGGCTCAACCGTCCGCCATGGGGGAATTGGGGTTCGAACCGGCTGCCGCAACCATCAAAGTAGGTGAGACAACAACCATCGGCGTGAGCGTGAAAAACGCGCAAGACCTTTACTCGGTTCCTATGCTGATCCAGTACGATCCCAAAGTCGTCTCCATCGAGGACGTGCGCCAGGGAGGATTCCTCTCCGGAGGCGGGCAGCAGCCCATCGCCGTCGTGCAGCGAGTGGACAAGGAGCGCGGCCAAGCCATCGTCTCCGCAACGCGCATGCCGAATACGCCGGGAGTGAGCGGCAACGGGACCATCGTGGGCCTTATCGTGCGGGGAGTGGCGGCCGGCAACTCCACGATCACCATATTGCAGGTCAATGCGCGAGATTCGCAGCAGCGGCCGCTGCAATTTACGACCCGTGAAGCAAGCGTAAAGGTGCAGTAAGCCAGCATCGGAAACTTCTATGCCCCAGGAACTCTTGCCGTCCCCGAAACGCTTCCGCCAGGCAGGCATGACCCTGCTCGAATTGATCATCGCCTGCGCGATTCTGATGATCCTGGCATCCGCCGCCATGCCTGTCGCGCGCTATACGGTGCAACGGCGAAAAGAGGCGGAGCTGCACAGCGATCTGCGGGAGATGCGCGACGCCATCGATCGTTACAAAGACGCAGCGGACCGCAATCTCATCCGTGTCGAGGCGGGCAGCGAAGGCTATCCGCCCGACCTGGATACGCTGGTCAAGGGCGTGGACATGGTTTCGCAGCCCAACGGGGCGGGTATTGCCGGAGCGACGAATCCGGGACAGCCGGTCACATCCCTGACGAATCCAGGGGGAGCATCAAGTGGATTCGGCGCTTCCGGTTTCGGCGGCTCCAATGGATTGGGGAATGCCTTCGGCCAAACGAACAGCTCCGGCAACAGCTCGAATCAAGGGCAGGATCTGGTCCGGCACGTCCGTTTTCTGCGACGCATCCCCGTGGATCCCATGACCGGCAAAACCGAATGGGGAATGCGTTCGGTGCAGGACGATCCCGATTCGTCGAGCTGGGGCGGCAAGAACGTGTTCGACGTTTTTTCGAAGTCCACGAGCACGGCCCTTGACGGCACGAAGTACTCGGCCTGGTAGCGATGAACGCTCTGTTACGTCAATCGAAAAGGCCTCGCGGGACCGCCCGCGGCAGCCGCGGATTCACCATGATCGAAATGATCGTGGTGATCGCCATCGTCTTGGTGCTGATCGGCATGGCCGCGGGACGCTACGAAAAATCGATCGTGCGCTCGAAAGAGGCCGTGTTGAAGCAGGATCTGGCCACCATGCGCAACGCCATCCAGCAATATACTCTCGATAAAGAAGCCGGACCTCAGTCCCTGGACGATCTGGTTTCCGCCGGTTACTTGCGCGAAGTTCCCACCGACCCGATCACCCGGCAGCGCGATTGGCACACCGACTTCGATAACGTTCTGCTCAGCACCGAACAGACTGCGCCCGGCATCGACGACGTGCACTCATCCTCCGACGCGACCTCGCCCTTCGAAAACACCCCTTACAACTCCTGGTAGTTCAGCCGCCGCTGCGCGTTTCGAAGAACTGTTGTGTTCGTTCTTGGATTACCGCATGTTTTCAGGGTCACACCGAGGATCGCCCGGCGATGTCTTCGTCCCACAAATCGGGGCGTTCCTCGATGAAGCGCTTCATGAGGGCAATGCATTCGGCATCGTCGACCAGGCGCACATCCACCCCATGAGCGCGCAGAAACTCTATGTTCCCGGGGAAATTGCGATTTTCGCCGATCACCACGCTGCGAATCCCAAACTGAACCGCAGTGCCGGCGCACATCATGCATGGACTTAACGTCGTGTACAGAGTCACGCCTTCGTAGCGCGGGCGGCGCCCCGCGTTTCGCAAGCAATCCATTTCGCCATGTGCGGTGGGATCGCCCTGCTGCACGCGGCGATTGTGCCCCGCGGCGATGATCGAGCCGTTTTCCACCATTACGGCGCCAATCGGCAGGCCGCCCTCTTTGTACGATTTGACCGCCTGCTCAAAGGCGGCGCGGAGAAATCGGAGATGGTCATTGGTCGCTGGCATGCCATTCATGCTAGAGCTTTGCTACACTTCGGTGCAAACGGGCATGGAAGGCCGTGCAAAGGATGCAACGGGCCGAGATGATTCCCACCAGGCGAGATGTTCTGAAAATGTCCGCCCTTGCGGCGCTGGCACTTTTGACGCTGTGGTTGACCACGGCGCGAACGCGAGGAACACAAGCGCCGAAGGCCAGCCTCACGCCGCCCCCGTCGCGGGACGTGGTCACCTATTTCATTGCGGATGGAAAAAGCGGCAGCGGCTACCGTCCCGCCGACCGCGAACTCGCCGTCTGGGCTTTGCAGGCATGGCAGCGAAGCGCCGGAGCGGGACTTCGCTTCGAGCAGGCGGCCGAATCGGCCGCGCTCGTCCGAGTCTACTGGGCCGAACCGGACGGCGGCGAATTCGGCGAGACGCAGCCCTTAATGATTCATGGCAGGCGCGGAGCCGCAGTTTTCATCCGACCGGACGTAGCCGCGCTGGGACCGGATCTCGCGCGGCGCGCCTCCGCCGACGACCTTCTGCGCGACAGCATTGTTTACCTGACCTGTGTGCACGAACTCGGGCACGCCCTGGGCCTCGATCACACGCGCGATTTCCGCGACATCATGTATTTCTTCGGCTACGGTGGAGACATCCCCGCATACTTCGCGCGGTATCGCGCGCAGATTCAAGGCAGAAGCGATATCGCCAAGTTCTCGGGCCTTTCGGATGGCGACGTAGCCCGCATTCGCGCGATCTACGCGCAGGATGTGCAACCTTTGCCGGCGGCGCGCTGAGCAAATCGCGCTTAAGCCCGCAGTCGTCGAAGCCTAGCGTTGGCTCACGGTGGTCTTGGAATATTTGTGCAGTACCTCTCCCCCGGTCTGCCCGCCGTACACATTGCCCGCGGCATCGGCGGCCACCCCTTCGATGCCGTTATTGTTGGTGGCGTCGGGATCGGGTTCGTTGAACGGAATCATGGCCGTGACCTTGCCATCCTTGACGCTGCCGATGCGGATGCCGCGCTTGAAGCCGGGATTCTGCTTGGCATTCGACTGCGAATCGGCCACGTAGATCATGTCGTTCTTGTCGATGTATAGCCCGCTGGGCCGCCCGAACTGCTTCCACTCCGCGATGAACTTGCCGTTCTGATCGAAGATCTGGATGCGGCTGTTGGAGCGGTCGGCGACGTACAAGCGTCCCCGGGAGTCCATGGCGATGCTATGCGGAGCGCTGAACTCGCCGGGGCCGGAGCCGTGCTTGCCCCAGGCCTTGATGAACTTGCCGTCCTTGGAAAACTTCACCACGCGCCCATTGCTGTCCGGATCGTGGCCGTCGGTAACGAAAATGTCGCCATTCTTGGCCACCACCACGTCGGTCGGACCGTTGAAAGTGTCCGGCCCTTCGCCCGAGACACCGGCCTTGCCCAATCTCATCAAGACCTTGCCGTCGCGGCTGAACTTGAACACCTGCTGCCCTTTGCCGTCTTTTCCTTGGGCATCGGTGACCCAGATATTTCCCTGCGAGTCGATGGCCAGGCCGTGAGCCTGCACGAACATGTCCGTGCCAAAGCTCGTGAGCAGCTTGCCGGATGGATCGAACTCGAGGATGCCCGGATTGCTGCGATGGAAGACCCAGATATTTCCTTGGGCGTCGATATCGACCCCGATCACCTGGCCCCATTTGATGTTCGCCGGAAGATCCGGCCAGCCTTCCACCATGTGGTAGGGAGTGCTTTGCGCGAAAGCGGTCAGCGCGGAGAGAACGATCGCCACGGCCAAACCGGCGTAACGCAGGGCTGCTTTCAGAGTGGATGACATCGATTGCCTCCTTCGTGCTCGATCTTTCGTGAGTAGCGCGCTGTGCCGTTTCGCTCAACGCGCGTGTCTGTAACCGAAGCATACGCTCCTCGCGCTGCCATTGCCAAAATGAACACACAAACTTAGCCGGCCCATCCATGTCACATAAACTGGCCGGGAGAGGTCGGAGCGATTTCGGGAAATCCACACCCGGCCCTCCGCGCCTACAGGTTTTCCTGTAGACCTCTTTCGTCAATTACATCATTTCCTGTAACGCCTAAAAACTACCCACATGATATGAAAGAGGTTCCCCATTCTTGAGCGGGATCCCCATGAAGGCATAGTTGAGTTTTATCACGGGCGGTCCTGCGGCCAATCTGAAGAGACGAGCGAGGAGAGCTTAGATGAAAAGAAATCACCAAGGCGATACACCCGTTGCAGGAATGGCGACCGCGCCGGACATGGCCCAAGAGGTAAAAACCAACGGCCACGTCAATGGTGAGCTCGCGTCCGCGGAACTGAGCCTCATTCTCGCCAGTCTCCAGACCATGCGCGACGGCGATTTTTCCGTGCGTCTGCCGGGCGCGTGGAGCGGATTGGCCGGCAAGATCGCCGACACGTTCAACGAGATTGTCGCCGCCAATCAGCAGATGGCGCAGGAACTCAAGCGAGTCGGGCAGGTGGTCGGCAAGGAAGGCCGGACGCGCGAGCGCACGCGCTTCCAGCATTCCAAAGGCGCCTGGGGCGAGATGGAAGTTTCGGTGAATACGCTGGCCGAGGACTTGTTGCGTCCCACCACGGAAGTCACGCGGGCCATCGCCGCCGTCGCTCAGGGAAACTTGACCCAAACCGTGCGTCTGGACGTGGACGGCCGTCCGCTGGAAGGCGAATTCCTGCGTTCCGCGACCATCGTCAACACCATGATTCAGCAGCTCAGCGTGTTCACCTCGGAAGTCACGCGCGTGGCCCGCGAAGTCGGAACCGACGGAAAACTGGGAGGCCAAGCCCAAGTCCCCGGCGTAGCGGGAACCTGGAAAGACCTTACAGATTCGGTCAACTCCATGGCCAGCAACTTGACCGGCCAGGTTCGTAATATCGCCGAAGTCGCCACGGCCGTCGCCAGCGGCGACCTTTCCCGCAAAATCACCGTCGACGTGCGCGGCGAAATCTTGCAGTTGAAAGAAGCCATCAACACCATGGTGGATCAGCTGCGCTCCTTCGCCTCGGAAGTCACCCGCGTGGCCCGCGAAGTCGGAACCGACGGCAAGCTGGGCGGCCAGGCCATCGTGCCCGGCGTCGCCGGCACCTGGAAGGACCTCACCGACTCGGTCAACGCCATGGCCGGGAACCTCACCGCGCAGGTCCGCAACATCGCCGAAGTCACCACCGCCGTGGCCCGCGGCGACCTCTCCCGCAAGATCACCGTAGACGTGAAGGGCGAAATTCTCGAACTCAAAGACACCATCAACACCATGGTCGACCAGCTCAACGCCTTCGCCGGCGAAGTCACCCGCGTGGCGCGCGAAGTCGGTACCGAAGGCAAGCTCGGAGGCCAGGCGCAAGTGCCCGGCGTCGGCGGCACCTGGAAGGACCTCACCGACAACGTGAACTTCATGGCCTCGAACCTCACCGGGCAAGTGCGAAATATCGCCGAAGTGGCCACCGCCATCGCCAGCGGCGACCTCTCGCGCAAGATCACCGTAGACGTGCGCGGCGAAATCCTGCAGCTCAAAGAGACGCTGAACACCATGGTCGACCAGCTCAACCGGTTCGCCGGCGAAGTCACCCGCGTGGCCCGCGAGGTCGGCAGCGAAGGCCGCCTCGGCGGTCAGGCCAACGTGCCCGGCGTGGCCGGAACATGGAAGGACCTCACCGACTCGGTCAACTCCATGGCGGGCAACCTCACCGCGCAGGTCCGCAACATCGCCGAAGTCACCACCGCCGTGGCCCGCGGCGACCTCTCGCGCAAGATCACCGTGGACGTGAAGGGCGAAATTCTCGAATTGAAGAACACCATCAACACCATGGTGGACCAACTCAACGCCTTCGCCGGCGAAGTCACCCGCGTGGCCCGCGAAGTCGGAACCGAAGGAAAACTTGGCGGACAAGCCGAAGTGCCCGGCGTCGCCGGCACGTGGAAGGATCTCACCGACAACGTGAACTTCATGGCTTCGAACCTGACCGCGCAAGTCAGAAACATCGCCGAGGTGGCGACCGCCGTGGCGCGCGGCGACCTCTCCCGCAAGATCACCGTGGACGTCAAAGGTGAAATTCTCGAGCTCAAAGACACCATCAACACCATGGTCGATCAGTTGCGGTCGTTCGCCTCGGAAGTCACCCGCGTGGCCCGCGAAGTCGGTACGGACGGCAAGCTCGGCGGCCAGGCGCAAGTCCCCGGCGTCGGAGGCACC